>JAEEGL011778262.1_pt1 | contig 15284 bp, 11 predicted proteins | sample 9134231 | NCBI WGS metagenome assembly JAEEGL01 (sample SAMN16246548, study PRJNA631951) | gut metagenome | biome: gut microbiome; feature: rumen; material: fiber-attached | host: Bos | place: Iran: Karaj | collected 2018-10 | reverse complement strand
GTTTTCTGGTAAGTGTCGGTGTAGCAAAGGGGGGACTTGCCAATTTTCGGGGTGTTTTCTGGTAAGTGTCGGTGTAGCTAAGGGGGGACTTACCAATTTGGGGTAGGTTTTCTGGTAAGTGTCGGTGATGCAGTGGGGGGACCTGCCATCCAGGGGGCGTTTTTCTGGTAGGTGGCGTGAAATTTTTGAAGGGGACCTGCCATCCAGGAAGCGTTTTTATGGCAGGTGGCTCTCAAGAGGACTGGTGTGAGCGCCACAAGTCGGCCAGCGGGGAAAGGGGAGTGCCCGAGGTCAGCGTGGCAGGAGAAAATGGGGAGAGAGTTCTTGTTATTTATAGTATTTTTACTAAATTTGCGTGTTTATATATGAAACAAATAAAGTAAATGGATAATATCGAAAACGAAGAGAAGATTGCCGGCGGTATCATCGAGCAGGTGAATATCGACGAGGAGATGAAGAGTGCGTACATCGACTATTCGATGTCCGTGATTGTGTCGCGTGCCCTCCCCGATGCGAGGGACGGCCTGAAGCCCGTGCAGAGGAGGGTCCTCTACGGTATGGACGGCCTCGGACTGGGATATGGCGGCCAGACCCGCAAGAGTGCGAAGGTGGTCGGCGAGGTGCTTGGTAAATATCACCCCCACGGCGACTCGAGCGTCTATGACGCAATGGCGGTGCTCGCCCAGAACTGGAAGCAGCGCTACCCGCTGGTCTTCGGCCAGGGCAACTTCGGCTCTATGGACGGTGACCCCGTCGCGGCAATGCGATACACCGAGGCGAAACTCGAAAAGATCACCGAGGAGATGCTCCAGGACCTGGACAAGCAGACGGTGGATTTCGTCCCCAACTTCGACGCCACCGAGCTTGAGCCCACGGTGCTCCCCACCAAAGCTCCGCTCCTTCTGCTGAACGGCTCCTCCGGAATCGCGGTCGGTATGGCCACCAATATGGCCCCGCACAACCTTTCCGAGTGCTGTGACGCCATCTGCGCCTATATCGACAACCCCGACATCGACACCGACGGCCTGATGCACTACATCAAGGGCCCCGACTTCCCCACGGGAGGCATAATCCAGGGCATAAGCGGCATCAGGGAGGCCTATGAGACAGGCCGCGGCCGCGTCGTGGTCCGTGCCAAGACCGACATCGAAGTAGCCGACAACGGCCGTGAGACCATAGTCATCACGGAGATTCCCTATATGGTCAACAAGCGCGCTATGATTGAGCGCATCGGCCAGATGGTGGAAGACAAGAGGATAGAAGGCATAACCTATATCAATGACGAGACCTCACGCGAAGGCGTCCGCGTCATCATCCGCGTCAAGCAGGGCTACAACTCCAACGTCGTCCTGAACACCCTGTTCAAGTACACCGAGCTCCAGAGCAGCTTCGCCATCAACAACGTCGCCCTTGTGAAGGGCCGTCCGAGGACTATGAGCCTCAAGGAGATGATCCAGGTGTTCGTGGACTTCAGGCACGAGGTCGTGGTGCGCAGGACCAGGTTCGAACTTGAGAAAGCCCAGAAGAGGGCCCATATCCTCGAAGGCCTGCTCAAGGCAATCGACGTCATCGACGAGATAATCCGCATTATCCGCGCCTCCAAGAGCGTCGACGAAGCCAAGGCCGAACTGATGACGACCTTCGACTTCACCGAAGTCCAGGCCCAGGCCATCGTCGAGATGCGTCTGCGTCAGCTCACCGGACTCGAGCGTGAGAAGCTCCAGGCCGAGTTTGACGAACTCTCCCGCTTCATCGCCCACTGCAACGACGTGCTCGGCAGCGAGCAGATGCAGATGGACATCGTCAAGCAGGAGACTATGGACCTCAAGGCCAAATATGGCGACGCCCGCCGCACCGAGATAACCCTCTCCTCCGACGAGTTCAACCCCGAGGACTTCTACGCCGACGACGACGTTGTCATAACCATATCCCACTATGGCTACATCAAGCGCACCGCACTCACCGAGTTCCGTACCCAGAACAGGGGCGGGGTCGGCATCAAGGGCAGCGCCACCAAGGACGAAGACTTCATCGAGCACGTCTATGTGGCCAATATGCACAGCACCCTTCTGCTCTTCACCGAGCAGGGACTCTTCTATGGCATAAAGGTTTACGAGATTCCGGAAGGCAACCGTACCTCCAAGGGCCGCGCCATCCAGAACCTGCTGAACCTCTCCGCCGACAACAAGGTCCAGGCCTACATCAACGTCAAGAATCTCAAGGACGAGGAATATCTCAACAATAATTATATCGTCCTCGTGACCAAGCGCGGAACGGTCAAGAAGACCGTCCTCGACAAGTATAAGAACTACCGCAAGAATGGCGACGGCGTCCGTGCAATAGTCATCCGCGAAGGCGACGAACTTGTGAACGCGGTCCTCACCGGCGGCAACGACCAGCTCCTCATCGCAGCCCGCAACGGCCGTTGCGTGCGCTTCGACGAAGCCGACGCCCGTCCTCTTGGCAGGACCTCCTCCGGCGTGCGTGGCATCAATATTGAAGATGATGACGAGGTGGTAGGAATGATAACCTATAACCCTGATGCGGAAGATGCTGCTGCACAGACAGTTCTGGTGGTCAGCGAACACGGGTTCGGCAAGCGCACCGACGTCGAGGAATACCGCAAGACCGCACGCGGAGGCAAGGGAGTCAAGACTATCAACATAACTGACAAGACCGGTCCGCTGGTGGCCATAAAGAACGTCACCGAGGACAACGACCTGATGATAATGACAAAGAGCGGCCTTACGATAAGGATGGCGGTTGCGGATATCCGCGAAGCCGGAAGGGCCACCCAGGGAGTCAAGCTCATCAACATCAAGGACAAGGACTCGATCGCGGCAGTGTCCGTGGTCAGCCACGATGAAGAATCCCAGGCAGAGGGCCAGCCCGAAGCCGCGCAGACAGAAGAATAACATTAACTGATAATTACTATGAAAAGAATCTTAATCGCAATGGCCCTGCTGGCCGTGACAACGTTCGCTTCGGCACAGGTCAAGACTTCCGCCGAAGCCAAAGCTATGATAGACAAGGCCGTGGCAGCAACCCAGAATGAAAAGAAGGCCGCCAAGGCCGGCACCTGGATCAACCTGGGCAAGGCATATATGGCAGCCTACGACGCCCCCATCGGCGAAGTGTGGACCGGAGCTTCCAAGCAGGAACTCACCCTCACGATGAAGGAGCAGCCCCAGGCCGTTTCCAACGTCCGCCTCTCCGACGGCGTCTACACCAAGGAGGTCTACGAAGAGAAGAACCTCTATTTCAACCAGATGGGACAGCTCGCGATAGTCGAGGTCACCAAGCCCGTCGACGAGGACGCCCTCGGCAAGGCCGCAGCGGCATATGCCAAGGCATATTCCCTCGACCCCAAGAAGGCCAAGGACGTTTCCGCGGCCCTGACGAGCATAGGCCAGAAGTGCACCAACGATGCCTATAGCCAGTATAGCCTCGGCAACGTCGCCACCGCCAGCCTGCTCTTCGAGAAGGTCGCCGACATCGTCGCCAACCCTCCGCTCAGCCAGATTGACACCAACTCCATCTACAACGCCGGCTTCACCGCCCTCGCAGTAGGCGACAAGGAGCGTGCGAAGAAGTTCCTGGAGAAGTGCTATGAGGTAGGCTACTATGCTGAAGGCGGCGAAGTGTTCGCAAAGCTTGCAGACATCGACACCACCAAGACCCGCGAGTACCTCGAGGAAGGCTTCACCAAGTTCCCTCAGAGCCAGGCTATCCTCATCGGCCTCATTAACTACTATCTCCAGTCCGACGGCAACACCGACAGGCTCTTCGAGCTCCTGGATATGGCAAAGGCCAACGAGCCCAACAATCCTTCCCTCTACTATGTGGAAGGCAACATCCGCGGTCAACTCGGTGACATGGAAAAGGCTGCCGCCTCCTATCAGAAGTGCGCCGAAATCGATCCCAACTACGAGTATGGCTACATCGGAGAAGGCATCATGTACTACAACAAGGCCGTCGAAATCCAGGACAAGGCAAGCGCCGAGCTTGACGACGCCAAGTACATGAAGATGGTCGCCCAGTTCGAGGAGAACCTGAGGGCCTGCATCCTTCCTTTCGAGACCGCATATGCAGTCACCAAAGACGACACCCTGAAGGTGCAGATCTCCGAGTACCTCAAGAATGCCTGCTATCGTTTCCGTGAGGAAAGCCCCGAGATGATGGCAAAGTATGAGAAGTACGACCGCATCGTAAAGACCCAGACTGCTGAGTAACAGTCTGGTTCCAAGATGAATAATCCCGGCCTCGAAGGTCGGGATTTTCATTTATGCGTTGAGCTCGAAGGCTTTGACTATCTTTGTGACAAGGGGGTGCCGGACTATGTCCGCGCTGGTGAAGAAGACCGAGGCTATGCCCTTTACGTCCTTCAGCAGGGAGATGCTGCGCAGCAGGCCGGAGTCTTCGCGGCGGGGGAGGTCCACCTGGCTGGCATCGCCGGTGACGATGAACTTGGCGCTGGGGCCCATACGGGTCAGGAACATCTTGAGCTGGCCCATATTGGTGTTCTGCGCTTCATCGAGGATGACGCAGGCCCTGTCCATGGTGCGGCCGCGCATATAGGCCAAGGGTGCGATCTGGATGGTGCCGTCGGCTATGAATTCCTGAAGGCGCTTGGGAGGGATCATATCGCCAAGGGCATCGTAAAGGGGCTGAAGATAGGGGTCCAGCTTGTCTTTGAGGTCGCCGGGGAGGAAGCCGAGGCGTTCGCCGGCCTCGACTGCGGGGCGGGTGAGGATGATGCGTCGTATCTCCCTGTTTTTCAGCGCTCTGACTGCGAGGGCTATGGCTATATAGGTCTTTCCCGTTCCGGCGGGGCCGACTGCGAAGACCAGGTCATTGTCGAAATAGGCCTTGACCATCGTTTCCTGGGTCTTGTTGCGGGCGCGTATGGGCTTGCCTTCAGTGTTGTGGACTATCACGGCGTCGCCGCTGATACGGAATTTCTCGGGGGAGTTCTCTCCGTCGAAGATGTCTTCGACGTCATATGGGGTGAGGTTCATCTTGCGGTGGCGCCTTTCGATGAGTTCGCCGAGCCGGATGCCGAATTCTTCTATCTGTGCGGTTTTGCCGTCCAGGTGGAGCTCATTTCCTCTGGCAACCACCTTCAGGCCGGGGAAATAACTGCAAAACTCTTCCAATATCCTGTTGCCTGCCCCATAGATCTCGATGGGATCGGCCGCTTCCAATACTATAGTTTTCTTCATATGGTTACAAATTTAAGGGTTTTTGTGTAATTTTGTATGTTTTATATGAATAATTTGAAGGTAATAGCGGCAGTTTGTGCGGGGATGCTGGCAGGCGTCCTTGGGGCGGCGGCGCAGTTCAGGACGGAGTTCTCTCCGGCGCAGTCGCTGTGGGATAAGGAGGACACGGTCGAGGTGATGATCATAGGCGACGTGATGATGCACGCCAGGCAGCTGCAGTATGACCATACGACGTTCCTGGAAGGCATCAGGGGGCGGTTGCAGAATGCTTCTGTCAGCGTGGCGAATATGGAATTCACCCTTGCGGGAGAGCCCTACACCGGCTATCCTTGCTTCAGCGCGCCCGATTCCTATGCGGAATATGTCCGGGATTGCGGCGTGGATGTCTTCCTGATGGCGAACAACCACATCCTCGACAAGGGCCTACCCGGAGTGGAAAGGACGCTGGATGTGTATGAGGGGATGGAAGGAATCTACCACACCGGCGTTTTTCGCGATGAGGATGCCCAGGAGAGGCTGTATCCCCTCATCCTTGCAGTCGATGGCATAAGGATTGCTTTTGTGAATTTCACCTACGGCACCAACAATCCCTCGCGGGAGGAGTGGCCGAAGGTCAGCAGAATGAGGCGCGATGACATCCAGGACGCAGTGCGCCGCGCCAGGTGGAAAGGGGCGGATTTCATAGTGGCGCTGCCCCATTGGGGGGAAGAATATGTCCTGGGGCATAACCGTGAGCAGGAGAAGATGGCACAGTGGTTGGCGGAAAGCGGCGTGGACGCCATAGTCGGAGCCCATCCGCACGTGGTCCAGGACAGCACGGTGATCCGCACCTCCGACGGCCGGAAGGTCCCGGTTTTCTATTCGGTGGGAAATGCGGTGTCCAATATGAGCGCGACCAACACGCGGCTGGAAATGGCTGTCACCCTGAGGTTTGCCCACCGCCCGTGGAGCGTTCCCCAGATGCTGGAGCCCCGGGTCGAACTGCTGTGGTGCACCCTCCCGTGGACCCTGACGGACAGCTATATGACGATTCCCGTCAGGGAATATGAAGGCCGCCCGGAACTGTGGAAGCAGCGCTCGGACTACGACAATATGATGCGTACCCTCGAAAGAGTGCTGTCCGCGACAGGAATCAAAGATTAATTTGTTATCTTTGCAGTTTAAATATATATTTATTGGTATGAAAAAATACATAATCCTTGTCCTTGTCCTCGCCGCGACCCTTACCGGATGCGACGCCCTCCGCAAACTTGCCGGAAGGCCCACAGAGGCCCAGGTTGAGCAGATGCGTCAGGACCTGCTTGCCGAGCGTGAAGCCCGCCACCAGGTCCGGCTCGATTCGATACGCCAGGTCCAGCAAGCTCTCGAAGACTCCCTCGAAGTGCTCAGGGAAAGCGGAGTAGCCAAGAGTTCGGAAGGCTTCCTTGCCAAGGATTATCCCCACACATATGCAATAGTCCTCGGTGCGTTCAAGGAGCAGGGCAATGCCGAAAAGCTTGCCGCCACCGTGCGCGCTGCCGGGTATGAGGCCGAGGTGGTAAGGTTCCGCAACGGTTTCAACTCCGTGTGCGCCTCCCCGACCGACGACCTCAATGTGGCTTTCCGTAACCTTGACAGGCTGTTTGCCGAGGATTTCTGCCCTCTTGACGCCTGGATACTCGTGAACGAATGAAAAGAACGCTGGCCGTAATACTCCTGGCGGCGGCATTGCCTGCCGCGGCACAGTTCCGCAGCACCTCGGTCTCGCTGGGTGAAAGCGACAGGGTGCAGCAGATGCGCGGCCACGTGTCACTGCTCTCCTCGGAGATTCTCCAGGGCCGAAAGGCCGGCTCCGAGGGTGAGGCGGAAGCAGCCGAGTATCTTTATGAAAAGCTTGAAGAGGCGGGAGTGGATATGCTCTCTCCCCGCAAAGGCGAGCTCTTCGGAATCAGGAAGGACAGCGGCGACACCCTCACATCCAGGAATGCATATGGTTTCATCCAGGGTTATGACCCTGCCCTGCGTGACCGTTATATCGTGATAGGTGCAAGGCTCGACAACCTTGGCACTGACACCCTTATGGTGGACGGCCTTCTCAAAGAGAGGGTCTACCGCGGAGCCAACGGCAACGCTTCCGGCCTTGCAATGCTCACTGAGCTTGCCAGGATGGTCTCCCAGAATTCCATCCTCTTCCGCCGGTCGGTGATATTCATAGCCTTCGGGGCTTCCAGACAGGGGTATGCAGGAGCGTGGTATTTCCTCAACCGCTCTTTCGGGGATGCAGGCGCGATAGATGCGATGATCAATCTCGATATGCTCGGCGCCGGCGAGGAATTCTATGCCTACACCTCCTCCAATGCCGATATGAACTCCCTGCTTGGCAAGATAGAACTGCCCCCGCTGAGGCCCGTCATAACGGCCCAGGAGCCATATCCTTCGGACCACAGGGCCTTCTACTCGGCCGGCATCCCTTCGGTGATGTTCACTCGCGGGCATTACCCCCAGCACGACACCGCCAGGGACACTGAAGGCATCCTGGACTACGACCTGATGGACAGGGAACTGGAAACCATCTACGGCTTCTCCCTTCTGCTTGCCAATGCAGAGCAGGCGCCCTCCTTCCGTCCCAGACAGTCCTCGGACAGGCCCGCCGAAAGGGTGTATTCTTACGACGAAGTGGATTTCCACCCCTCGTATATGGGTTCAACCTCCCTTGCCTCGTTTATGGAAAAGTGGGTCTACCAGTATCTGAAGTATCCCGAGGAGGCAGTCAGGGAGGGCCTGCAAGGAACTGTGAATGTGAGGTTTATCATTGACGAGAAGGGCAATGTCCGTGATGCCCAGGTGACAAAGTCGGCAGGAGAGCTGCTCGACGCGCAGGCCATCAGGGTCATATCCGCATCGCCCAAATGGAAGCCCGCCCGCAAGGACGGCAAGCCGGTTGCCTGCAAGGTGACGGTGCCGATAGAATTCAAGCTTACCAAGAAAAACAAGACAGGAATAAAGAAATAGAGAATATGGATTACAATTTCAGGGAAATCGAGGCCAGATGGCAGCAGTACTGGGCCGAAAAGCAGACGTTCAAGGCAGAGGAAGACCCTTCCAAGCCGAAATTCTATGTGCTTGATATGTTTCCGTATCCCTCGGGAGCAGGTCTGCACGTTGGCCATCCCCTGGGATATATAGCCAGCGACATCGTCTCCCGCTACAAGAGGCTCAAGGGCTTCAACGTCCTGCATCCTATGGGCTATGACGCCTTCGGCCTGCCGGCGGAGCAATATGCCATCCAGACCGGCCAGCATCCCGAGGTGACGACCGACGTCAACATTGCCCGCTACCGTTCCCAGCTGGACAGGATAGGTTTTTCCTATGACTGGGACCGCAGTTTCCGCACCTGTGATCCGGACTATTTCAAGTGGACCCAGTGGGCTTTCCTGCAGATGTTCGGCAGCTACTACTGCAACTCCTGCCGCAGCGCCCGCCCCATCGAGGAACTGGTCGCCGCCTTCGAGAAGAACGGCACCGAGGGCCTCGACGTGGCCTGCAGCCAGGAACTCTCCTTCACCGCCCAGCAGTGGAATGCATATTCCGAGAAGGAGAAATCCGACATCCTGATGAACTACCGCATCGCCTACCAGGGCGAGACCTCCGTCAACTGGTGCCCGGGCCTCGGCACGGTGCTGGCCAATGACGAGGTGAAGGACGGCCTGTCGGTGCGCGGCGGTTTCCCCGTGGTCCAGAGGAAGATGACACAGTGGCAGCTGAGGGTCTCCGCATATGCCGGAAGGCTCCTTGACAGCCTCGACAGCCTTGACTGGACCGATTCCCTCAAGGAGATGCAGCGCAACTGGATAGGGAAGTCCCACGGCACGGAGGTGGTCTTCAACGTCGAGACCGACGGCCGCGTGACCCCCGTTACCATATTCACCACCAGGGTGGACACCATTTTCGGCGTGACCTTTATGGTCCTTGCCCCCGAAAGCGACCTTGCCCGTGAGCTGACAGCCTCGTCGCAGAAGGCCGCCGTGGAGGAATACATAGCCGCCGTCGCCAAGAAGACGGAGCGCGAGAGGATAGCCGAGACCAAGTCCGTAACCGGCGTATTCTCAGGTTCTTACGGTATCAACCCTCTCACCGGAGAGAAGGTCCCCGTGTGGATCAGCGAATATGTCCTCGCGGGATATGGCACCGGTGCCATTATGGCAGTTCCCGCCCACGACAGCCGCGACTATGCATTCGCAAAGAAGTTCGGCCTCCCCATCGTCCCCATCATCGAGGGATGCGACGTCAGCGAGCAGAGCTTTGACGCCAAGGAGGGCATAATGTGCAACTCCGGCTTCCTCGACGGAATGACCGTCAAGGAAGCAATCCCCGCTGCAATGGACTATGTCGAGGCGCACGGCCTTGGCCACAGGAAGACGAACTACCGTCTGCGCGATGCGATATTCTCCCGCCAGAGGTACTGGGGCGAGCCTTTCCCTATATATTATAAGGACGGCATCCCCACACCCGTTCCCGAGGACAGCCTGCCCGTGACCCTTCCCGAAATCGACCAGTACAAGCCCACAGAAGACGGCCAGCCGCCTCTTGCAAGGGCCAAGGACTGGACTTTCGGAGGCTATCCGCTCGAGACTTCCACGATGCCCGGCTTCGCCGGCAGCAGCGCCTACTACCTCAGGTATATGGACCCCCACAACGACAAGGCCCTTGTCAGTCCCGAGGCGGACCGCTACTGGAAGAATGTCGACCTTTACATAGGCGGCACCGAGCACGCCACGGGCCATCTCATATATTCCCGTTTCTGGAACAAGTTCCTCTTCGACGAGGGATATGTCTGCGAGGACGAGCCTTTCCGCAAGCTCATCAATCAGGGTATGATCCAGGGCCGTTCCAACTTCGTCTACAGGGTGGTGGGCACGAACACCTTCGTCTCCGCCGGCCTGAAGAAGGACTACCAGACGCAGGAAATCCACGTAGACATCAACCTCGTGCGTAACGACAGGCTCGACATCGAGGCCTTCAAGGCCTGGAGGCCGGAATATGCCGACGCCCGGTTCATCCTCGAGGACGGCCAGTACATATGCGGATGGGCCGTCGAGAAGATGAGCAAGTCGATGTACAACGTGGTGAACCCCGATGACATATGCGACACTTACGGCGCCGACACCCTCCGCCTCTATGAGATGTTCCTCGGCCCCCTGGAGCAGTCCAAGCCCTGGGACACCAAGGGAATAGACGGAGTCCACCGCTTCCTGCGCAAGTTCTGGAGGCTGTTCTATGATGGCGACCAGTGGATAGTTTCTGACGAACAGCCTTCCTCCGAAGACCTCAAGACCCTCCACCGCCTGATAGCGAAGGAGCAGTCCGACATAGAAGGCTTCTCCTTCAACACCACCGTCAGCGCCTTTATGATAGCGGTCAACGACCTCACTGACAGGAAAGTAAGCAAGCGCGGCATACTCGAGCCTATGGTCATAATGCTCTCGCCGTTCGCCCCCCATATCGCCGAACAGCTCTGGCATGACCTCGGCCACGCCGACAGCGTCACCTATGCCTCCTTCCCCGAGTACAGGGAGGAATACACCGTCGAGAACAACTGCACCTATGCCGTTTCCTTCAACGGAAAGATGCGTTTCACCACCGACCTCCCCAAATCGATGGGGCAGGCCCAGGTTCAGGAGGCCGTCCTTGCTATGGACCAGGCGAAGAAATACACCGCCGGGCTCACTGTCGTCAAGGTCATAGTCGTCCCCGGAAAGATAGTCAATGTAGTCGTGAAATAATTATGGTTCCCAAGTCAAGTTTCCTGACAACCGTCAAGGAGTATGTCATCCTGTCCCTCGGAGTGCTGATCTATGTCAGCGGATGGACCGTGTTCCTCACGCCCAACAACATAGTCGGCGGGGGAGTGACCGGTATAAGTTCCATCATTCAGTATGCCACCGGTTTCCAGATGGGCTACACCTACTTCATCGTGAATGCCCTCCTTCTGGTGATTGCATTCCTTATCCTTGGCATCGGATCGGGAGCGAAGACCATATATGCAATCATCCTGGCTTCTGTGGGACTGAATGTGCTTCAGGTGGTCATCCCGCCCGAGATCATCGAGATCCTCTCCGTGCGTAACGGCAAGCTGATGTCCGTGCTGATGGGCGGCATTATGGCCGGTCTGGGCATAGGGATGTCGATGTCAGTTGGAGGAAGTACGGGAGGAACGGACATCATCGCGCTCATTATCAATAAATATCGTAACATTTCCCTTGGAAAGCTCATCCTGCTGATGGATGTGGTGATCATCCTGTCATCCCTGCTGTTCCCTTCCTACACCAAGACGGGAGAACTGGTAGACTGGGCTGACAAGATCACCAACGTCGTCTACGGCCTTATCCTTGTCACGGTCAACAGCAATGTGGTTGACCTGTACATATCCGGATCGCGCCAGAGCGTCCAGCTATTCATCCTCTCGAAGAAGTATGAAAAGATTGCCGACGCCATAACCTACGACCTCAAGAGGGGAGTGACCGTGCTTCCCGCCAAAGGCTGGTACACCCAGGAGGACAGCCACGTGCTCCTTGTCATATCCAGGAAGTCCGACCTTAACCTTCTGCTCAAGTACATTAAGAGCCTTGATCCCGATGCCTTCCTTTCTGTCGGTTCGGTGAGCGGCGTCTACGGCAAGGGCTTCGACACCATCAAGGAGTCGTTCAAGCACAGCCTCGGAGGTGCGAAAGAGCAGGATTCTGGCAAAAAAAGCGCAAATCAGAGTTAAGATTCGTGATTTTTTGAACCACACCGTCTTGGCACAACGCCCGGACGGATTTTTTTTATATACATTTGTAACACTAAAACTAAAACAACGAGTATGATTCTATTGAAATTGTTTCATACGACGGAGGAAGGAGTCGTCAGGCTGGTCTCTGTGCTCAGCCCCTTCCTGTTTGTCGTAGTGCGCCTCATCTTCGGCGCTCCTTTCGGCCCGGACACGTTTATATTTGACATAGCGGTGGCGACTGCCATCATCCTCCTCTCGCCCTGGGGAGAAGATGACATATTCTCCCTGCTGATAATAGCCCTGAGCACATCGGCGCTCGGGATGGTCGGTGCCGGGCTGTCAAGAGTGCTGCCTGGTGAGACCCTGGCGCTCGGGTATGCCATCGCGGTGTCCCTTCCCATTATGGTCCGGTTCGCCCTTAAGGTCTACACGATGCTTGATGACAAGGAGTTCCTCCTTAGCCAGGCATCCGGCTGGGAACTGGCTTCCACCTTCCTTAATGTAGGTATAGCGATGTCCGTCCTGTGCAGCGTTATGGTGGCCCTTTGCCTGGTGGCAGTCGGGGCAGGGAAGGTGTGGCTCTACATCCAGGCAGTGGTGTCCGTGTCCCTTTATGTCTTTCTCGTCGTGCGGAGCCTTACCAGGCGCCCGGTCCTGCTGGGCAGCATCAGTGACAAGGCTTTCCGCCGGCGCCTGAAGATGTCGCTTTCGTTTATGCCTCCGGAGGTCCCTGGGCGCTACAAGAGGCTCTACAAGGCGATGTGCCTGATGCTGGAGGATGAGAAAAAGTTCCTGGATGAAAACTATTCCATGGATGATATGAGCAGGGACCTGTGCACCAACCGCGGACAGCTTTCGAAAATGATAAATATGTGCACGGGACTGCACTTCAACCAGATGCTTAACGGCTACAGGGTGCGCTACTCCATAGACCTGTTTATGAAAGACCCTTCCCTGCGCGTTTCAGAGCTGGCCAACCTGTCCGGCTTCGGCAACAAAGTTTCCTACGGAATGGCTTTCAAGCAGTTTATGAACACCACCCCCGGCGAGTGGTGCGACCAGTATCTGATTTCAAAGGGGATGAGCCCTGCCAAAGTCAAATCTTCCAGGCTTGTGGCACCGAGGCGGAAACGTCCAGCTGGGAGTGCCTGACAGGGTGCTCAAAGCGTATGTTCCTGGCCATCAGGCTTATGCTCCCGTCCGGATTCGAACGGGGGGCTCCGTATTTAAGGTCTCCCTTGATGGGGCACCCTATGCCGGAGAGCTGGCAGCGGATCTGGTGGTGACGGCCTGTCAGGAGTTCCACTTCGACCAGCCAGTAGCTCTTCGTGGGGCTTACGAGGCGGTACTTCAGGCGGGCCAGTTTGGCATCCTTCCTGCCAGGCTCGCAGATGAATGACTTGTTGAGCTTCTCGTTGCGCCAGAGCCAGTTTTCCAGAAGCCCTTCTGAAGGAGAGGGGCATTTGCAGACCATTGCAAGGTAGGTCTTGTGGATCTGTCCGTCACGGAACATGGCGGACATCCTTTCCAGTGCCTTGGAAGTCTTGGCGAACACGGTTATGCCGCTCACGGGGCGGTCCAGGCGGTGGGGGACACCCATAAACACCTGGCCAGGCTTGGAGTCACGCATCGCGATGAAGGCCTTGTATTTCTCTCCGAGGGGCTCGTCGCCCGTTTTGTCGCCCTGTACGATTTCGCCGGCCTTCTTGTTGACGATGAGAAGGTGGTTGTCCTCATAGAGGATCCTTTCCTGGAGGTCGGCATATTCCTGCGCGGAGAGTTCCCTGTAGATCATTCCTGAAAGAGTTTATGTGACAAAGATACGATTAATTTCTGACAATTTGGCATAAAACAGTGCTTGGCATAACATTGGATGAAAAGCCTTGTGTCCGAAAAGGACCATAAACTGAATAAACAAAAAAATAGGAGATAATATTATGGGAAAAATCATTGGAATCGACCTTGGTACAACCAATAGCTGCGTTGCAGTTATGGAAGGCAACCAGCCGACGGTCATAATCAACAACGAAGGTCAGCGCACCACCCCTTCAGTGGTGGCGTTCACTGACGGAGGAGAAAGGAAGATAGGTAACCCTGCAAAGCGTCAGGCAATCACCAATCCGAAGAACACTGTGTTCTCTATCAAGAGGTTCATGGGCGAGACCTATGACCAGGTGACAAAGGAAGTCGAAAGGGTCCCCTACACCGTGACCCGTGGCGACAACAACACCCCCCGCGTCAACATCGACGGCAGGATGTACTCCCCTCAGGAGATTTCCGCCATGATTCTTCAGAAGATGAAGAAGACTGCGGAAGACTATCTGCGTCAGGAAGTTACGGAGGCTGTCATCACCGTTCCCGCCTACTTCAGCGACTCCCAGCGCCAGGCCACCAAGGAAGCCGGCAAGATAGCCGGACTGGATGTCAAGCGTATCATCAACGAGCCCACCGCTGCCGCGCTTGCATATGGCCTTGACAAGAAGAACAAGAATATGAAAGTGGCTGTCTATGACCTTGGCGGCGGCACCTTCGATATCTCCATAATGGAGCTTGGCGACGGTGTCTTCGAGGTCAAGTCCACCAACGGTGACACCCACCTTGGCGGCGATGACTTCGACCAGAAGATCATCGACTGGCTTGCAAGTGAGTTCGCATCCGAGAACTACGGCGCCGACCTCAAGAAGGACCCTATGGCCCTGCAGAGGCTGAAAGAGGCTGCCGAGAAAGCAAAGATCGAGCTTTCCAACCAGACTTCCACCGAGATAAACCTTCCTTATATAATGCCTGTGGACGGTGTCCCCAAGCACCTTGTGAAGACCCTCACCAGGGCCAAGTTCGAGCAGCTCTGCGACGACCTGTTCGTGCGCAGCATCGAGCCTTGCCGCAAGGCTCTTGCCGATGCCCATCTGAGCGCATCCCAGATTGACGAGGTCCTCCTCGTGGGCGGTTCCACACGTATCCCGAAGGTCCAGGAGATAGTCCGCGACTTCTTCGGCAAGGAGCCCAACAAGAGCGTCAACCCCGACGAGGTGGTCGCCATAGGCGCTTCCATCCAGGGCGGTGTCCTCGCAGGCGATGTGAAGGATGTCCTCCTTCTGGATGTCACCCCCCTGTCACTGGGTATCGAGACCCTCGGCGGCGTGATGACCAAGCTCATCGAGTCCAACACCACCATCCCGACCCGCCAGTCCCAGGTCTTCTCCACCGCGGCCGACAACCAGCCTTAAGGGGAAATCAGGGTGCGAAAGGGCGAGCGTCCGATAAACAAGGACAACCAGCAGGTCGGCATCTTCCATAAAAAAGTCTTTTTT
>JAEEGL016333122.1_pt1 | contig 15285 bp, 17 predicted proteins | sample 9134231 | NCBI WGS metagenome assembly JAEEGL01 (sample SAMN16246548, study PRJNA631951) | gut metagenome | biome: gut microbiome; feature: rumen; material: fiber-attached | host: Bos | place: Iran: Karaj | collected 2018-10 | reverse complement strand
GACAACGCGCAGAACTTCGGGCTGGCCCAGATCTACCAGATCAAGGGCCGGGTGGGGCGCAGTGACCGGGTGGCCTATGCCTACCTGCTGGTCCCGCCGCGCCGCCAGCTCAGCGAGACCGCCTCGAAGCGTCTGCAGGCCGTCAAGGAGTTTGCCCGCCTGGGCAGCGGTTACAAGATCGCCATGCGGGACCTGACCATCCGCGGGGCCGGCGACCTGCTCGGACCGAACCAGTCCGGCTTCATCGATACTGTGGGCATCGATATGTACGTGGAGATGCTGGAGGAAGCCATTGCCGCGCGCAAGGGGCAGCCGCGGAAGAAACAGGAGGCGAAAAAGCTCGCCAACGTCGGCCGCACCAGCTACATCCCGCATAAATTCGCCCCGGATGACTATGACAAGCTGAGCATGTACCAGCAGATCGACCTGCTCGACAGCATGAACGCCCTGGAACAGTACCGCCGGAACGTCATTGACCAGTACGGCCGCCTGCCCGAGGAAGTGGAAGGGCTGTTCGAGAAGAAACAGCTTGATATCCTGCTGAACGAAGGCGATGTGGACAGCTACCGGGAAGTGCGGGATCACTGTGAGATCACCTTCGCGAAGGATTTCTCCCAGCAGCTGGACGGGGTGAAGCTGTTCTCGCTGTATTCAAAGCTGTCCCGTGATATCACGCTGCGTTATACCAACAGCCGGATCATCGCGTCCGTGCCGAAGACAAAGGACAGCCTGGACATGGTAATCAGGGCGATTGAAACCGCCCGGGAGGCAAAAAGATGAGAGTGGACAAATACCTGAAAGCCGCGCGGATCCTCAAACGGCGCACGGTATCCCGGCAGCTGGCGGAAAACCAGCGGATCGAGGTGAACGGCCGGATCGTCAAACCGGCGAAGGAAGTATATGCCGGGGATATCATCACGATTACGTTCGGCCGCCGGCAGATGAAAGTCCGGGTGCTTTCCACCGAAGAACAGCGGCGGAAGCGGGAAACGGAGGACATGTATGAGATTATCGAAGAGACTGTCCTGCCGGAAACCGGGGAGGATTCTTGATCCGTCCCGGTAAAAATGATATATAGATAATACACAAGGGGAAATCATGACAGAACCGAAACCGGTAAAGACCGCAAAAAAGAAAAACAAGAAGAAAAAGCGTAAGATGACGCCGTTTCTGAAACTGATCTGCTACGTCATCATCGGCTTTTCCTGTTTCCTGCTGTTCCAGGTCGGCCGGGAAGTCTATACAACCCTGACCCTGCGGCAGCAGCTGGCGGAAGTCCAGGAACGCTATCAGGAAGTGCTTGATGAAAACGTCTATCTGACCACCGAACGGGCCAAGCTGGAGGATCCGGACTACATCCAGAGCTATGCCCGGGGCAACTATATGCTGTCGAAGGACGGCGAACAGATCTTCTACCTGCCGGAGAAGGAAAACAAATAAGCATTCAGGAACACCGGAAACGGTGTTTTTCTTCTGCTTTATCAACGTTTCCGGACGAATCCTGCTGTGCAGCGATTTATCTGCCGTGATATATTATGTATATACTTGTCGACAAGTATACAAGAAGAAACAAAAGGTGTGACGAACATGGTCTTTATGGGAATTGATATCGGTTCAACCACGTCCAAAGGCGTGCTCATGAACGAAGAACAGGCAATACTTGCACAGCACCTGGTACATGCCGGCATCGGCACAAGCGGCCCGGCAGCGGTTAAGAAGGAACTTCTGGCGGCGGCCGGACTGCAGGATGAAGACATTGATTATACGGTGGTGACAGGATACGGCCGGCGGACCTATGCGGAAGCGGACAGCCAGGTCAGCGAACTGAGCTGCCACGCGAAAGGCTCCGCGTTCCTGTTTCCGGATGTCCGCATGGTCATTGATATCGGTGGTCAGGACGCAAAAGTCATCCGTCTGGACAGCCATGGCAGGATGACGGATTTTGTCATGAACGACAAATGCGCCGCCGGCACCGGCCGCTTCCTTGAAGTCATGGCAGGAATCCTGCAGATGGATGTCTCGGAACTGGAGCAGGAAGCCGCCAAAGCCACGCAGACGCTGCGGATCTCCAGCACATGCACGGTATTTGCGGAGTCGGAAGTGATTTCACAGCTCGCTGCCGGGGCGGAGATTCCGGCGCTTGTCAAAGGAATCTGCGGGTCTGTCGCAAGCCGGACTGCCGGCCTGGTGCGCCGCATGGGTGTTGAAGAAAAGGTATGCATGAGCGGCGGTGTTGCCAACAACGGAGCTGTCCGCCGGGCAATGGAAGAGGAACTGGGTACAGAAATCCTGTATTCTCCGCTGGCCCAGTTTGCCGGCGCCCTTGGGGCCGCACTGTACGCGATGGAAAAAGCAGGAAAGGAAAAAGAACATGAGTGAAGAAGTCAGAAAACCACGTCCGGCCCCGGATCCTGCCTCAGCAAAGTACAAACTGAATATGATTGCGAAGCAGGCATATGATGATGTGGCTGAGGCGAAGAAACGGGGGGAACTGATCGGCTGGTGCGCCAGCAACTTCCCGGTTGAAATACCGGAAACACTGGGACTGCATGTATGCTATCCGGAAAACCAGGCGGCCGGGATCGCGGCAAGGGGCGGCGGCGAACGCATGTGCTCAATTGCAGAAGGAATGGGATATTCCAACGATATCTGCGCCTATGCAAGGATTTCCCTGGCATATGCTTCCGGGGCGGAAGCGGAAGAACAGCCGATGCCGCTGCCGGATTATGTCCTGTGCTGCAGCAATATCTGCAGCTGCATGATCAAATGGTATGAGAATCTTTCCCGGGAACTGCAGATCCCGATGATCATGATTGATATCCCCTTTAATCCTGACTATGAGGTCAGTGACGCGGAAACTGCATATATCCGGAATCAGTTCCTGGATGCCATTGCGCAGCTGGAAAAGATAACCGGAAAAAAATGGAGCTGGGACCGTTATCAGGAAGTCATGGAAATCTCCGGCAGGACAAGCCGGGCCTGGCTGGCCGCAACGGCTATGGCCAGGTATGTGCCGTCCCCGTTCAACGGCTTTGACCTGCTGAATCATATGGCCGTGATGGTGACGGCCCGCGGGAAACCGGAAGCTGCCGAAGCAATGGAAACACTGCTGAAGGAATACGAAGAAAACCATAATAAAGGAATCAGCACCTACCGCGGCGAGGAACAGCACCGGATCATGTTTGAGGGTATCGCGTGCTGGCCGTGGCTGCGGGTGACTTCCCGCGGTCTGCGGGACCGGGGCATCAATATGGTTACAACGATCTACGCGGATGCGTTCGGTTTCATCTATGAGGATTTTGACGGCATGTGCAGGGCGTACGCAAAAGTGCCCAACGCGATCAATCTGGAATATGCCCGGGATAAACGGATCCGGCTCTGTCAGGACAATCATGTGGAAGGTCTGCTGGTCCACACCAACCGGTCCTGCAAACTGTGGAGCGGCTTCATGAATGAGATGAGCCGCCAGATCGGCGCGGCCTGTGAGATTCCGGTTGTCAGTTTTGACGGCGACCAGGCAGACCCGCGCAACTTTTCGGAAGCGCAGTATGACACCCGGGTACAGGGACTGACGGAAATCATGCAGTCCCGGAAGGAGGCCTGACAATGATCAGTGATGTTCTGGCAAAAATGCAGGCAGCGGCAGAGAACCCGCAGGCCCTGAAAGAGCGGTATCTTGCGGAAGGACGGAAAATTGTCCTGACCGCCCCGGTTTATACCCCGGCAGAGATCATTCATTCGATGGGCCTGGTGCCGATGGGGGCCTGGGGCGGCGACACGCAGCTCAACGCAGCCAAGAAATACTATCCGGCGTTTCTGTGCGCCATCATCCAGTCCATCACGGAACTGGGCATGCGCGGCGTTTATGACGGGGTCAGCGCAATCCTTGTCCCGAGCCTGTGTGACTCCCTGAAAGTCCTGGGGGAGAACTGGAAATATGCTGTACCGGAGATTCCGTTTATCCCGATGACCTATCCGCAGAACCGGAAACCGGAATACGCATTGGATTTCACGGTGGCCGGATACCGCCGGGTCATCCGGGACCTGGAACAGATTACCGGCAGTTCTTTCAGTGAGGAACGCCTGAAAGAATCCATGGCACTCTACAACGAACATAACGCGCTGATGCGGCAGGTTTCTGCCGAACTGGCAGCGCATCCGGAAATCACAGCCGCGGAGCGTTCAGCGATCTTCAAAAGCGCCTGGTTTCTGTGCCGGGAAGAACACTGCGGACTCTGCCGGGAACTCCTGGATGAACTGAAGAACAGCAGTGCCGGAACTGAAAAAAAGATTCCGGTTGCCGTAACCGGGATTCTGGCGGACGCGCCCGGCCTGCTGAAGATTCTGGACGAAAACGGCCTGCAGATTGTTGCGGACGATGTTGCGGCAGAAAGCCGCCAGTACCGGACAGACAGCGTCATCGGTGAAGATGCGCTGTACTCCCTGGCCCGGAAATTCTCCGCCCGTAACTGCTGCTCCGTACTGTATGATCCGGAAAAGAAACGGGTTGAAGCGCTGGTGAAAACTGCCAAGGCTGCCGGGGCCCGGGGCGTGCTGATGATTCTTACCAAGTTCTGTGACCCGGAAGAGTTTGATTACCCGCTGATCCGCCGGGCCTGCACGGCGGCCGGACTGCCGTTTGTGAGCATAGAGACGGACAGGCAGATGGAAAACCATGAACAGGCCGCAACGATCATTGAAACATTCAGGGATATGATGGAGGACTGATTATGACAGAAATGAATACCCGACCCCTTGCGGGCGTCCGGGTTGTGGAACTGGCGACGTTCATTGCGGCACCCTGCTGTGCGCGCTATCTCGCTGACCTCGGCGCTGATGTCATCAAGGTGGAAAGACCCCGGGGGGATGATCTGCGTTACACGGCGGTCAATGAAGGCCGCCCGTTCGGGGATGCCGAAGATACGAGTTTTACCCTGGAGAACACCGGCAAGCGCTGCATCACCCTGGACACAAAAAGCGCCGCGGGCCGGGAAGCACTGGAAAAACTGATTGCGCAGAGTGATGTTTTCCTGACCAACTGGCGTCAGCCGGCACTGGAAAGGGCAGCCCTTGACTACGAATCGCTCAAGGCAAAGTATCCGAAACTCGTATACGGGATTGTTTCCGGCTATGGTGAAAAAGGCCCTGACAAGGATCTGCCGGGCTTTGACTTTACAGCGTATTTTGCCCATTCCGGCGTGATGGGCACCCTGTATGACCGGGACAGCGAACCGATGCTGCCGCTGGCCGGTTTCGGCGATCATCAGGTTGCGATGAGCCTGGCATCCGGGGTGATTGCCGCACTGTACCGGGCAGAGAAGACCGGCCGGGGTGACAAGGTGGTTGTCAGCCTGTATCACAGCGGGGTATGGGATGTTTCCCTGTATCTCATTGCCAGCCAGTACGGCGATGCATCCACCCAGTACCCGATCCGCAAGGCCGAACTGACCAACCCGCTGAATTCTGCCCGGAAGACGGCAGACGGCCGCTGGTTCATGTTCTCGCTGCCGGCATATGACAAGCTGTTCAACAGGTTTGTCAAGGATGCGCTCGGCCGGGAGGATCTGGTTAATGACCCGCGTTTCTATCCGCAGACCAACCTGGTCAACGGGCATCTGGATGAATGGGACGAGATCTTCAACGCCGAAGTTGCCAGCCATGATGTCCAATACTGGATTGCCCAGATGAAAAAAGCGGACCTGCCCTATGCGGTCTGCCAGACCTGGGATGAAATCCTGCGTGACGAGCAGGCATATGCGAGCGACATTCTGACTGATGTGGAATTCCCCAACGGCATGAAGCGGACCATGGTGCGCACACCGGTCATGTTCCAGGACACGGAGCTTCCGGCGTACAGGCCCGCCCATTTCCTTGGCCAGGATACCCGTGAAGTGCTGGCACAGCTTGGCTATTCACAGGAACAGATCGACGCGATGATAGCGGCCGGAGAAGCGACGGACACTGTCCGGATCGGCTGACAGGGGTTCATCGCATGAACAGACTGCAGGAAACAACGATGATCACCGGCGAAGAAATTTACCGGGATCTTCTGAAAAAGATTACGGAACTCGAGTATATGCCCGGAGATGCCCTAAGTGAGAATGAACTGTGCGCGGCGTATAAATGCAGCCGGCACATGGTACGGGATGCGTTTTCCAGGCTGAAGGAAAAAGGCCTGCTGGAAGTGTATCCGCACCGGGGGTCATATGTATCGCTGATCGACCTGAAACAGATTGAAGATATCCTCTTTCTGCGGGAAGCGGTGGAAACAGCAGCGGTCAGCGCGATCATCCGGGAAACAGACCCGGGAGATCTTCCGGAACTTCTGGCCGGGGCAATCGAAGAACAGAAGACAGCCTCTGCCGGTGCGGAGGCGGACCTGCCTGCGTATTTCCGGGCCGATGACCGCTTCCACGGCATCCTGCTGGAAAAAGCCGGCCGGGCCAGCCTGTACAGACTTCTGGAAGATGAATACATTCATCTGCGGCGCTGGCGGAACCTGGAAATCCGCACAACCAGGCGCATTCCCGCGCTGATTCAGGAACACGAGTCAATCCGTGATGCTGTACTGCACCGGGATGCCGCGGAAGCGTCCGTGCTGCTGCACAGACACTTTGACACCCTGAAATTCGCCGCGTCCGTGGACGAAGGCAGAGATAATTCGTATTTCTATAAAAATCAGACTGAAGGAGAAAGAAAATGAAATCGTGGAGAACCCCAAGAAGTGTCAAACCGCCGTTCGGATCTGAATGGACCGCCCCGCCGGCTACCCGGATCTTTGACAATGTATCGTTTATCGGCAATGTGATCGTCGGCTGTTATGTGGTTGAGACGGGTGACGGTTTTGTGCTGATTGACTGCATGGAACCGGATGACAAATCCCGGGATACGATTGTCCGGGGCATAGCGGAACTGGGACTGGATATTAATGACCTGAAGGCAATCCTGATCAGCCACGGACATTTCGATCACTACGGCCAGGCAGACTGGTTCCGCCGGAACTATGGGTGTGAGCTGTATCTCGGAAAAGAGGATACGGTGCTGGCAAAGACGCTGGCCCTGGACAAGTGGCCGGTCATTGACTATGACATGGATCATTATTATGAAGACGGCGGCATCCTGAAATTCGGTGACATGGAGATCATGACGGTGCTGACCCCCGGACATACTGCGGGATGCTACTCGTTCATCCTGCCGGTATGGGATGAAGGAAGAAAGCATATGGCCGGCATGTGGGGCGGTTCCGGACTCCTGCCGGATTCTGATCCATATGCCTACAAAGCATCCCTGGACCGGTTTACTGCCCTCTGCCGGGAACAGCACGTGGATGCGGAACTGTGCGCCCATCCGACCCTGGACAACGGGCTGGAGCGGCAGGCGCTGGCCCGGTGCATTGTCAACGGCGTCCCGAACCCGTTCGTGATCGGCGAAGAAGGCTTTGCCTATTACATGGGCCAGTACTATGCCCTTGTGGAAGAAACAATGATCCGGCGCGGCCTGAAGTAAATTAATTCCGGACGCGGGTTGCCTGAACTGCGGCACCGGTGTCCCGGACCAGGCAAAGGATATTTCCTCTGCCTGGTTTTCTTATACTGCGGGAAACACTGAATGCCGTCGGATTGTATAATAATATTATGATGAAACGGAAGCGGATCATCCTGATCTTTGTTATCACAGCTGCCGTGGCCTGCGGTCTGCGCCTGCTGCAGGGCACCTCGTCAGCGCGCCTGCCTGACCGGTACGGCCAGCCGGGGGAACCCTCCCGCCTGCTTGAGGCAGCCCTGGCCTACACGGATACCCATCCGAAGTACAAAAGCGCCTACTACGCGTCGGGCTACCCGGATGACGGATACGGCACCTGCGTGGATGTGGTCGGCATTGCCCTGCGGGACTGCGGCTATGACCTGCAGCAGCTGGTGGATGACGACATCCATGCCCATCCGGACCGCTACGATATCGATGTCCCGGACCGGAATATCGATTTCCGCCGGGTGCGCAACCTGCGGGTGTACTTCGCGGCCAACGCGGAGGTCCTGACCACGGATGTGCATGACATCGAAGCCTGGCAGGCCGGGGACATTGTCATTTTCACGGACCATATCGGCATGGTCTCCGACCGCCGCAACCGGAACGGCATACCGTATGTCATTCATCACGCCAATCCCCTGCAGCTGCGGTACGAAGAGGATATTCTGGAAAAATACAATGATATTATCCTGCACTGCCGGGTAAAATTAGAAGAGTAACAACAGGAGGTACAGCATGAAGCGGGTTCTGGTCTTCGCCATGCAGGATATTGAAATGCAGGCACTCAGAGAAATCTTCACCCCCGACAAGGAAATCGAACTGGTATGGTGCGATACGCAGGAAGCGTTCCTCGATCCTGCATCCTATCAGGATATCGATCTGGTCCTGAGCGGGAATCCGACCCTGAAACTGACAGATGACTACTTTGCCCTGCTGAAAGCGGCGGGCATTCGGAAGATGGTGCTGCGCATGACCGGTGTCGGCCAGGTGGACTTCGCGGCCGCGACAAGGCACGGGGTGGAAATTGCCAATGTGCAGAACTACGACCCGAACGTCATTGCCGAGCTGGCCGTGGCCCTGGCCATGGCCCTGAACCGGAACCTGTTCGCGATTGCCGACAACATGCGGCAGAAGGACTTCCGGGTCAATTTCCCGCACTTCCGGGAGATCCGTGACCTGACCGTCGGAGTGCTCGGGGTCGGGCATATCGGCAGCCTCAGCGCGAAGATGTTCGCCGCCATGGGTTCACGGGTCCTCGGGTATGACAAAAACCCCTATGAACCCAACCGGGAATTCATGACCTATACCGATCTGGAAGAGATTCGCAGGGAAGCGGATATCATCCTGGTGCATCTGCCGTTTGTCAAGGAAGAAAACTACCACCTGATCGACAGGGAATTCCTGGCCGGTGTCAAACCGGGTGTGATCATTGTCAATACAGCCCGCGGTGACCTGGTGGACCTGCCGGCTGTGTGTGAAGCCGTGCGGGAGAACCGGATCCAGGCATACGGGACAGACGTCATTGAGAAGGAACAGTTCGTCTACCGGCATGCCGGGGAAGAAATCACCGATCCGGCTGTCCTGGAAGCGGTTGAACTGTACCCGCGCATCATCTTTACCCCGCATGTCGGTGCCTACTCCGAACGGGCGCGGCGGGCCATGGTTGATATTACGGCGGAGGGCATTATGGATTTCCTGAACGGGAAAACCCCGAGATACTGCCTGAACCCGATTGAAAAATAAGAGGAGGACAACAGAGATGACAGAAACACTGCCCTTTGGAAAGGGAAAACTGGGCTTCGGCCTGATGCGTCTGCCGCGGCTGGCCGACGGGACCATTGACGTGGAACAGGTTTCCGTGATGACGGACAAGTTCCTGGAAGCCGGGCTGACCTACTTTGATACCGCGTATGTCTATGAGGGCTCCGAAGCGGCGGCCGGCAAGGCACTGTGTGCCCGTCATCCGCGGGACAGCTACACCCTGGCCACGAAGATCAACGCCGGGATGGCAAAGGACGAGGCGGACGCCAAGCAGCAGATCCACACCAGTCTCGAGCGCACCGGGGCAGGTTACTTTGATTTCTGCCTGCTGCATGCCCTGGGCACCAAGAACAGGGAGCTCTATGACAAGTACGGTCTGTGGGACTATGTGAAGGAACTGAAGGATCAGGGGCTGATCCGTCATTACGGCTTCTCATTCCATGATATGCCGGCCATGCTGGAAGAACTGCTGACCGAACACCCGGATGTTGAATTCGTCCAGCTGCAGATCAATTACGCCGACTGGGAGAACCCGGATGTCAGATCCCGGGAATGCCTGGAAATCTGCCGTAAGCACGGCAAGCCGGTCGTTGTCATGGAGCCGGTCAAGGGCGGCGCCCTGGCCAATCCGCCGGAATCTGTCCAGGCGGTCCTCAAGGCCGCAGATCCAGAAGCCAGCGCGGCTTCATGGGCGGTCCGGTTTGCGGCTTCCCAGGAAGGTGTTGCCATGGTGCTGTCCGGCATGAGCAGCCTGGCCCAGATGGAAGACAATCTGTCCTATATGGACCCGGCGGTGTTCAAGCCGCTTGATGAAGCGGAAGAAAAGGTTATCGAACAGGTCCGCGAAGCCCTGGCAGCGATCCCGCAGATCCCCTGCACATCCTGCCATTACTGCACCGGCGGCTGCCCGATGAATATCCCGATCCCGGATATCTTCGGCGCCATGAACCGGCTGAAGGTATACAACGACCTCGGCGGCGCCAAGCAGCGTTACAAGATGGTCACCCGGGACAAGGGTAAGGCTTCCGACTGCATCCAGTGCGGCCAGTGTGAAACCGCCTGCCCGCAGCACCTGCATATCATTGAACTGCTGCAGGAATGCGCCGCTGCCCTGGAAGAGTGAGCGCATGTAACAGTTACATGATCCAAAGACCGCCGCAGGGCGGTCTTTTTTTCATTTGCATATACCACTTGCATTCAATTTATTTTATATGCTAAAATAACTTCGGATATTTTATGTACTAAATAATATAGTACATAAAATAATATGAGGAGAGGTCATATGTTCAGTTCAATGTATTTCTATTTCGCAGTAGTATTGCTGATTTTCGGAATAGGCGATGTAGTCGGCTATTTCACTAAAGGAAAGCTGTCCGGCATGATGATTGTCATGTTCATTGTTCTGGCCTGCTTTCTCACCAACACGCTTCCGAAGGATCTGATTGACCAGGCCGGGCTGACCCAGATGGCTAATCTTGCCAGCGGAATGATCCTGTTCAATATGGGCACAACAATCAATATCAAGCAGATGATTAAAGAATGGCGGTATGTTGTTATGGCTGCGGCCTGCATGCTCGCATCCTGCATCATGATGCTGCTGGCCACACCGATTATCGGATTTGACACAGTTCTCGTCGGCATGCCGGTTATCAACGGCGCGGCCATGGCAACCATGCTGATGAGCCAGGCGGCTGCTGCCAAGGGTCTGACTACAGCTGCGGCCCTGTGCGCAGTCATCTACTCCGTACAGAAGTTCGTCGGCGCCCCGATCGCCTCGAATATGGGTCTGAAGTATGCCAACAAACTGATGGTTGAATTCCGCAAGGATCCGGCCAGATACATGGCAGAACTCAAGGCTAAGCAGACCGGTATTTCTGATCCGAATGCAAAAAAGCCGTTCTATGAAACCCACCCGGGTCTTTACACCGCAAATATTATGATGGCTGTTGTTGCGTGTGCGGCATGGCTGGGACGCGTTCTCGGCGGGCTGACCCCGGTCAACTATTCGATCTGGTGCCTGCTGCTCGGTTCCGTTTCCGGTCTTGGCGGTTTCTTCCCGCCGCGTCCGCTGCAGCGTTCCCAGGCATACGGCCTGGTTCTGGTTGCCTGCTTCGGCGGCATCATCCCGTCCCTGGCCAATGTTCACCTTTCCGACCTCGCCACAATGGCTTTCCAGACAGTCGTCCTGTTCGTCTTCGCGGTTGCCGGTATTGCCCTGATCAGCTATGTGCTGCCGGTCTGGAAGCTTGTCGGTGACAAGGATCTGGCCATGGGTATCGGTGTCGAGCAGTTCCTGGGTTTCCCGTCAAATGTTGTCATCTGCCGTGAAGTCGCGGAGGCAGTCGGCCAGACCCCGGATGAAAAGACCTACATCGAAGATACACTGTCTGTTCCGTATGTCCTCGGCGGCATCACCGTGGTTACGATTCTGTCCGTTGTTCTTGCCGGTATTGTCATGAACATGCTCTGATCCGGATTCCCCTTTCCGGGCCATGGCGGATATACAGCACCGTTCGCCGCGGTTTTCAGAGGTTCATGCAGAATCCCCCTTACCTGCAGGAATACAGAAATAAAAGCCAGGCTCAAAAGCCTGGTTTTTCATATAAAAAACTTCTGTACTCTTTCCGGAGGATACAGAAGTTTCTGCAGTTATTGATCCGATGCTTCGGGAGAATACTTCCAGTTCTTCATGATGCCTTCAATGTCATCATGGAAGAATGAATTCATGATATCAAGAAAGCGATACACAGTATCCATGTTTTCCGGGGTAAAGTCTGCCAGGCGGTCTGCCAGCTGCACATATTCCCGGAAATCCAGTTCATCATGGTAGGCATTCAGTTCTTTTGCCCGTTCCGTCAGCTGGACGAGGACAACGCGGGAGTCTTCATGTGAACGGGTACGGGTGATCAGGCCTTTGTTTTCCAGCCGGGAAGCAGTCTGGCTGGCAGCGCCCGGGGTTACGCCCAGCATCTCGGCAATCCTGCCGATTTCCGGGTTTTCACAGCGGGCAGCAGCCTGGATGAAATAGGCTTCCCGCATGTACAGAATATCTTCTGTACCGTAATGACGGGGCTGCTTATCATAGGAATTGTAGCTTTCCGCCGCATCGATGAATTTCAGGATTGTTGTTTCTGCCATTTCGTACTTCCTCTTGGCGTCGTCTTTGCTGGAACCAGACATATTTTAGCACCTCAAATAATGGTTAGATTCTACCGTATGATCGGTCAAATTGCAAGTATGCCGCCCGGGCACATCACTGATATGCCCCGTCGTTGTACAGGCCGGACGTAACGACAGAGAAATGGAAAATCGGTTCATCCACCCGGTAAATATGGATGGCATGCGGCAGGTTCGGCGGTACGAAGATCAGGCACGACCGGTCAATCCGGTGCGGTTCGCCGTCAAAGTCCACCTGCACTTCCCCGTGCAGGTCGTTCGGGTGTTCCGGGTCCGTGCCGAAGAAACCGATGATTTCCGCCGCCGGATGGGAATGCTCGGCAAAGACAGGATCCAGTTCCGGCACGGCTTTGTACCAGGAAGTATTCATCTGGAATGCGCCCGGCACAACATTGTCATCGATCCAGAGAATCCGTTTTGCAAATTTCTGATAGATTGCCCGGAATTCGGGCGACATGTCAGGTTCATGTTTCAGATCGGTAACGATCAGATGACTGTAACGATCACTCATTGCTTTATCCTCCGATCACATTATATAAGCTGCAGTGCCGGAACGGACCGGAAGAAATGTAACAGTTTTCAGAAATTTTCTGAAAGATGATTGTTGACATCTTTTCAGAATTCAATTAAATTATGATTACATTCAGTGACCGGAAGAGTAACCGATGCACGGCCATCAGCGAGCTGGAACAGAGTGCGAGTCCAGCGGGAACGGCAAAGGTGAAACGCATCCGCGAGAAGTCTTCCTGAACACGTATAGGGAAGAACGGGTCCCCCACGTTATGGGTAAAGAGTGGTCGGAGATGCATGCATCTCCCGCAACTGGAGTGGTACCGCGATATATGTCATATATGTCGTCTCTGGATTAACATCGGAGACGGCATTTTTCGTTAAAGGAGGTGAGGGAGTGAGCCGACGACGATACAATCAGACATCCGTTTCACTGCCAAACCAACTGATAGATAAAGGAGAAAGAAAATGAAAGCAATCAGTAAACTCATGAAGATTACAGCCGCTGCCGCCATGGCAGTTTCCCTCGCCGCATGTTCGTCCGGTGGTTCCGGCGGAGCTGACAAGCCGGAAGACAAGCCGAAGACCGAACTCGAACTGGTCGCGACCCTGGACCAGGCCATCCTCGGCCTGGCATCCGGCAAGTGTGACGCGGTTGCCCTGGACGGCACAACAGCCCAGAACTATGTCAACCAGTCCGACGGCGCCTTCGCCATGACCGGCATCAACTTCGACCTGGAAATGTACGGCCAGCATGAAGGCAATGTCGCCGCTGCCAAGAAGGGTGAAACCGACCTGATCAACGCCGTCAACGAATGCATCAAGACAGCGACAACCACCAAGGTTGACCCGAACTTCGCGCACACCTACTACACAACCTGGGTTGCCATCGCCAAGAAGCAGTCCGGTACAGAAGACGAAGAAGCTGAAGGCATCCTGGCTGACCTGGGTGTCCCGATCTTCACAGATATCGCCATTGATGACACATACAACTACCTGGTTGACACAACTGACCTCGTGAAGCCGGAGCTGGATCTCTCCAACCCGACCGGCAAGCTGGCGGAAATCCTGGAAAAGGGAGAACTGGTCATTGCGACATCCCCGGACTACCCGGCAGCGGAATTCATCACTGAAGACGGTGTTGTCTACGGCAACGAAATGATGCTCGCGAAGTACATCGCTGACTGCCTCGGCGTCAAGCTGGTCATCGAAACCATGGACTTCAACGCTGTTCTGACTGCGGTTGATACAGGCAAGGTTGACCTGGCGCTCTCCGGTTTCGGCTGGAAGGCTGACAGAGAAGAAGCGTTCGAACTGAGCACCGGCTACATCGGCGACAGCAGCGTTTCCTTCCACACCCTGATCGTTCCGGCAGACAAGGTTGCTGAATACAGCTCCCTCGAAGACTTCGTCGGCAAGCACATCATGGCTCAGGCAAACTCCCTGCAGCAGATGTACGTTGAAGACCAGATCATCGCCCTGGAGGGAGAATAATATCCCATGGGTCTTGGACCGAGTATTATTGATGTCTTCCTGCAGTACTGGCCGATCTTCCTGAAAGGTGCCATCGGCACCCTGAAGTTCTCGTTCATTGCGGTGGGCTTCGGCAGTATTCTCGGCTGCCTGGTCTCGTTCCTGAGCCTGGCAAAGATGAAGCTGCTGCAGACCATTGCGCGGATTTACGTGACCGTACTGCGGGGCACACCTCTGCTGGTGCAGATGTACATTGCGTACTTCTTCCTGCCGATCGCCTTCCCGATCATGAACAACCTGTCGAAAGAGACATATGTCCTGATCGCGCTGATCATGAACTCGAGCGCGTATGTATCGGAAATCATCCGGGGCGGCATTAATTCCGTCGATGCCGGACAGACCGAGGCAGCGCGCAGCCTGGGCATGAGCGCCCGGAACACCATGATCCGGATCGTCCTGCCGCAGGCCATCAAGAACATCCTGCCGGCGCTGGCAAATGAATACATCGCCATGATCAAGGAAACCTCCATGGCCGGAACCTTCATGCTGTACGAATTGATGTACACCCGGGTCCTGCTGGCCAACAAGTTCCTGATCTGGCAGCCGCTGTTCATCATCGCCGGTATCTACCTGATCATGACAACCGTGCTTACATACTGTGTAAGACAGCTCGAAAGGAGGCTGGCCGTCAGTGACTGATAAAGAAAAACAGCCGCTCATTGAGGTCGTCGACCTGCATAAGAGCTTCGGAAACCTGGAAGTACTGAAGGGTGTCAACGAAAAAATCTATAAGGGCGAAGTCGTATCCATCATCGGCGCGTCCGGCGGCGGGAAGAG
>JAEEGL014948823.1_pt1 | contig 15285 bp, 13 predicted proteins | sample 9134231 | NCBI WGS metagenome assembly JAEEGL01 (sample SAMN16246548, study PRJNA631951) | gut metagenome | biome: gut microbiome; feature: rumen; material: fiber-attached | host: Bos | place: Iran: Karaj | collected 2018-10 | reverse complement strand
GGGGATCACAGTTCCTTTGCCATCAGGAAGCAGTCCGCGTATCTTCCTTCGAACAGTTCATGCGCGGGGAGTTCTTTGACGATCTCAAAACCTGCCTTCAGATAGGCACGGATCGCCCTGGGGTTGTTCTTGTGGGGATCGAGGAGGATGATGCCGGCCGATTCGTACTTTTTCAGATACGACGACATGAGAAGGAGGAACGAGGATCCGATCCCGCGGTTCCAGTACTCGGGCTCCCCGATGAACTGGTCCATGGCGAACACGGTCCTCCCGTCGTCCTCCCAGCCGTATTCCCTGAACCCGTCCCCGTTCAGACGGTAGGCCTGGGCATATCCGACCGGCATCCCCCGGTACAGGATGATCATCCGGAAGCCGCCGGGGATCTCCTCCAGGAAGTGTTCCGCCAGCGTCTCGTCCGTGGCGGCGTAGTCCCGCCCTTCGTAGAATTCGAGTACACGGACGTCCGTCAGCCATTTCCTCATGAGGGGCAGGTCGTCCGCGGAGAAAGGCCTGACCGCGACGGATCCGGGCGGATCTTCACGGTCCGCGTTCCGTTCCCTGTATTCCCGGTTCTTCTCTTCGCCGGGGAAGTTCTCCACCATGAAGTCCGTCAGTTCCCTGTTCGTGATGACGGCGGACCGCTCCGCGCGGGCTTTGGCCCTCGACCACGGGGCGAGTTCCGCGTAGTCCTCGTCGTAGACCGTGGCCGTGGGGGCGGAGGTGTTATAGTCGTCGTCCGCCTCGAACAGGTGCCTGCCGGAGGCGATCAGCGCATCGGGATCGTCTTCCGCGGTGCCGGTCTCCAGCCTCTCGTAGATCTCCCTGTCGATCTGGCAGAGCTGGTAGAAGCCCCGCCAGCTGCGTTCCGCGGTATAGAGCTCCCGCTCCTCGTCATAGCAGGCTTTCCAGCCGGGTCCTTTCTTGAACTGCATCCGTCGCGTTTCCTCTCTGAGATCTTTTCCGTACGGCGTCCCGTCAGTCGTGGAACCAGGAGGACTGGTCGTGCTGGATCTCCATGTCCTCCGACAGCTTCACGATCAGCATCCCGTCGATCATCTCGCAGCAGCCGGGATCCGGGAATGCCGGCATGGCGGCCACCCTCGGATCGGCCGCGTACCGGTCCGTCGTTTCCAGGGGCTCGATCCGTACGGGATAGCCCAGGACGTTCACGAGATAGTTTTTGTAGGCGCCGTGATACCGCGGCGCGAAGTGTTTCTGCATGGCGTACGTGACGTTATCCTCCGGATAGCCGGGGCGCGTCTGGGAGACCGCGGAATGGTTCAGGTCGCCCTCCAGGACGACGGGCGTCTCGCCGGGGACGTATCCTTCCGTGTCCTCCATACGGACGAGGAGCCTGGTCATGGCCGAGAGCGTCGCTTCACCTTCCAGCACCGTCTTCAGATAGACCTGGTTGGAATAGATCGTGTTGTTCAGGACGATCACGGCGAAGAGAAGGGCCGCGGCGGCCTGAAAGGCTTTTTTCAGGCGGGGAAGGGCGAAGGGACGGTCCCGGAAGAGCCACAGGTCCAGCATCATGACGATGAGCACCTGATACAGTACGATGGGATATCTCATCGTGATGATGTAATGCCCGTTCGACAGGACGTACACGAAGTTGGAAGCGAGAGGCACCAGCATCACGAGGACGAGGATCCGGAGGCGGTTCTTCCAGTCTCCGGTCAGCCGGAAGAAGGAGACGGCCGTCAGGAGACAGAGGATGACGTCGCAGCATCCGACCAGGACCGGATGGTGCGTAAACGGCCTGAGGATCTCCCGGAAGACCTTCATGCAGGCGCGGTAGACCTTCGACAGGATCTGGAACGGGGTATAGCCGAGGAGAGCGCTCAGTCCGGTGATGCTGTTGGGAGTGGAGACCGTCTCCGCGCCGGTCAGAATGAGCGACAGGCGCCACAGGAAGTAATACAGGATCCCGCCCAGGATCAGGAAGGCGACGGCGATGCAGCCCCTTCTGAAAACGAAAGGCGTCTTTTTCTCCGCGAGGCACGTCCGGATCAGCCACAGGAGGCACAGGACCGCGGCGCTCTGCGCGTAGACGGGATAGAGGCCCATGGACAGGGCCGTCAGCACCGCCGCCGGGATCCAGCCCAGGGGGAAGCGGACGTAAACGTATACCGCAAGGACGCTCAGGAGCAGACTGAGCATGTAGATGTCCGTCCAGGGGAGATAGGTCGCGTAGGAATCCGTGAGGGTGGCGTGGGTGGCCATGACGCCGCACAGGGCGGCGATGCCCGCCGTGCTCCGGATGTCCAGGATCCGGACGATGAGGACGGCGGAGACGGCGAGGAACGCCACGGCGAACGCCGCGATGAGCAAAGGCGGTGTCAGTTCCCCCCGGAACAGCAGGTAGGGGGGGATCAGGAAACGCCCGAGAGCGGTCTGCCAGAGCTTTTCGTCCTGCCAGATGACGAGGGCGTCGTGGGCGAAGCCCGTCATCGTCCAGCGGTAGGCGTGGGCCAGTACGGAAAACAGGAGCGTGAACCCGGCGGCGTACCGGGTGCGGGGATCCCGTAAGAGCCCCTGAAAGTCGATCCTGGCTGCGGCGGTGTCTTCCATATCTCTTTCCTTTCAGCTGCTGATAGTCTGTATGCCCGGCAAGGCGCTTATTTCAGCGCGTTCTCCCTGTGGACGTCGACGATCCTGTACCGGATGCCTTTCTCGTCCATCTTTTCGAACAGGGCGTCCGCGCCGTTCTCCATCTTGTACGCCAGTTCCTCGGGATACAGCGGGACGATCTCGTAGAAGTTGACCGTCTTCCCGTTGGGAAGGATCAGGCGAACGTCGCCTTTCCGGTTCTCGCCGAACTTCAGGACGATGCTGTTGAACCCCGTGTTGGAAGCGTACGGGGAACCGTCCTCGTCCGACTGCACTGTGTGCCCGTAGCCGAGCCAGGTGTTGCAGAGGATGGGGAGACGGGCGGTGTTCTTCAGCGTCCGGATGGGCCAGTAGTCCTCTTCGGCGCTGCTGCCGAGGTCCCAGTCCTTCGGGAGGTAAATGACGTATTCCGCGCGCTCCAGTCCGTATCCCCTCCATTTTTCTGGGATGTCCATCGCGTAGGCGCCGGCGCCCATCGTGACGAGCTTGTAGTACGGATCCTCTTCCGTCGGGTCCACGATGCATACGTCGAGATGGATGTCGGGGGAGACGAGCTCGTGGAACACGTTCTTATAGCTGCCGAACATGTCGCAGATGAATTCGTCCAGCGCGTCGATTTCCGGCCCGTCGTACATATATACCGGTGTTCCGGGAACCGTTTCTTCGGCTTTCTTCTTTTTCCTGAACAGATCCAGGATGCCCATGATGCTTCCTCCGTATGCGGTATTCAGGCCCGGACGGTCATTTTCTGGAAGGCCGGGGCCGTCCGCAGGTCTGGCAGAACTTTCCCGTATTCACGCCCCCGCAGTCGGGGCAGGTCCATGCCTGCGGATCCGCGGGGTCGGGAGCCGGGACCTGAGGCTTCGGACCGGGCCGGGGCGACCCGCATACGCTGCAGAACCTGCCGGTATTCTGCGCGGCGCAGAACGGGCAGGACCACGTTTCTCCGTCCTGCGGTGCGGGAGCGTTGTCGGCGATGTTCGCCGCAGGCGCCTCCTTTTTCGGAGAGAATGTCTGGAAGAAAGGGGAACGGGGTTCTGTCCAGGGCGACATCGCCGAACGGGAGGATACGCTCACTTTGACGTCATGGGCAGGCATCGTGAAGGAGATGACGATGCCGCTGTCCCCGAATTCCGTTTTCACGTCGTCCGCGTCGGCGCTGACGGTGTAGGAGGTGTCCGTCATGACCGCGTTGTATACGACCCTGACGGGTTCGCCCTCCTCGTATTCCATCCTCTCGGAGAACAATCCGAACATCCCGTTGTTCGTGTAGATAAGCCTGTAGCTCATGAGAACTCCTTTCGGGAACGCTGTCCGACATGTGTTTATTATTATAATGAGATTATAACACAGATAAGGGAAGAAAAAAGTCCCCGTGAAGGGGGAGAATGTACGCTGCGCAGTCTGCGGGCACAAAAAGCGCATCCCTCTGCGGCGGGGGATGCGCGGTGTGCGGATAAGACTACTGCTGCCGTTCCTGTTCCTTTCTGTGGGCCCGGCGCAGACGCCAGCGCAGGAACTGGACCTTCGTCATGGACCAGCGGAAGCGCCAGTCGCGGAGGATCTCCTGGAACATGGTCTTCACGTTGTATTCCGAGTTGTTCTCGATGCCAGGCACGAAGATGAGGACGGCGACGAAACGCGCGACGCAGGACACGGCGACGAGGATCTTGTACTTGTCCCAGTAGGGAGGGAACTTGACGGGATCCAGGGCCTCCAGGAAGGCGCCGCCTGCCATGATGCCCAGGAACGTGCCCGCCAGGGCCGTGATGCAGCCGAACACCGCGATGGATCCCGCGCGGTTCTCGTCGGAGGAGTAGCTCAGCTGGATGTTGTTGCAGAGCATGTTCGTGCAGGACCAGAAGAAGGCGCCGACGGCGTTTCGCAGGAAGACCGGCCAGATGTTGCCGGGCGTGCTGAAGATGTAGAATCCCTGGGTCAGCGAGCAGCCCAGGGCCGCGACCCAGAGGATGGGCTTGATCCCGTAATGGTCCATGGCCCGCCCCCAGCGCCTGACGACGAGGACGGACATGAGGGACGCCGTGATCGTCGAGAAGATGGTCAGCTGCATGTACGTCAGGCCCATCTCGTTGACCGAGTAGCGGTTGACGTAGGCGCCGGCGAAGTTGGAGGTGAAGCACCAGACCGTCCAGAAAAGGAGGAAGCGGAAGAACTTCTTGTTCTCCCAGATCTCCTTGCCCATGCGGATGAGGCTGGGCTTCTGGGGCGGTGCGCTGTTGACTTCCTTGCAGAAACCGAAGAAGACCATGTCCATGACGCCCAGGGTCCCGCCGATCGCGAAGAGGATCGTGTACTTGGACATGCCGGGCAGGACGTCCAGGAGCCGGGCCACGACGAGGCCGCCGATGACCGACACGATGGAGTTCAGGGTGTCGCGCATGGAGATCCAGGAACCGCGGATCTGCATGGGGGCGAGGTCCGCGAGCCAGGGCATCCAGCACGGCCCGATGAAGCTCGAAAGGACGGAGGAGATGCCCAGCAGCACGAGGATCGTGTACATCTGCAGTCCCTGGGGGGACGTGGGCACGAAGAAGGGCACGAGGCCGAAGAGGATCCAGATCGCCCGGGAGATCACCCCGAAGGTCAGGAGGTATTTCTTGCGCTGGCGCGTCCAGGCGACGAGCATGGCGCAGGGGATCTGCACGAGGACCGCGATCTGGGGGATGGCGTTCAGGATACCGAAGGAGAGGTCGCCCGCGCCGAGATAGTTGGCGAGGCCGATCATGGCGTTGGTGCCCGCGCCGCAGATGATGCCGCACAGGCAGCCGCAGATATTGCTCAGGAGCATGAAGTTCAGGCTGCGCCGCACGTCACCGGGGAGTCGGGCGGCTTCGTACGCCTGGTTCAGGGGCCAGCGGAAGCGGCCGCGGAAAGGATTTCTCATGGCGTGGCACTCCTGTGTGAAAATGTATATCTTCTAGACAAATGATAGACTTTCTCCTTCCGGATTGCAATGCTTTCAAAAGAAAAAACATGACAGATTTTCTGCATGCCGTCTGCGCGGATCGTACAGAAGGAGAGAGGGAGGAGACGGGACCCGTACAGCAAGATTTGCAATACCGACCGCAAAATGCGCAATGTTTAAAAACAGCGGAGGGCGTATCATAAGAAAAGTGAAAGATATCGTCCGCGGACGGGCCTGAGCCCATGCAAGGCGCCCGCGGTTGTGGTATACTGGTGGTATCATGAAAAACTGTACGCACAGGATCCTCGCGGTCTTACTGGCCCTCTGCCTTTCCGGCTGCTCCTTTCCCGGACGGCGGGAGACCGAGACGGAAGAGATCGGCGGAGCGCCCGTTACCGTGACGTCGCGGAACGGCTGGTGCCTTCTGGAAGGCTTCGCCATGGACACGCTCATCCGCCTGGAATACCGCGGGAAGGACGCGGATGCCGCGGCGAGGGACGCCTTCCTGGCCGTCACCGACATGGAGAAGCTCTGGTCTGTGACGGACCCGGAGAGCGAAGTCTCGCGTCTGAACGAAGCGGGGGAGGCGGAACTGTCGGCGGACACGGCCGCGGTCCTCGAAAAGGCCCTGGAGGCCTGCCGGGAAACGGACGGCGCCTTCGATCCGGTCCTGTTCCGGCTCAAGGAGGTCTGGGGCTGGCTGGACGATCCGCACGTGCCGGATCCCCAAAGCCTGGGAAAGGCCCTGGCTGCCTCGGGTTCCGGGAAGCTTTCCCTTTCGGGAAGTTCTGCGCGCCTGACGGACGGCGCGGGGATCGACCTGGGCGGGATCGCCAAAGGACGGGCGGCGGAAGTCCTCGCCTCGCGTGCGGGAGCCTATGAAGTGGATTCGGCGCTCCTGAACCTGGGCGGGAACATACGGACCCTGGGCAGGAAGCCCGACGGGTCGGACTGGAAGATCGGGATCCGGGATCCAGAAGACGGATCGAGCCTCCTGGGCGTCCTGACGCTGGCCGGTTCCGGCTGCGTCGTGACGTCGGGCGCCTACGAGCGCTCCTTCACCGAGGACGGCGTGACCTACGGCCACATCCTGAACGGCACGACCGGATATCCGGCGGAAGGGGACCTCGTCTCCGTCTCCGTGACCGGGACGGACGCGGCCCGGGCGGACGCGCTCTCGACGGCCCTGTTCGTCATGGGCAGGGAGAAGGCGGCCGCGTTCTGGGCGGAACGCCGCGATTTCGATATGGTGCTCCTGGACCGTGACGGCACGGTCTGGATCAGCGCCGGCATAGAGAGTTCATTCAGCACGGACAGACCCGTGCAGACCATACAGCCATAAGGGGAAGATCCCCGAAACAAGGAGGAACCAATGAAACAGATCGGATGTGCCGTAGTCGGCCTGGGCCAGATCGGCCCCACCCACGTCAAGGCGATCGCCGGCGTGGAAGAGACCCGTCTCGTCGCCGTGTGCGACATCGTCAAGGAGAAGGCCGACCGCTTCGCGCAGGAATACGGCTGCAAGGCCTATTATGATTATCAGCAGGTGCTGGACGATCCCGAGGTGGATCTCGTCCATATCTGCCTGCCTTCCGGCATGCACGGCCACTTCGGCATCCTGGCCGCCAAGGCCCATAAGAACGTGCTCGTGGAGAAGCCCATCGAGGTGACCCTCGAGGCCGCGGACGCCCTGATCAATGCCTGCCATGAGAACGGCGTGGTCCTGTCCGTCATCTCCCAGCACCGTTTCGATCCCGACATCCACAAGATGAAAGAGATGCTGGACGACGGTGCCTTCGGCAAGGTCGTCTTCGGCGGCTCCTACACCAAGTGGTTCCGCGACCAGGCCTACTATGATTCCGGCGACTGGCGCGGCACCTGGGCCCTGGACGGCGGCGGCGCGCTCATGAACCAGTCCGTGCACTACGTCGACATGCTCCAGTACTTTGCGGGCGACATCGACGAAGTCACCGCCTACACCGGTCTGCAGGCCCACGAGCGCATCGAGGTCGAGGATCTGGCCGTCGCCATCGTGAAGTTCAAGAACGGCGCCCTGGGCGCCCTGGAAGGCTCCACCGTCGCCAAACCCGGCTTCCACACCCGCCTGGACATCAACGGCACGGAAGGCTCCTTCATCATCGAGAACGACCGTGTCCGCATCTGCCGCCCCAAAGACGGCTATCCCTATGAGGAAGGCGCAGCCGCCGAGAAGAAGCTGACCGGCGCCGGCAACGCCGCCGTCGAGGCCGATTCCCACTCCCGCGAGATCCGCGACGTGGCCCTGGCCATCCTGGAAGGCCGCCGTCCCGCCATCACCGGCGAAGACGCCCGCAAGCCCCTGGCCGTGATCCTCGCGGTCTATGAGTCCGCCCGCACGCATCAGGCGGTCAAGGTAAAGTAAATGAAGCACTTCCGTTCAGCGATCATCGGCTGCGGCGGCATCCACAAGGTGCACGCCGTCAGCCTTTCCCGTATGGACAACGTGACCTACGCCGTGGCCTGCGACATCAGGCCCGAGCGCGCGAAGGCCTCCGCCGAGACCTATGGCGCCGTGCCCGAGACGGATTACAGGAAGGTCCTGGCAGATCCCTCCATCGACGTCGTGCACCTGACGCTCCCGCACTGGCTGCACGGCCCCGTGGCCGCCGAAGCCCTGAAGGCCGGCAAGGCCGTCCTCGTGGAGAAGCCCATGGCCGTGACGGTCAGGGAAGCGAAGGCGCTCATCGCCCTGTCCGAAGAGACGGGCTCGACCCTGGGCGTCATCTTCCAGAACCGCTACAATCCCGCGTCCCTGAAGATGAAGGAACTGCTGGAAGCGGGGGAGATCGGCAGGCTCCGCGCGATCCGCGGACGCGTGTCCTGGTTCCGGGGCGAACAGTACTATTCCGACGACTGGCACGGACGCTGGTCCACCGAGTGCGGCGGCGTCATGATCAACCAGGCGATCCATACCCTGGACCTCGTGCAGTGGATGGCCGGATCTCCCGCGAAGGAGATCACCGCCCACGTCGCAAACGACTCCCTGCAGGGCGTCATCGAGGTCGAGGACACGGCCCACGCCCGGATCCTCTTCGGGAACGGCGCCATCGGCCTGTTCGACGCGACGACCGCCTACGCCGTGGACGACGAAGTGGAAGTCGAAGCCGTGGGGGAGAAGGGGAACCTCTTCATGAGGGGCGGCTTCCTGTACAGGAAGGATCCGGGCTCGGATCTGGAGTTCCTCTGCGGCCCGGACGACGAAGTCGCCGTGGGCAAGGCCGCCTGGGGATCCTCCCACATCCATCAGATCATGGACTTCTACCGCAGCCTGGAAAAGGGGGAGAAGCCCTGGATCTCCGGGATCGAAGGCTACAATGCCGTCGCTCTCGTCTGCGCTTTGTACGATTCCGCCCGCACCGGGCAGAAGGTCCCCGTGGAAGGTCTGTAATACGCGCCCGTGATGAAAGACTGCCGCTTCCCGCGGCAGCCTTTCCTTTATCCGGGGAAACGAAAAACTGCACAAACGCAAAAAGCCCGAAAGTACCGCGTTTTTTAGATAGAACGCAGATTAACGATCGAAAAAACCGCAAACTTTTTCGGATTCCACAAGAATTTTCTGAGAAAATTGGAATTTTATACTGTACAAAAGATTTTTCTATGTTATAATAATCAAGGCCCAAAAAGAATACGTCAGTCCTCCATCAGACAGTGTTGGAATGACTCGACTTTTCGGGACATATACAACACATATCTTTCAGGAGGTTTCTTCACCATGTTTGAGGACAAGACTTTGGTCTGTAAGGACTGCGGCAAAGAGTTCGTTTTCTCTGCCAGCGAGCAGGAGTTCTTCGCGGAGAAGGGATTCGAGAACGAACCCGGACGCTGCCCCGCCTGCCGTGCCAACCGTCGTGCTACCCGCCGTACCCGCGAGATGTACGAAGTGGTCTGCGCTCAGTGTGGCCGCACCACCCAGGTGCCCTTCCAGCCCACCGAAGGCCGTCCCGTGTACTGCCGTGACTGCTTCGAGGCCCGCCGCCGCTAAGCCGTAACGCAAGTACGAAGAACACGCAGACCGATCTGCGTGTTTTTCTTTTCTCCGTTCCGGCAGAGGAACAGAAAAAGTTTTCAAGACCCTGTAAGAAATGAGCCGCTCATGCGTCTAATGGACAGAAAGGAGGCAGGGAATGACCGAAAAAGACTTCGACGCGGTCTACCGCGAGTATTTCGACCCGGTTTTCCGGTACTGTCTGTCCCTGACTCCCGACAGGCACCGGGCGGAGGAGATCGCCCAGGAAACGTTCTTCAGGGCGCTGCAGTCGATCGACAGGTACCGCGGCGAAAGCAGCGTGAGGACGTGGCTCTGCGCGATCGCGAAGCACGTCTTCCTCTCCGAGGAGAGAAAAAAGAAGAGCGTGCCGCTGGACAGCATCCCCGAGAAGGCCGACGACGCGAAAGGCCCCGAGGAACTGGCTGTGGCCGGCGACGAGAGCGCGAGGCTCCATCGGCTCCTCCACGACCTGCCTGAACCCTACAAAGAAGTCTTCTCCCTGCGCGTGTTCGCCCAGCTGGGGTTCCGTGAGATCGGATCCCTGTTCGGAAAGACCGAGAACTGGGCCTGCGTCGTGTTCTACCGCGCCAGGAAGAAGCTGCATGAAACGGAGGATGTAAGATGAAACTGTCCTGTTCAGTCGTGAGAGACCTGCTCCCGCTCTATGCGGAAGGCCTCGTGAGCGAAGAGACCGCTTCCCTCGTCGGGGAGCATCTGAAGGAATGCGATGAATGCTCGGCCTGCCTGGAGGCCCTCCGGCAGCCCGAGACGCCCGTTCCTGAGGATACCGCGCCGATCCGGAACCTGAAAAAGGAGCTGACCCTGCGCAGATGGCGCGCGGCGGCCGCCGTCGCCCTGTGCGTGTTCCTGGTCCTGTTCGCGCTGATCGCGTACGCGACCGACAAAAGGCCCGTCCGCTATGAAGAGGGACTGCTGAGCATCGCCGGACCCGTGGAGGAAAACGGGAAGGAATCCCTCCTGATCCTGCGCGATCCCCGCGTGACCGGCTCCGAGACCGACCTCGTCACGGACGAGGAGACGGGGGAGACGACCCTGTACATCCAGTACTACCATGAGAGACCGTTCCTCGGGAACGGGAAGGACGTGATCACGGTGTCCGGTCCCGAGGGGATCACGGTCCGGCTGGACGGGACACAGGGCAACGTGATCCACATGACGGGAACGGATGAGAAGGAGATGACGGAAGCGGTGCTGATTTCCCGGGACCTCGTCTCTCCCGTGCCGGACCGCGTCATCTACGGGTTCGAAGGGGAACAGACGCTCCTGTGGGGCAAGCCCATGAACGGCGGCGTCGAGATCCTGCCCCGGCTCGTGCTCGGATACTACGTCCTGATCGCGGCCTTCCTGTCCGCAGTGCTCACCGTCGCCTGGATCGTCCTGCGCAGGACGAAGGCCGGTCCCGTGATCCTGCAGATCCTGTTCGCGCCGCTGTCCTACCTCCTGGGCCACCTGGCAGTCAAGGGAGTCGAAACGCTGAGCCTCTTCTCCGGCAGGGACTTCCTCATGATCCTGACCGAAGCCGCGGCCTTCTACGCACTCCTGACCCTGTGCCGCCTCATCCTGAGAGACCGCAGGAAGGAAACGGCGTGACCTGAATCAACCGACACCGGGCTCTTCCTTCGGGGAGAGCCTTTCTGCATACAAAGAACGCCCGGAAGGCTCGACGGCCTTCCGGGCGTACGTCGTTTCGCTTATTTGCGGCGGGAACTGTCCATGATCTGGAGCCAGCCTTCGAGCTTGGAGGTGAACTCCGCGTTGGTCTGCGTCTTTGACATCATGTCGATCAGCAGTTCGGTCGCTTCGTCCTGGTTGCCGGAGAGCAGCTTGCGGACCTTCCAGATCGCGTTCTGCTCGTCGGCCGTCAGCAGGTTCTCCTCATGCCGCGTGCCGGATTTGTACAGATCGATCGCGGGGAAGACGCGGCGCTCCTGCAGCTTGCGGTCCAGATGGAGCTCCATGTTGCCGGTACCCTTGAATTCCTCGTAGATGATGTCGTCGAGACGGCTGCCGGTGTCGACGAGGGCGGTGGCGAGGATCGTCAGGCTGCCGCCTTCCTCCAGGCAGCGGGCGGAGCCGAAGAAGCGCTTGGGCATGGCCAGGGCCGCCGGGTCGAGACCACCGGAGAGCAGCCGGCCGGAAGGCGTGCAGGTCAGGTTGGAGGCGCGGGCCAGACGGGTGATCGAGTCCATGAGGATGATGACGTCCTTCTTGTTCTCGACGCTCCTGCGGGCCTTCTCGAGGGTGGATTCGGCGACCGCGATGTGGTTCGCGCCGTCCTGGTCGAAGGTCGAGTAGTAGACCTGTCCGCGGACGCTGCGCATCATGTCTGTGACTTCCTCGGGACGCTCGTCGATCAGGAGCACGATGAGCTCCGCGTCCGGCGCGTTCCTGGCGATGGACTGAGCGATCGCCTTGAGGAGGGTGGTCTTGCCCGCTTTGGGCGGCGACACGATGAGCCCGCGCTGTCCGTAGCCCACGGGAGCCACGAGGTCAAGGAGCCGGATCGCGAAATCCGTGCGTCCCTCGGGGTTCTCGAGGCGCAGGCGGCGGTTGGGATAGATGGGCGTCAGGTTCTCGAACTGGGGACGGTTCATCGCCTCTTCCGGCGACACTCCGTTGATCGTCGAGATGAAGAGTATGGCCAGGTAGCGCTCGTTCTCCCTTTCGGGACGGGTGCGTCCGGCGATGAGGTCGCCGTTCCTCAGGGAGAAGCGGCGGATCTGGGCGGCGGAGATGTAGACGTCCTTCTGGCCGGGGTCGATGGCCCTCAGGAAGCCGTATCCGTCGGGCTGGATCTCCAGGGTGCCTCTCGCGGTGCCGCATTCGTCGGAATCCAGCATCTGGGGAACGGTCTGCGACCCGATGCGGGAGACGCGGCGTTCATAGACGGGACGGCGGACGAAGCCGCCGCCCTCCGCGGGAGTCCCTTCGGGCTGATCGGGGGAAGCGGGAGAGGGGACGGAGGCCTGCGCGGCCGCGGCGTTCCCGGACTGGTTCATCGCGAAACGGCGGGCGCGCATGGCGCCGTAGGGGGAGCCGACCGCGGGAGCCGGAGGGGGTTCCGGAACGGGCTCCTGCGCCGCGGCGGTTTCGGGAGCCGGCTCCTGCGCGGAGACTTCAGGTACGGGGATCTCGGGCACGGGGGCTTCCTGTACGGGAGCCGTTTCGGGCTCGGCGGTCACGGGAGAGGGGATCTCTGCGGGAGCGGGCTCTGCGCTCTGTTCCGTCTTGCGGGAGCGTCCGCGTCTTCTGGGCGCGGCTTCGGCACTGCCGGGTGCTTCCGCCTGTTCCGTCTTGCGGGGACGGCCGCGCTTTTTGGGAGCGGCTTCCGCGTCCGCGGATTCCTCGCTCTGTTCCTTCCTGGACGGACGGCCGCGTTTCTTCGGGGCCTGCGGGGCGGCGAATTTGAGCTTGTCTATGATCTCCCTGCGGGTCGCGTTGTACGGCAGGTCGATCCCGAGCTTCTCCGCTTCGGCCTTCAGCTCGGACAGGAGCATGATGCTATAGGATTTTTGTGTGCTCATAAAAAAACCTCTGTTCGGTCACGTGTGCATATTTTGACATAAGAAACAATGCTTGCGTCTCATGACGCGGGTCGCATACGGTATAATGTTTTATGTAGGTCAGATAAGGGATGTTTAATACGTGTATGATCCGAATGGGGATCGGAACTGTATACGGTCAAACGGATTATACCATCCCCGGCCGGGATTTGCAAGGCCGATTCCCAAGGGGAACTGGAATCGGTACGCACGTCATGGTATACTGGAGAAAAGAAAAGAGACGCCGCGTCTCCCGCGGCGGAAGGATACGGAAGGAGAAAGACATGGAAAAGTTCAGAGATCTTCCCTATAAGAGACCGGACCTGAAGGCGGTCATGAAGGAATTCGGCGTGAAGCTCGCCGCGTTCAGAAAGGCCGCGTCCTTCGAGGAGGCCGACAGAGCCTTCCTGGATTTCCAGGGACTCATGGAGAAGGTGTCGACCCAGTACGTCATCGCGTCGGTCCGCAACACCATGGACATGTCGGACAAGTTCTACGACGGAGAGATCCGCTTCTACAACAACGAGATGCCCAAACTCGCCCTTCAGCTCAACAAGGCCAACAAGGCCCTCCTGAAGAGCCCCTGGCGCGCGCAGCTGGCGGAGAAATACGGCGAGAAGCTGTTCCGCGACACGGAAGTGCAGATGAAGCTGGTCAAGTGGACCATCATCCTGCTGTCCATCAAGGAGAACAACCTGGGCACGGAATACTCCAAGACCGCCGCTTCCTGCTCCGTCGAATTCAGGGGCGAGAAGTGCAACTTCTACGGTCTCCTGCGCCACATGCAGTCCACGGACCGCGAAGAGCGCAGGGAAGCCTTCGAGGCCTGGGCGAAGCTCTATGAGAGCGTCTCCGGCAAACTGGACGCCCAGTACGGCCAGCTCGTGAAGATCCGCCGCGCTGTCGCGAAGCGCCTGGGATTCAAGTCCTACGTCGAGTACAACTACCTGTCCAACGGCCACTACGACTACGACGCCAGGCGCGTCGCCGAGTTCCGCGAGGCCGTCCGGACCTACATCACGCCCCTGTGCGCGAAGCTGTACAAAGAGCAGGCGGAACGCCTGGGCCTGGAGAAGCTGGAGTGGTACGACGAGGGCCTGTGCTTCCCGGACGGCAACGCGCTGCCCCAGGGCACGCCCGAGGAACTGACGGAAAAGGCCCGGCAGATGTATGAGGAGATGTCGGCGGAGACGGGCGAGTTCTTCAACTTCATGACCGAGCACGAGCTCTTCGATTTCGTGACGAGGGAGAACAAGCATCTGGGCGGCTACATGACCTTCCTGCCCGAATACAAGGCGCCCTTCATCTTCTCCAACTTCAACGGGACCTCCGCGGACATCGACGTCCTGACCCACGAGGCGGGCCACGCCTTCCAGGGCTACTACGCCTCCCGCAGGCTGCCCTTCCAGGGCCTGACACATTCGACGAGCGAAGTCAACGAGATCCACTCCATGTCCATGGAGTTCTTCGCCTATCCCTATATGGAGCGCTTCTTCGGGGACAGGGCGGACAGGTACCGCTACGCCCACTTCACGGACGCCCTCAAGACCATCCCGTACCTCGTCTGCGTGGACGAGTTCCAGCACCGCGTGTTCGAGAACCCCGGTTCCGGACCCGAGGACTGGCGCAGGTACTGGCATGAGATCGAGCGCAAATACATGCCCTGGCGCAGCTATGACGGCAACGAATTCCTGGAGGGCGGCGGTTTCTGGATGCAGAAGCAGCACATCTTCCTGTATCCCTTCTACTACATCGACTACGCCATGGCCCAGATCGACGCGTTCGCCCTCTACCGCATGGCGACGGAGGGGAAGGACGCCTGGGGCAGCTACCTGAAGCTCTGCGGCATGGGCGGCATGTACGGCTATTTCGAGACCCTGGAGAAGGCCGGACTGCCCCTGCCCCTGGATCCGGAGACCGTGAAGGAGACCGCGGCCTTCGTGGAGCGGCAGGCCGAGATCCTGAAAGCGAAGCTGGAAGGATGACGGGACCTCTGCCGGAACTCGTGACCGAACGTCTCGTCCTCAGGCCCGTACGGGCCGGGGACGGGGCGGCGGTCCACCGCTACGCGGGCGACCCGGACATCACCATGATGCTCTGGCTGCCCAACGACACTCTTGAAGAGACCGAGGCGTTCGTCGAAGAGAACGCCGCGG
>JAEEGL011487369.1_pt1 | contig 15285 bp, 17 predicted proteins | sample 9134231 | NCBI WGS metagenome assembly JAEEGL01 (sample SAMN16246548, study PRJNA631951) | gut metagenome | biome: gut microbiome; feature: rumen; material: fiber-attached | host: Bos | place: Iran: Karaj | collected 2018-10 | reverse complement strand
GAGACGCGGATATCTGTACAGTAAAGCAAAGGAACTTGGATGTAATAAGATAGCCCTGGGCCATCACTATGATGACGTAATAGAGACCATACTCATGGGAATGATCCATGGTGCCCAGATCCAGACCATGATGCCCAAGCTCCACAGTACAAATTTCGAGGGGATGGAACTTATCAGACCTCTGTATCTGGTCAGGGAAGCTGATATATGCGCCTGGAGAGATTATAATGAATTGCATTTTCTTCAGTGTGCGTGCCATTTTACAGATACCTGCACCACCTGTCACGAGGACGGGACCACATCCAGCAAGCGACTTGAGACAAAGAAGCTTATCGCGGAATTAAAGAAAACCAATCCTTTTATTGAATCCAACATTTTCAGAAGTGTGGAGAACGTCAATCTTGATACCGTCATCGAATATAAGAAGGACGGTGTAAGGCACAATTTCCTGGATGAGTATTAGAACCGGGATTCTGTTTTGAGGGGAATGATATGAAAGATATAACCGAACTTATGGAATATGCCCGAGGTAAACACCGCGGTCAAAAGAGAAATAACGGGGATTCAAGTAAACCGGTAGTTTAGGAAACTAGACTACCGGTTTAGTTTTTATTCAGCTGATCTGTCCTAAAATGAAATCACAAAGGAGGGAACAAAAATGAATAATCACGAACCTACCATCGAAGTTGAAAGTGCACAGGGTACAAGAGAGATAAGAGTATCAACAAGACATCTTATGAACAGGAGGATCTTCCTTACGGGAGAGATCAGTGATGAATCCGCACTGCAATTTTTGTCCCAGCTTATGTTCCTGGAAGAAAACGAGGATAAAGATAAACCCGTAACCATCTATATCGACAGCCCCGGAGGAAAGATCAATTCAGGACTTATGATCTATGATGCCATCAGGGGATCAAAGCTTACGATAAATATGGTCTGCGTGGGAATGGCCGCAAGTATGGCTGCCATAATCTTCGCCGGGGGGCAGAAAGGCAGGAGATTCATTCTTCCCCACAGCAAGGTTATGATTCATGAACCTCTCATTTCCGACGGTGTGGGAGGATCCGCCACCACCATCAAACACATATCGGACAATATCCTGGAAACAAGACGTATGGTAAATGAGATCCTGGCATTCCATACGCGTAAGAAACCCGAAGAGATCGATGAAGCAACAAAATTCGATAATTACATGAATGCCGAAGAGGCCATTGTATTCGGAATCTGTGACAGCATTACCGAAACGCTGATGATCTGAAAAGGGAGGAGATATTATGAATAATAACCGGCTTATTCTTGCCAAAGGTCAGACCTACAGCCTTGATACCTACGAGACACAGCTTAATAACAATGTGCTGGTTGTTGGGACCAGCGGTTCGGGAAAGACGAGAAGCATAGTTGAGCCCAATATCCTTCAGGCAACCGGAAGCTATATTGTTTCAGATCCTAAGGGAAATCTCCACAGGAAATATAAATCCTATCTTGAATCTCAGGGGTACAGGGTTCTTAAACTTGATTTTACGGATCCTCTTAATTCCGCACATTACAACTTCTTCAACTACATACGAAGTACCGCAGATATCGTTAAAGTTGCCCACATGCTGATATATCAGGAGGAGACAGGACATCGTGTGGATCCCTTCTGGGATCAGTCCTCACAGCTTTTGGTTCAGTCAATTATTTCCTATCTGATGGAGTTTTCGAGAAAAGATGAAAGAAACCTTAAGAATCTGATGAGACTGATATCTCTTTGTAGCATCACGGAAGATTCGGATGAAGAAACCCCTGTGGATGTAATTATGGAGGATGCCGGGAAGAAAAACCCCGACAGCTACGCAGTAAATACATACAAAAAGTTCCGTATCGCAGCAACAAGAACGTTGAAATCCATCCTCATTACCGTAAATGCCAAATTGGGAGTTTTTGACTTTCCGGAAATGAATACCATGATGGCATGCGATGATATCAATATTCCTATGATCGGTGAACGGAATACCGCACTCTTTGTTGTCGTAAGTGATACGGATAGGTCCATGGATAACCTGGCAAATGTCTTCTTTACCCAGGCAATGCAGGAACTCTGCAGACATGCCGATAAAGAGTGTCCGGATGAGCATCTTCCTGTTCCCGTCAGATTTATTCTTGATGATTTTGCAACCAATGTCAGGATCGAAGATTTTCCCAGAATGATCGCTTCCATAAGATCCAGGTGGATATCCACAATGCTTATGATCCAGGCTGAATCCCAGCTTGATGCCGCATACGATGAGGACGGTAAAACCATCATCGGAAACTGTGACACTTATGTATATCTGGGAGGTAACGATCTTGCTACCGCCAGGGCAGTGGCCGACAGGTGCGATGTTCCTTATAAGAAGATCCTGAATATGCCCATCGGAACCAACTGGATCTTCAGAAGAGGACAGGCCCCCGTTAACGGTACTAATTTTGAACTGGAAAAATTCAGGATGATCAAGATGATGGGCACTCAGGGCCTTGTCATATAAGTGAAAGGAGGGATCGGGTATGTTTAGAACAATAGAACGGATGTATCTAAACCTGCGCATGATGCTGTTTTTATTTGCAAGACCTTTTGAAGATTCTTTCTATAATATCGTGCACGGGAATCCCTTTAGCAGGATCGTAACACTTGGAATTTATACCGGGTTGGTCTGTGCTTTTCTGTTTAAGAGAGTGCTGTTCTGGGTGGCGGTGGGCATATATTTGTTTTATGTGATCATGACTGCCATATATTTCGATTCCAGATACGGACTGTTTGAAAAAGCTCCCCAAAATGCAAGAAGAAATGTACCCTATTTCGGGAAGCTTTCTCCCAAAGCTGCAAAAAGAAAGTACGATAAACTCATGAAAATGTACCACTCGGGAGAGATGGGAGAGGACGGTTTTGCAGAGATGGCAGAGATCTCAAAGGCTTACAGTATGTATCTGAAATACTAAAAAACAGGCATGATCTGTGATAAAATTATACATATCCAAACATCATAGGCAGGGTATGTAATGTTATCAGATCATATTGATAAAAACAGCATAGATACGGTCTATATCAGAGATGAGATCTCACGCTGCGAAAGCATCCCGGAACTTAAGGAGAAGATCCTTCCGCTGCTGAAAAGCCAGCAGGAACAGTGGAAAGGAAAGATTGCAGAGATCATCTCTGAGACCGGATGCACCAAAGATCAGTTTTCCGCTAAATGCGGAGTGACCAGGCAGACTGTTTATAAATGGTGTAAGGGGGCGATTCCCAGAAGCAGAGAGCTGTTCATCCGGATAGGACTTGCTGCCGGATATGACCTGGAGTGCATGAATCAGCTCCTTATGAGATATGGCAGATATCCCGCACTGTATTCAAAGAGCCTGACAGACTGTGTCTGTATCTATGTGCTGGAGCACTTTAAGGGTGAGGATTTACCAGAAAAATATTCTGAGATCCTTAATAAGATAAGCAAATACATCATTGAAACAGCACCCGGAACGGAAGATGTTGCTACAAAACATTTTGACGAGAAACTTTCCGAAGTCGGTTCTGAAGATGAACTGGATCTGTTCATAAAAGAAAACATCGCTGTTTTTTCCATGGCATATAACAGCCTCTATTCCTCCATACTTGCCACCATCAGTGCAAATTACACGGATAATGAGTATGAGCTTGCTGAGAGTCAGGGGTGGTCTTCATCTCTCAGACAGTGTGTGTCCCGGATAAATAAGAATAAATGGAATCCTACCAGAAATAAGATCATATCACTGGGACTTCATCTGTCCATGGATCATGATCAGATAGATGAACTGCTTGAAAAGGCACATATGGAACCGCTTTATGCAAGAAATATCTTTGAAAGCATCATCATGTTCATTCTGGATGATGCCGAACTGAACAACATGCTGGATGAAGATACAGAAAATTATGATCCCGATGCTTTGTGCAGATATGCAAAAAGAGTATTCGAAGAACTGGATATTCCGGAGACTGATTTTTTTATCTCGGAAATATCGGAGATAGATGATGCAAGGTAAAAGAGAAAACTGTCTTGTTGTTATAGAAAACGGACAACTAAATACCTATGAACTGGACAATAAGCTAAGCTGGGAAGTCGGAAGACAATCTCAGGGTAATGATCCGGATATCATGCTTCATATTCCCACTGTAAGCCGCAGACATGGGAATTTCCGGAATATCAAAGGCAACTGGTTCTATATGGACCATAAAGGGAAAAACGGCACCGTATATAACGACAGCCGGATCAAGCCCGGGCTTAACGGAAGAGTGCGTCCCGTGTCCCTTCAAAACGGAGATGTGCTGATATTCGGGGGAGGTGAGAAGCCTTCCATAAATTCGAAGACCGTGTGGGCTTTGTTTTTGACCACATCTTCCGGTGAGGCATGGAGAGTTCAGGATACTAAAGGCTTTTCAAAGATAGAGTTTTGCGATGGAAATGATACCACGACTTTTGAATCCCCCGAAAAGGGAACAGTGGTGGATAAAGAAAACGGAATGGCGATATATATGGGTGATGTTACCTATATTACCGGTAAAATATTGCTTAAGGGATATTAAGCCTGCAGCAGATGCAAACCATCGATAAAGAAACAATCGAAAAATATCTTCTTGTGGCAAGCCGCGAAAAGGCTCTTTTTCCGGAGTTTGAATTTGTCACGGAAAGTAACGGACCGGTATGTATCGGGAAAGGCGGTGTGTCTATTGTATATCTTATGACAAACCGCGATAAGCCCGATTCTTTTTATGCCCTGAAAGTAACAGGATTTTCGGAAATCTGCGAGTCCTCCGAGAGTTTCTGGAACAGTTCCAGGCTTCAGAGGATCCTGTGTGAAGATAATGATTATGTTGTAAGGACCATCGGAGCGGTGGAACTTGTTATTAACCCTGAGGATGAATCGGTAACCCCTTACTATGATTCCTGTGCTGAAAATTGGGAAGAAGATAACTTTATCCATTTAAGGTGTCTCTTAATGGAAAAACTGGATCCTGTTATTGAGAAGGACAGGTTCGGCAAAGCAGTCATTCCCGGAGAACTTCTGAAAAGTGAAAATGAGATCATCGATCTGGCCCTGCAGATTGGATACGCTCTTATGAGAGCACATTTTCTGGGGGTTCTTCACAGAGATATCAAGCTTGAAAATATCCTTTACGATAAGAAATCCCGAACTTATAAACTGGGTGATTTCAGTATGGCAAAATATACCGGCGGTGACGGTGCAGAAACCGTTGTCTATACCGACGGATATGGTGCTCCGGAGATAGAAAGGCACTTTAACGATAGCTACAATGAAACCGCTGATACATATTCCTTCGGAATAACACTGTATCTGTTGTTCAATGATCTGAAATTCCCGGGATCGGACGGATACTTCTCGAGAGCGGAACTGCAGTATTCTCCCGAGTATGTGTTCCCCGCTCCGGCTCATGCTTCCGAGGAACTTACACGTATCATCCGTAAGATGTGCAGCTTTAAACCGGAGGACAGATATCGATTTCTAGGAGAAGCACTTACGGAGATAATTGCATATTCTGAACGGTCGGACCTTCCGGAAACGCAAAAAATCTGTGAAGAAGTGGAAATGGAAACAGAGACCTTCCACGAAGAATCAGATGATTCATCCGAGAAGACAGAAAGTAACCCGGGGCGTCGGACCAGATCTCAGATTAAAGATGTACTTACGGATAATTATTTTACGGAAGCGTTTATCACAAAAATTCTTATGGTGATCCTTACGCTTTTGCTTATCCCGGCATACGGCATTGGTCGCGGAGCGGAGTATGTTACGGAACAGCCTCTGCTGTGGCTTATGCCTGCGGGACTTCTGATCGAAGCTCTTTTCCTGAAGGTAAGGGAGTTTCATGTCCTGTTTGCCATCATTTTTGAAATATTTCTGATCCGGTATGCATTTGAAAGTTTGCCTCATATTCCCTTGATTGCCTTTATATTGTCTGCTGTTGTCGTGATTCTTGGAATGCGTGAACTATCCTTTGCTGTGGGAACATCGTTATTTACGTGGATGCTTATTACGATCTGCGGAAAAGCCGTATTTCCCGGACTTATGAGTTTCAGGATATGTCAGATCATTCTTCTGATACTTATACTCGGTGTTTTTGCTGCCTTTTTCTATTTCAAAATTATGTTTTACCGTGAAAGAATGGAAATCCTTGCAGAATATGAATGAACTCTGGTCGAAAAATGACATAGAAAAGATACTTATGCAGATGGAAGAAATGGACCTTCCTTTTGCCGGGTATTCACTTGATGTAAAAGACGGCAGTCCCGTGACTTTGGGAAAAGGTGCATCAGGCTATGTTTACAGGGTCCATAAGAATAAAAAGAAAAATGTTCATTATGCATTAAAGGTTCTGGGATTTGGCGGTACCAGGCAGATAAAGGAAGAATTCGAAACGGCTGTAAGGATCCAAAGCTCTCTTTCCAATAAATGCGATAATGTGGTAAAGATCTATGATCATGCCGGGGTTATCGTGAAGATCGAAGGGGATAATAAAGTCGTAAATGCCAAAAGGTATGATGACGATCAGGAACCGGTTACAGGTGACAATGAATTATATCTTCAGTTTATCGTAATGGAAGAAGTTGTTCCCGTTATCCGCTCTGAAGGTCACGGTAAAGTAAGCCTGTCCCGGGAAAAACTTGCGGGAGATACAAAGGAAATACTGAAGCTCGCTTACGATGTTGGAACGGCACTGAATGAAGCCCACAAAATGAATACCCTTCACAGAGACGTGAAGCTTGAGAACGTATTCTATTCACCCCGTAATGATATGTATAAACTGGGGGATTTCGGGATTGCAAAGGCATCCCCGGATCTTCAGGCAGATACCAAGGCATTTACCAAGGGGTACGGTGCTCCGGAGGTTATCTTTGCTCCGGAAGATAAATACGACAGTACGGCAGACATTTATTCATACGGCATTATGATCTATATTCTGCTCAATAATCTGCGATTCCCTGATTCGAATAATTACAGTTCAAATCTGAGTCTTCAGTATTGCAAGGGATATGAACCGCCGGCTCCTGCAACGGGAAGTGAGGACATTGCACGATTTGTTCTTACCATGTGCAGTTACGATCCTGATGAAAGATACCAGTCATTTGAAGATGTTCTCAATGAACTGGACAGCCTGATCTACGGAAAACATACTAAGTTTGTAAGAGAGCATAATTCCGGAACATACGCCATGGGATTTGTTATGTGGATCCTGGGAGTGTTTTTCTGTAAGATATCTTTTTATCCGGATATGGATACTAAACTTGGGGCAGGGATGATGATACTCCTTGCACTGACTGTCTGTAAGTTTGTCTTTTCTTTGTATGAGAAAAATACCGGCTTTGTCAGTTTCGTGATCCTGGTTCTTGGTATTGTCCTGGGAATCAAATACGGATTTACCTGGCAAAGAGTTCTTATAATTTTGTTTCTTGTGATCTTTGATGAATCATCCGGACTTCTGGCTTCGGCAGTGATAACCCTGCTGTTTGCGAAAGTCTTTGAAAGTTTTTACTTAATTCCAAACGCTTCGGATATGACCTGGATAGGAATAACGTGTTTGGTCCTTTCCGGAGTATTGTTGTTCCAGCATATGGCGATTGAGATCAGGGATAATAAGATATCGTCATTATACGGGAAAAGGAACATTTTATGGATATCCGCAATGCTCGGATTTTTATGCCTGTACCTTTACCGGTATGGGGCGATGAACCATCCGGAAAGGATCGATTACATGCTGGGATGGATCTTCGGAGAAGGCGTTTCAGGGAAGATCATTCAATACCGGATCGATCTGGCGGGGATTGCCGGATTTATCTTCTGTCTGGCGTGGATGGGAAGAGAAATGGTGATGAGGCTGGTTGTGAGGATTAAGGAAAAAGCAGTTATCGGGGGTGTGTAAACTTGGCCTGAAAAAGCATCTCCTTATCGGCATTAAAATTCTTTCAGAACACAAAAGGTACTGAAAGGAGGCCGATATGAGTTTTCCTGTTTTGGACATGGTGGCAACCGGAAAAAGAATTAGGGAGCTCCGCATAGCAAAGCACCTCAGAGTTGAGGATATCAGCGAATATATGGGCTTTGAAACTCCACAGGCCGTTTATAAGTGGCAGAGGGGCCAGAGCATGCCTACAGTTGACAATCTGTATGCACTCAGCGCATTGTTTGGAGTACCTGTTGATGAAATTCTCAGGGGAGAAACCAAAAGAACCGAGATGGATGAAAGATAAAGAAAAACTCTGCTTCCGTAGAGTTTTTCCTTGGGAAAAATGCAGATTGTTACGGGAATTGTTCGTTTGTTTTGTGATAAAATATGTAGTTGTGTTTTGAAAAATTCATAATATAGTGAAAGGCTTTTGAATTATGAGTAATTTTCTTGGTGGAGTACAGAATAACGGTAATAAAATGGAAGAGGTTAAATTACGTATACATGCCTTATTGACCGTATTCATGTTTGTGTTGTGTATCATATCTCTTAAGGGATTTATAAACTGTCAAAACTTTGATTTGTCTGATGATTATCAATCAGGTACATTCATTTATAATGTGATCATGATGCTCGGTATGTGGATGATGATTTCCGGTGTTTTGATATCATCAAAACATACAAGTGAACATCATAGTTATACACAAATATTATTTTTTATCGGACAAATTGAAATTTTATTTCTTTCGATAAATCTGGCAATCAATCAAGAATATTCAAATACATTTCTTAATGCACTTGAAAGCGCCAGGCTAAGAACGTTGGGCGTACTACATCTTGTCATGAAAAACGGAAATCTAAAAAACTGGATTTTTACGCTTATATTGGGTGTGGTATTCTATCTTTTTCTACCATATTTCACCTCCCGTATAATTGCATTGATCATTCTTGAAGCGGTATTCATGATGTTTTGGCCATGCAAAAAATTAGCGTTTCTTGTGGCTGTAATTATATTGATGTCTTTGTTTGAAATTGATGATTATCTTCCTAAACCATTTTTGGAAAAATGGTCTGAAAAAAATGATGTTAAAGTAAGGCTTGAAAAAAATATAAAGATAATAGATTGGATAATATTGGGCTTGTGTATAGCTGGCGTTATAATATCGGTTCACTGTGGAAGGATTTCATCGTGGCTGGATTATATAAGTATTGTGTTATCAAATGATTATTCGGACGCATTGTCGGCAACAGGCCTCCGCTCGGACTATTATATGGTGTTCTCGTTTTGTGTATCCATGTTCATTTCAGCTATATTTGCAAATTTGGTGAGAACACTATTAAGTAAATTTTCGAATTCCATAATTACTCGTATATCCGCAGTAATGATTGATTCTCTTATAAATGTATGGATTATAAATATAGTTATAGCTTATTTTGTTATTGTGCATACAGGCGGCTTTTGGTATATGGTTCTGGGAACATTTAATTCTGAATGGCTTGACAGAATAGATATTCCAATCGATGGTTTGCCAAATTGGCTTCAAGTGGTTATAGTTCTTATCCTTTGTGTATTGTTTCTTGGATTGATTGCCTTGGCGTTTACTGTTAAAGCATTTTCTTCCATAGCGATTGGATCATCTATGATGAAAGGAGCTATCTTTTTAGCAGTTGTATTCTTTATTGATTATTTGTTTCCTTTCAATTATGCCGAAAGTAACGCGGTTCTATCATTTATAATTTTGTTTTTGCTAAATTTCATTGCTTCTACATTTGCTGAAGCAATGGAGGCTTTTCATGTAGCTCGTTATAAAGAAAAAGGCTGAATGATTATGTGATATGATTTTTATATATTTTGTTAATTTATTGGAAAAGGTCGGTAAATCACCGACCTTTTTCTTATCTTAGAAATTTTATCATATCTTATGTGGCTGATTTCCGGAGAGACGAAAATATTATTCTTAAGAATCTTAAGCAAATCTATAGATAAACAAATGTAAACATAGCCTGAAAAAAACTCCCCGGATCGGCAGTATAATTCTTTCAGAAACCTAAAAGAACCTGAAAGGAGGCCCCGATGAAAAGTACATATAAAGATATGGAACTAAAGATTCATGATCAGTGGTATATTGAATTTGACAGGGCAAGACTTTTGCTCGGAGATGAACATGTTGATAACATAATCGCTTATTTTTGTGAGCAGGATCCTTACATAAATAGAGATGAGCTGAATGCGGAACAGATAAGTGAATATGTTAATATGTATTATACGCTCCTGTTCCTTCAGGGGAAGGTGAAGCCTGACATCGAATATACAGGTGAGGATGAAAACAGCGACCCTTATGACGGTGATGATGAAGGCAAAGGTCATGAAGTTTCGCTGCTGCAGGTTTTGGAGGCAGAATCGATTATTGAAGAAGATTAAAGGAGAATCGATTTGGATAAAGATAAGTTTTTTGTTGATGATGTTGATACAGAAAATAATGATAATGTAGTCACTCTGGTATACAAAGACCATTCTTTTCCAGTAAGTAAGAGGTTTTACGCAAAATACTGCGAGAAGCATGGATTTTTAACAGAAGATGATCTTACGCTTATGTTTAAATTCGTGTTCAATGCGTGGACGAATAAGTTAGAAGATAAGCTCAATGAAAATGGCGACAGAAAAGTTGCCGGAATGATCAACTGGGTACTCTATAGCATTGTTAAGTATGAAGATTATAACATCAAGAGCGAGGATTTCTACTATACCTGGCTTGAGGATGACGAACTTGGACATAATCTTCCAGAATTAACAACCGATGAACTTACTGCAGCTGCACATAGGTTTATAGAAGAGAAAAATATAGATTACCCCTCAAGACTGACGGACATGATCAGTAAATGGGAAAATATCCTTCACAATACCGAGGTGGACGAAGCCACCAGAGAATATGTAGATGGATACCTTTACCTGGATCTTATAGTTACATGCGACAATGAAAGTTATGTGTTTGACAAATTGGCGTTAGAATGCACTGACGAACAGTTGTATATGGTTCGTGAAGATCTGAAAAAGGATTTTGAAAAGAACGGAATGAAAGCCGTAATATCAATTTGTGAATTGAGATAATAACAGTATCGAAAGGAGAAAACATGAACAACGATTCTTACGACGATATTGATGATATGATCCAAAACAATGCCGGGGATCAGGCACATCCTTCCCCGGATGAAATATCCTCGGCTGCAATGAGTTTATTTTATGTGAAAGAGGAAATAAAAAAATCGGATTCCTGGATCAGGAGATATAGAACTCTTCCGGCTTTAAATCTTGAAGTGAAAAGAGATGACAGTGATGAGTATTTCAAAGCTTTAAAGGATGCATTGATCGCCATTACTTCCGGAGATTACGGCAGCATAGATTATAAAGGATATCAGATCTATTACACAGATACTCCACAGGTCAGCAGTATATCAGCCGTTGACGGGCATGTGGGGTATAGTTATTGGATCACTTTTCATTGCGATGCTCTGAGAGTGGGCCATTATGAGGAGTATCATTCCGAAGAGGAAAGGGTGGCTTATCTTACACCCGGAAATGAACTATTTGAGAAAACTCTTGTTTTACTGGACCGGTTTTTGCAGGATCTGGATGACGGAACATGGATCAAAAAGAAGAATACACTTGAAATATACGACTTTAAGAACTATTCCTCCGATGCCACGGGTTTTAAGAAACATAATTTGGAGGATAGAAATAAAGATGCAAACAGTACATTCATGGTCCTTTTTGATGATGCGTTTAAGCGTGCAGAGGGGCATGATTTTTCTGAAAAGGATTTTGAGACCATTGCCGATGTGATCCGCAGAATGGTTTTCTTTGCTGATTATGGGAAAAGAAATTATCTTTTTGAATTGGAAGGATTTGTTCGATATACATGGAAGCCTAAAAGCAAACTGAATAAATATATTCGTAGGTGTATGAATAAATTCGGGCAGGGAGATCAGCCGGATAGATTGCTGGATGCTTGTGCAATGTACTATTATCTTTACAATCCTCAGGCGTGGGAGGCGGTTGCGTGTATTCTGCCGCTAATTGCTCTTTGGGAGATGTGCCGTGATTACGATCCCGATAATGTAAGGGACAGAATGCTGGATATTTTTAACTTTATTCCACGTGACGGATACCGGAAACGGGTAGCGGAACTTGTAGAAGGGGATAGGGCAAAAAGTCAAAAAGGAGAGTGCACATATGACCAGAATGATGATTGAAGCACTTAGTGACTGTGTTTCTAAGATAAGTGGTTTGACTCCTGCCGAAGATCAGATCAGACAAATGTATTCTGTTTTTTCGTTGATAGACAGACTGGCTGAAATATGCAGCAACGAAGGTCCGTCACGAATAAAACTTGAAATCTGTAATCTTCCGGAAACAACAGATTATGAAATAACATTTAAAGAGTGTTTGGAAAAGTGGCTTGGTGGTGCAAGCGTTAAAGAAGTAACGGATTATGCAGCTGATAAGTATTTTGAAGCGGCCCCTGCAGGGTTTAATTCTGCTATATATTTTGCATCGATATATGGTGTTACAAGTCTGCTAAAGGGCGTATCCTCATATGATATTATAGATTTTAATCTGCAATACCTGCTTCCGGAAAAGTATCGTTGGGCCGGCGGTAAAGATAACGAGAATGACGAAAAAGAGGACGTTGAAAGATGGCATTCTCTAAGCGATATACACATTGAAGGAAACAAAATTGTTGATCCGATGGATGAGATCAGACATAGATTTGATGATGTTATGATATGTGATCTTGTTGCTGAAAAGGATCATACTTCCGAATTGGTTGGAAAAAGAATTGCAGATATGATCGCAGGATTTAATGACGGAGCTCTTCAGCTGATTTTGAAAGAACTGACATATCCTGAACTGGAAAAGGCTCTGTTTGCGGTTCCGAAATCTGTTGAAAAAAGAATCATGTCCAATCTGAGCAGTCGCTGTATCCCAATAATAAAAGGAGACTGCATCCTGGAGAAAGATTCGTTAAATTGGATAGAAGTAAGGGTGGCTGTATTACAGCTTGAAGAAGTGATAAAAAATTACAAGGGTGATCCTGAACTGGAGGCCGGTTATGAAGACTAAGGTGGTATGAGGCATTTGGGAATATACCATCGGTTTAGTTTCAAGATTTCTTGGTAAATATATAATAATATTTGCAACGAAAAAACTACCACCAAGGAGAAAACCATGAAGAAATACAACGAGCTTGAAACCGGAAGAACATTTTTTACCGCAGGAAGTGCGGCATGCAAGGTTATCGCGGGAGAGGAGATAACGGAAGAAGAGAGAAAGTGCATGGAGGAAGCTCATAGGCGACACGAGGAATTTAAACAGATCCATGCGAAGTCAGGAAAAGACAACGAGGGTTGAGATGCTTTTCTTTACGGTGAAGAATATGCCCATTACAAGATTCTATACCACCGGTTTAGTTGTTTCTGTAGGAAATCGAAGTATGATTAATTACGGGTAATGATTTGAAAGGGGTGCATATGATTTTTGTTACCGGTGATACACATGCAGACTTTTCCCATCGATTTAATACGGAGAACTTTCCTGAACAAAAGGAAATGACCAAGGATGACTATGTCATTATCTGTGGAGACTTTGGCGGGATATTCGCGGTAGGCTGGGAAAGCAGACAGGAAAAGTACTGGTTAGACTGGTTTGAGAACAGAAATTACACATTGCTGTTTGTAGATGGTAATCATGAGAATTTTGACAGATTAAATGGCTACCCTGTTAAGGAATGGCATGGAGGAAAGGTTCATGAGATCAGACCGCATGTGCTTCACCTTATGAGAGGACAGATTTTTGAGATAAACGGTAAGAAGATATTTGCATTTGGTGGTGCGAGTTCTCACGATGTCAGCGGTGGTATTCTGGATACAGAAGATCCGGATTTTAAGAAAAAGAAGAAGGCACTTGATAAAGACTGGGAATCTTATCGCATTGATCATCTGACCTGGTGGAAGCAGGAACTTGCTACAGATGAAGAGATGGAAGAGGGCGAGAAAAATCTCAAAGCACATAACTATAAGGTGGATTATATAATCACACATTGCTGTGCATCTGATACCCAGACATTACTCGGAGGAAATTTGTTTATTCCCGACAGACAAACGGATTTTTTTGCATATTTTGTAAAAGAATATGTGTCTTATGATAAATGGTTTTTCGGGCATTATCATGGGGATGAGGAGATAAACGATAAAGAGATACTGGTCTATGAAAAGATGATCAGGGTTATATGAGATACTATCAAAGGGCATGCTCTCGACAAACGTCAGCATGCTCTTTTTTTCTCTTGACGGCTAATTGCAATTAGCCTACAATAAGGCTAATCAGAATTAGCCTAATAAGTTTTTAAACAACTGATTAAGACTGCATGAAAAGGAAATGCAATGGATACCAAGCAAAGAATACTGGATGAAGCACTGACATTATTTTCCGAAAAGGGATATGCAAATGTATATGTGGCGGATATAGCAAAGAGGGTGGGGATTAAGGCTCCATCATTGTACAAGCACTATAAAAACAAGCGGGCTATTTTCGATGCGATCATTGAAGAGATGAACAGGAGATTTTTGGAACAGGCAGGTGCTTTGCAGATAAACGGAGCGGATGCAGTGGCGGATGCTGAAATCTATAAGCAAATATCTGAAGAACAGCTGATAGCTCTTGGGAAAAATCTTTTTCTGTATTTCCTGCATGATGACTACACAGGACGTTTTCGCAAGATGCTTACCATTGAACAGTTTCATGACAAAGAACTTGCTGCCGCATATATGAAACAGTACGTGGATGATCCCCTTTCCTATCAGGGCATGCTTCTGGGACTGATGGCTTCTTCGGGAGTATTACAGACGGAAAATGCAGAGATAATGACTTTACATTTTTACGCACCGATCTATATGCTGCTGACGATATGCGATCGTGAACCTGAACGTGAGGCGGAGGCGTTAAAAACACTGGAAGCGCACATCAGGCAGTTCAACAGGTTGTACGCAAGAGATGAAAAATCGATCAAAAAAAACAGTAAGAAATCCCGGAGGAACAAATAATGAAGATCACAGTTGTCATGGGAACTGAGAAGAAAGGCGTTACATATAAGCTAAAGGAAATCTTTCTGGAGCAGTTTAGGGATAAAGCGGAGATAACGGAATTCTATCTTCCGAAGGACGGTCCGGGGTTTTGCACGGGATGCACGGCGTGTTTTATGAACAATCAGAATCTCTGTAAGGATTTTGAGAAGGTGCAGATTCTTGAAAAGGCCCTTCTTGAAGCGGATCTTCTG
>JAEEGL010493207.1_pt1 | contig 15285 bp, 14 predicted proteins | sample 9134231 | NCBI WGS metagenome assembly JAEEGL01 (sample SAMN16246548, study PRJNA631951) | gut metagenome | biome: gut microbiome; feature: rumen; material: fiber-attached | host: Bos | place: Iran: Karaj | collected 2018-10 | reverse complement strand
TTTACTGACGTGGCCCCGGCATTGCCCTCAAAACTGCCCTCAAGTGTGGAACTGCTCACAAGCAGAGTACCCGAAAAGTTGAAACCTGCACTGGCGCATGCCATTTTCCCTGCGCTTGGTACGCATCTTCGTGGCGTGAAGTTCCATTATATAGATAATGTGGAACATGAACCTGCCTTTATGTGCTGCCTTCTGGCCAAGATGAGCAGTGGAAAGTCGGCTGTCAATGCGCCTATAAGCTATATCCTTACGGACATTCTGGAACGTGATTCCGAGAACCGACAGCGTGAGGAGGAGTATAAGGAACTTTTGAAGCGCTTTCCACGAGGAGAGAATAGACCGGAACGACCTGATGACCTGATTATCCAGGTACTGAGTCCCGATCTTACCAATGCAGCCTTTGTGCAGCGTCTGAAGGACGCTAATGGTCACTTCCTCTATTCACAGATGGATGAGATAGATCTGCTTAATCAATTGAAAGCAGGGAAGAACGGACAACAGATAAGTCAGATCCTACGCTTGGCCTTCGATTGTGGAAACTATGGTCAGGAACGCATCGGACTGGATGCCGTGACTGCCAATGTGCGCGTGCGTTGGAACTGGAACGCCAGCAGTACCATTGGTGGAGGACAGCATTTCTTCCGAAATGATCTGATGAATGGTACCGTCTCACGCATCAACTTCTGTACCATCGAACATCACATAGGCGATGATATGCCGATTATCGGGGATTATGGACCTGCTTTTGCAGAAGCCTTGAAGCCCTACATCGACCGTCTGAATGAAGCCAGTGGTCTGATCCGATGTCCTGAAGCCGAGGAATTGGCAATGACACTGAAGGATGAGAATGCTGAGTTTGCACAACTAAGCGACAATGAAGCGTTTGAAACCCTCTCCTTCCGTGCCAATCTCATCGCCTATCACAAGGCCATGCTGCTCTATATCATGGAAGGAAAGCAATGGAGTGAGGAGATTGCCGCGTTTATGCGTTGGAGTGAGGAGTACGACATGTGGTGCAAGATGCGTTTCTTTGGAGCACAATTGACAATGCTCATGCATCAACAAAACACTCTGAGAAAGTATGGCCCTAAGAATATGCTCGACCTCTTGCCTGATACTTTCACGCGCGAACAACTGAAAGAAGTACGTCGAAGTCAAGGTTTGGATGAGAACCCGAAGAACATGCTCAATTCGTGGATGATAAGAAATCTGATTGAAAGATCCTCTGATGCAGGTACTTACAAGAAAACCAATCTCTATCTAAGCAGGCACAATGCTGCATAAAAGGTATACAGGTATACAGTATACAGTTAGTTTTCTCCTTAATGCAACAGCAGCCATAAACAAAAAGGTGCTACTCGTGAGAGCAGCACCTTTTAGTTCTCGTGAAAGCCGTAATGTTCAATATTTATCGCTCTAAACTCTAAAGTTCGTGCAAACCGAAGGCAGAGCCAAGCTTGCTTGAGCTATGCTGAGGTGAAGCCGAATTTCACGGCGAAGCCGTAAACCCTAAACTATTCACCCTTCAGCCGTGCTGCCTTATACTCATAACTATGCAGCCCTTCCTTACGGAAGTCAGCATGATAGCGATCCAGGACTTCATGGAAAATCTCGTCGTATTGAGGGATGAAGAGGTCATCCTTGGCCTCAAGGTGGGCGATGATCTCTGTGGCCAGAGGTACCAGCTGGGAAATATCTGTTATGCCACCGTTGAAGCTGGTGCCGCGGATGGAACCAGGAGAGACATTCAGGATGCGATTCGTGGTACCAGCCTTCTCTAGCTCCACATTCACACTCTCAATGAAGATCTTCAGCGCAGCCTTGGTAGCCCCATAGAGCGAGAAGAATGGAGAGGACATGAATCCTGCGATGCTGACCATCACCCCACAACGGAAATCCGACTGGGAAGACAATCTATCGTAGAAATGCTTGATGATGCGGATAGGAGCAATGCTATTCACATTGAAGTACGTCGGAATCATGCCCTCGGGAATGTCCTTAAACAGTGCCAACCGTCCAAAGCCCGATGTGATCATCAGTCCTTCGATGTCCACGAACCTATCGAAGATTGAATAATCCTCACTTGTCAGGTCAAACTGCACCGCCTCCGTCTTAGGGTTGAGATACCCCTCTGCCAATGGAGCCTTATCCACGATATACACCTTCTCCACCTCAGTGCGCTGCGCCAACACCTGTCCGATGGCCAGCCCGATGCCATTGGCACCGCCTACTATCAATATCCGTTTCATTTAAATCTCTACTACATTGATTCTACGTCCGAACTGCTCCATCACTTCCGCCATACGAATGCTCTCATCCCTGCGCAGGCGCGAAGACGTCTGTCGTTTATTGTAGATGCACGATACGAACTCCTGCACCTCATAGCGCAAGCCCTCGCCATCCCACTTATAGAAGAACTTCTTGTTCTGATTCTGATCCTCATAGCGAAGCTCGAAGAAATCCGTTTTCCACCATGGCGCCGGAACATACGCATACCCACGCGTACCCGATATTACCAAGTTGCCCTCCGTCTTCACACCTAGGCCCAACTTGAATGAAGCGATAGCCTTCTCAAACCTCAGCACCCCTTTGGTATAGACATCCACCCCATTCTCCATACGCGAATAGATATCCATGCGCTGGTAATCCGTACCCAATATCCTAAAGATAGGTAACAACGGATAAGACCCCAATTCATACAGCGAACCACCTGCTTGATCAGGATCCAGTTCACGCAATGTAGGATCACCCCACACCTTCGATTCCGAAGCCTCCACATCTACTACCTCACCGATCACCCCACTCTTTATCATTGTCATCAGATGGTTGAATGCCGGACAATACGCCGTCTTGTTTGCCTCCAGCAACACTACGCCCTTACTGTCCGCCAGTTGGAACAATTCACGTGCCTCCTTACCATTCAACGTCATCGGTGTCTCACAAAGCACATGCTTCCCCTGCTCCAGTGCGTACTTCGCTAAAGCATAGTGACTCAAGTGCGGCGTAGCGATATACACCGCATCCACCGCCTCCACCAGTTGCTCATAGCTCTCCGCCACCAGCTCTATCCCATTCGCAGCCGCTAGAGCCTCCGCATAATCATGAACGATGTCATACACCCCAGCGATACGCACCGCACTCACCACCGCAGCCTCCTTCGGGAAGCGCTTCGCTATACGTCCTGCACCCACGATGCCAATCTTCACCTCATCCTCCTGCTCCTCACGTAGCATGGTAGATGAGATGCCCTCCGTACGAGGCAGATACACCACCTCACAGTACTCCTTAAGGTAGTCGAACTTCCCCACCCAATCAGAGCCCACCGTGAATATATCCACGTCATACTTTTGGATATCATCAATCTTCTGCCCCACATAATCCTCGATGATAATCTTATCCGCCAGTCCGGTAGCCTTCACAGCTTCCACCCGTTCCAGCACATTGTTCTTCACATTAAGCTTTCCCCGCTCCCGATCGAAATTATCATTGGTCACCCCCACTATCAGGTAGTCACCCAACGCCTTTGCCCGCTTCAGCAGATTGATATGCCCCTGATGCAGCAAGTCGTATGTTCCGTAAGTAATTACTGTTTTCATATATTATTAGCTATAAATCATTCATATTTCTCTGGAAGTTTAGCTCCCAATAGATAGTGCCCAAGAATAGAACTACTCCGAATTATTGCACTGATTAATAAGCACATGGATATTATCAACAGCGTGATAATCAATACAACCAGCAACTCAATTACAGAATTCTTAGGAGCTACAGTGCCAAGTAACATATCCTTATATGATAATAAGTCAGGCAACAAGAAATAGTGAATAAGATAGATATCAAGTGTTCTTCTACCGATGAAGCGTATAATCTTTGTTATTCTACAATTTGTGTCAAAGAAGTCCCGATAATGATAGAAAATAGAGAACACTAAGAACAAGCCAAGATATCTTAATGTAAACTCCAAATTGAAAACATGGACAAGAGAATACCTTATGATTGTTTCATGCCATGAAATAATAAAGATGACCAAGAAACTAAGAAGTAAAAGAGCCTTTACATAATCGTTTGAGATAATCTTCACAAATGTATTTTGATACTTCCTACACAAGATTCCTAAGGCAAAAAACTCAAAATAGCGGGATAAATTAGTTAGGCAAAAAATAGGAAAGCGCTCTAAATCATAGAACTTCATTCCTCCTATATAGATTAAAGCTCCAATGACACTTAAAACAATTAATACGACATCTGAGACCCATAACTTGCTATTTCTAGTAATTAGCATTACACAATAATATAGCAAAAACATATAGAATAAGACAACCGTAAACCAGAATCCCCCAGGGCCTTTTGTAAAGAAAGTAAATAAACTTCCATTTTGAAAGGCAATATGATAAATGGTAAAAAAGAACAATGTTGGTACTAACTGAACTATACTTTTCTTTTTCAACATCTTCAGGTAACATGCCATATCCCACTTTAAGGCCTTGTAAGCAATAAAACCACTTATAAAGAAGAACATGGGCATTCGGAACGTGATAAAGATACTTCCAATGAGTGATTCACCCATATGAATATCAAAACTAAATAATTCTACATGGGCAAATACTACTAACAACATCGTAAAACCACGCAAGGCATCTATATAACCGATTCTTTTAATGTTTGTCATTGTTATGCTTAAATGTCAAAATAGCTATAAAAATATACCTGCTTGTATAACAAGATAGATATTCTGTATGAAGATTATACTCTATTACATCGCCAACCTCAACCCAATATGACTTGCAATGGTAGATGCTTTGGCATCTGCACGACAGGAAACACGGCAGTTACGCTCTCTGTAGTTCCAACTACCACCACGATACACACGACTAGATGGAATTTCAGTCCCCTTTGGATCTACCTGTGCCTCTGGTTGATAGGCGCCATAACCATCGCTACACCACTCCATCACATTACCACTCATATCATAGAGGCCGAGTTCATTAGGAGCCTTCTTCCCTACGTCCTGCGTAGGATAAGCCTCCGTTTGTCGATACCAGCCCACCTCGCTCATGTCATTGCTACCTGCATACTTATACCCCTTGCTCAAGGCACCGCCACGAGCAGCGTATTCCCATTCGGCCTCTGTAGGCAGACGGAACTCCTTTCCAGTCAGTTCATTGAGTTTCTGGATGAATACCTGGCAATCCTCCCAACTTACCTGTTCCACAGGATGCTTTTTCCCTTTCACTTTCGAAGGATTGGTGCCCATTACAGCCTCCCATTCTTCCTGGGTGACCTCATACTTACCGATGGAAAAGCCAGACAACGTTACCTCATGCGCAGGGCGCTCATTCAGATAGATATCCTCCCCCTGCTCTTCGGTAGCTCCCATCTGGAAGGTTCCTCCCTCCACAGCCACCATGTTATTCACTAAATTCTCCAAAATATTCTCACGATCCTGCTGTGCGAAAACCATACCTCCACAAAGCAGTAAAGCCAATAATAAGAAATACTGTTTCATATCTAAATTTCAGAATTAATGTTCAAGTATCGTGCAATTCTTACGCAAAGTTAAGCTTGCTTAAACTTTACTGAAACGCCGCCTATATTATAGAAATTACTTACGTTCGGGTTAGTTCAAGTAAACTTGGCTCTCCACTCACTTAAATGCAATTTTCACAGCGAAGCAGTAATGTTCAATATATATCACTCTAAACCAATAACTCTATAGTCCTCCTCAACTTCTCCTCCATTGTACCACTAACCTGCCATCCGAGGGTCTCCAACTTAGAAGTGTCAAAAACAGCATGCTTGATGGGAGTAAACTCCTTCTTCTCACTTTCTGAAGCAACTTGCATCACCACCTTACGACCAGCGATACGGGCAATCATCTCTGCCAGTTCACGGATAGTCACTACAGAATTCTTGTCCGCAATATTATAAGCCTGACCACTTTCGCCTTTCAAAAGGATATAAAGAAGAGCAGACACACAATCCTCCACATAGCACCAAGAGCGGTATTGCGTGCCAGCGCTCTTCAACACGATATCCTCACCATTAAGCACATTACGGATGAACTGCGCATAAACCCGATTGTCCGACTCCGTAAAATGTGGACCATACGTATGACACGGACGAGCCACCACCACATCCGCGCCATATTCCCCTGCATAACACATCGCCAGAGTCTCTGCAGCCCGTTTGGAGGATGGGTAACAAGAACGTGTGTTCAAGATATCCACATAGCCATAATTACTTTCATCCAGCAACTCCGCCTCATTCTGGCCATACACCTCCCCTGTAGAAACATACAGGAATCGCTTCATGCCATGGGTTAACCCATACTCCATCAGATTCGCCACCCCAAAGAAATTAGACTTCATCACCTCTACTGGCTGGTTTATATAGAATTGAGGACTTGCCCCACTAGCTGCATGAATAATATAGTCAAAATGGATGTCACTTTCTATAGACTTAGAAATATCCCATTTTATAAAGGTAAAATTATCCTTATCCCAGTATTTTGAAAACAAGCGTAATGCTCTTTCTTCATTTCGCCCTAAAGCGTAAATACGAATCCCCTTAACATGAGAATTCATAAAGACATCCACGATACCAGAACCTATCAATCCTGTGGCCCCAGTTATCAAAATAGAGCGACCTTGAACAGAAATCCAAGGTAAGGTTGATAAGATATCCTCATATACTATTTCATCCATGATAACTCATTGACTTTTATTAAAGCCATAAATAGTTCAACATCCTCAGGTTTAGTCAATTTAAGACCATTCTTTTCCGACCCCATAACAAAATGCTGGTCTTCTACACCTAACTCTGCCAATAGCGTACAAGAAGCGACTGTATTTACCACATTAGCCTCATTAGCTTTCTTATGTGCTTCAAGCAAATCTCCAAGATGATATGTGTGAGGAGTCTGTGTCCGAATCAGTCTTTCACGAGGTATAGACATCCTCTTTACCGTGTTACCATCAAGTTCCATAATAGCCTCTTTACAGATTAATCCAGTAACCGCATATCTATATCTTTTACAAGTTTCAATATTATTAGTTATTATATCCTCAGAGACTAAAGGACGCACACCGTCATGAACAAGGACAATATCATCTTGTTTACAACCAACTTCTTCTAACTTTTTCAGTCCATTATAAATTGACTCCTGATTAGAATCACCTCCTTTGCATATCCATTTCAATTTAGTAACATTAAACTGGTTTGCGTAAGATTGTAAGACAATTTCCCATCCTTCAAGGCAGGGTACACAAATGGCATCTATACTTGGATGATTTTGAAAAGCCATCAAAGTATAGATGATAACTGGGACATTATCAATTGTCATAAACTGTTTTGGAATATCTTGTCCCATACGATTACCTATACCACCTGCAGTAATTAAAGCTATGTTACTCATAAATATAAACTAAAAAAAGTTATTTAAAAACAAATCTATATGCAATTAAGAAAGATACAATTGAAATATGGTTGGCTGTCTATTTATAATCTTTTTCATATCCTATAGGCACTTGTGTCTTAGTTGTAACTCCAAATAAATAATGAGCCAAAACTGAACTAGTTCTTATTATTCTACTTACTATCAAACAAATACTGATTACCATTAACGCAAATATCAATGAGACGAAGAATTCGATTATTTGATTAGGATTTGACTCAAAAAAAGAACCTAAATCTTGCAATCCTCTAGGTACAAAAAAGAAATGTAATAAATAAATATCAAGAGTATGTGTCCCAATATATTTCATCGATCTTGAAATAAATGTATTACCATCAAAAAAGGATTCACTCTGCCTAAATATTGTCAATACTATCACGATACCTAAAAAGCCAAATATAAAAAATATTAATGTATTAAAATGAGAGAATGCAAGATTCTCAATAAATATATAAAGCAAGAAAAAAGAGCTCACAATAAGAGCCATTAAATATGCATTTTTAGTCAAGTTAACAAAATATGCATAATACTTTTTAACAAAGGTACCAAATACAAAGAAGATATAATACTTCCATTGTGGAATTCCAATGATTTCAATACTCCTATTATGGATTACATTAGTATCCCATTTAGAAATAAAAAAAACAAAAAGGACAACTAACAATATCAATACAACGGCAAGATCTTCATTTTTATTCTGAATTAGTTTTGAGAATAGAATAGAAATAACATAAAAAAGGAAAAAGAAAAATAAAGTATAAGTAAACCAATAGCCCACTTTTGTCAATCCGACAGCATCGTATAAATCAATGTTAAACAATTTGACATATAATGAGCAAAAAATGAGTGTAGAAACAATTTGGACTTTAAACTTGTTTGATAAAAACGAAAGCATAGTCTTTTTATCCCAGATTCGAGTCTTTTTATATAAAACCCAACCACTTATAAAGAAGAAAAGAGGCATTCTAAACAAGATAAAAAAAGAATTAAAACTATGAGATAATATCATGCCATATGCATAAAACTGGATATGGCTATATACCACTAAGATCATGGTCAATCCACGCATCGCATCAATATATCCAATTCGGTGACTCATATTATTATCCATATTTAAAATACTATTATTTCAATGTCTAATTCTTTTTCTTTTTTGAAGACTTAGCCTTTGCTAACCACTCTCCAGTATTAATCATCCCATTATACAGCCATTGGCAATAGTTAAACAATAATAATTTGCATTTCCTAGCAAAGGGAATCTCCCTATTCTTTACAAACTCACGAATCGTCTTTTCCAAAACGAAGGTACAATTCCTATAAGCCTTTTTCTCATATATAGTATTCTTTGTCCAATACTTTATCTGATACATACGCTTATACATGCGCATCATGCACCATGCCCTATACTTTTCATCGTCAACAGGTATTTCGTTCAGGCAAAGGTCATATGAAAGTACAATACTCTCTAATCTTCTTTCATACGATTGATGTGTGATAGATGACGAACGTTGAATCCAATAATACATAACCTGTGGTAAAAGAATAGCTTTCTTCATTCGTAAATAGACTCTATTGTTGAATTCCATATCTTCAGATCTAGTATTTTTGAAGTACAATGAGCTTATCAAGTCTCTCTTATACAATTTATTCCACACCACCTGATACCATACAGTCTTATCATTTACGGTAAAAAGATCCTTCATACAGGTGTCACGTGAAAGTTCCATAGAAATAGTCGCATCTATTATATCATTACTCATTGTATCTATGGTTGAAACATCACGAACTTTTATTCCATAACACATAGAGAAATCGTAATCCCCACTGATAATTAGATTATAAAGAGTCTCTATCATCTGAAGATGCAAGGCGTCATCTCCGTCAATCATCAGTATATACTCCCCACTAGCAGCTCTTAAACCTTCGTTTCTAGCGCTATGTACTCCTCCATTCTCTGTATGAATTACTCTTATTCTTCTATCTCTCTTTACATAATTCTCACAGATTATACCAGAACAATCCGTAGAACCATCATCCACGAGAATAATTTCCAAGTCTTTATAGGTTTGTTTTATTACACTATCTAGGCATCTAGACAAATAATCTTCAACATTATAAAACGTTACAATTATGCTTATCATCTTTAATTAAGTTTTTCACTATAGTCTGTATTACAATTATTCAATGTCTCAAAGAATAAATCTACTTTTTCATGATTTCTGATTATCCTATTCTTCTCTTCTCTCTCAACAATTCCTCAAATAGAGACATCCACATTCCTATTATTCTATCCATTGAAAAATCTTCAGATCTCTCTAATGCATTATTGCCCATTTCTTTGCGCATTTTCTTATCTTTTATTAAAATCAGCTAATCCCTTCTCATCATTCATAGGAACCAGAAAACCATTTTTCCCATGTTCAATAATTGTTCTTGGTCCAAAGGGACAATCATATGAAATTACTGGTATCCCTTCTCCCATAGCCTCAAGTATGACTAATCCAAATCCCTCATACCATGACGTTAATAGTAATAATGAGGCCTTCTGCATCTCTTCTAAAACATGATTTGTCGCTCCACACAAATAAATATAGTCATCTAACTTATTGTCATGTATTTCCTTTTTTAAACTATTATACATATTGCCATTACCATAAATCTTTAGTTGCCAGTCAGGACATTCCATTTTAACATGTTTCCACGCAGAAATAAGTGATGAGAAGTTCTTTTCCCTAGCCAATCTGCCAACAGCTATTGCGATTTTATTATCTAGGGTAGATATTCCTATTGGGGGAGATGTAATCGGATTAGGAATCACAGCTATTTTATTATTATTACCCCAATTACTCAATTTGTCGCCTTCTGTCAATACTACTATCTTATCGTATTTTCTTCCACTAAGATAGTACTCTAATTTGCTCAAAAAAAGCGCAATATACTTATTCCTATAAAAAGCACGATAATTAGAAATAATATGTATTTCCTTAATAAAAATAGGTTTTGATTTTATATTTAAATAGGGAAGAAAATTCTTTTCAGATCTACATGCAGAAATAACAATGTCTGGAGAAATCTTGTTTAACAGGTTTTCTAATTTTCTTTTGTGTTCTCTTCTCTTTTGAAATAAAAAAAATAAAGCCCTCAGCCTGTTTAAACCCACGTCTCCCCTATAATTAACATTCAAATTAATTAACGTCACATTACTATTCAAGAAGATGGAACTCTCATGACGTTTAAATGCTATAATAACATAAACTTCATTATCTGGAATAAGAGAAAGTGCGTTAGCTTTTGAAATGATAATACGTTCTTTACCACCAATAACGTCTATATAATCTATACAATATACAATTTTCATAAGCAACAATAGATTTTAACGTATCTTATTCTTTTTATTAAACCTTAAATCACAGAATTAATATCAGAGATAGACCCACCAAGTTTCTTATCAAAAGTTAAGGCCTATATCGATATCATCCTACCCAATACGACGAAAATGGTAAAACCATAATAGGAATCATTTACTACTCCTCCTTAGAAAATTATGGCAATATTAGGTTTTAGTCCATAAACAAGAAACTACTTAAGAGGAGACTATGATCACTTAACGTTGCATCATATAAGACATCAAAACTTAAAGTTTTAAAACCTTTAGTTATAATATTATCAATCACACTTGATGGATTAATTGACATATTGGTACTACTAAACTCCAACTCGTTGCAATTTGCTAAAGAAAAATCTGAATCTATGAAAGGTCGGTACTCATTAATATCAGAAATATTATAATCTGCACATATAATAACATAAGGATAATCCCTAAATGTTTTTATTAACGCTTGTATCTGATTTGCCCTACAAGTTTGCCCATCCTCACCCTGATTCCAATCCAAATGTGTTTCAACAAAAAAAACCTTATGACTATTTATAGTAATCTCAGATGCCACATAATAGCGCTGCTGCACACAATGATCATAGAATACTACCTTATTATTATTCAGCTTTGCTCGTGAGAAAATTGCATTGCAATTATAAGAAAACTTAGAGCCAATGCAATTAAATGAATATTCACCGAATATAAAAGAAGAAGTTTTCTCACCACCAACAGAGAAAGTAGGGTTATATTCGCAAATACCGAAAATATCAGCATCTATTGAGTCAATCAATGCTCTGTATATGGTAGCCATATATTCAGAATCTTCAGCACTGATTGTGGTATTACTAGACTTCCCCAAAGCGAAATGCCCAATATTCCAATGAGCTATAGTCAAAGTGTCTGTATAATACATTTGCGAACTGTCAGGTTCTGAAATCTCTTCCAGAAAGTCATCCATGCTGCTACTACATGCTGTAAAGAGTATGGAATATGTTAGTATTAAAATATGCCTATAATACCTCAACATCATAGAATCAATTACTTTGATAATGAGAAGCTGTTTCCTAGTATTGCTTTTATAATATTCTCAGAAGCAGAATTACCATTGGGAGGGAGAAGATAATCATTGTAGAACTTCTTACGTTTCTCCTTCATCTCATCGCGCCCTTCTATCACATCATTAATAAATGCTTCTATATCCTCTTCACAACTACCTTTGTAATGCAGGTCAAAGGCCATCTTCCCAAAATCATTCAGCCCATCCGCATGATGCTCATCTTTGGTCAGATACATCACTGGTTTCCTGGTGTAATGATATTCCACAGTGAAAGAACTACAATCATGAACCAATGCATCAGACAACATAAATAGTGATACATAATCACCTAAAACCAACTGGGTATTCTCTCCATTAACCCATTGAGCATAGTAATCATCTGTCTTCTTTTTCCCCCAAACTTTATATAATTTAGTTAGTAATAAAGGATGTGGTTTAAAAGCAATTTGAATATTATCCTTATATTTATTAGCTAGATTAATCATATAATCACAGTAATCAAGGAAAGTCGAATAACAAATCCATTCATTATTCTGTATAGTGTGGTGTGGTGCCCATATAATTCGCTTCTTGAGTTTGTCCTGCTTTCTCCAAGGATTATTATAATAGGATAATGGTTGTAAAAATAAATCTGCTAATGGCAATCCAGTAACAATACAATTCTTACCCTTATTGGTCATTATTTTTGAGGCATTCAGTTCTGCAAGATGATTTTCATAATATATCTGCCAACAAAAATTCAAAAGAGGTTGATTAATCGACCAGTTTTCATCAATAGTATGAAAAGCATAGTTAACATAACAAAAGAGTGAAGATAAATTATATTTATATCTCTTATTCTTATAAATAATCCTGCTATATGGCTCTTGATAAAAAAGGATATCAGGTTTTATCACATCTGATATTTTTAGTTCGTTATTTAAGGAATAATAAGAATATCCTCTATTATCAAGGTACCTCTTCAAAACAATTAACCCTCCATTATCATATTTTTCATATGGAAGAACTAGTAAAAAGGGATCAAACCTATAATGAGCTTTCATTTTAAGGAATAAAGATTCCGTTTTCCATTTTCCTAGATCAGATATGACAAAAGCTACTTTTATTACTTTTTTTCTACGAATAAAGAAAACTCTAAATGGCAAATATACATTTTGATATAAAGGCAACAAGGCCCTAAATAAAACATTCTTAATATCTATTCCAAGCAGAACCATAATATAAAATGATTTTGTTGTAGAAACGTTCTATTACAATTACTACAAGATACCTTCTTTTACTATTTCTATGAACCTATCTTTAGAAAAAAACTTTTCGGCTATTTCAGATCCTCTTTTTGCTATCTCGCATGCTTTTGACTTATTAGAAAGAAGGGCTAAGATTTTGTTTGTAAAGTCATTATCATCCTTTGCCAACAAATAATCTTCGCCATCCTTACATATGCTACTAAAACCACGTGCCCCCACAGGAGTAGATACCACAGGGCAACTCATTAATAGCGCCTCAACGAACTTCACGCATGTTCCCGAACCATAATACATTGGTATAATCACAATTGAAGCCTGTTGGTATTCAGTAACTAAATCAGCCACTCTTCCCACTGCAATCACACCTTCATGTCCATTCAAAAAGGCTAAAAAAGTCGGAGTTGCATCTCCTACTATCTTAAGTTCTACTTGAGGTATTTCACATTTGATGTGTGGAAATATTGATTCAACAAAATGGGTAATACCATGCCTGTTTGGGAAAAAGTTAAGAAAACCCACAAAAAGAATCCGAGGTTTTGTGTATTTAGGGGTATTTGCGAATGATGGTTTTAAAAATGTTGTATTGTGTAAAAAAACTGTTTGAGAAGATGGCATCTCTGTAGGATTTGAGCAGAAAGAACAGCGAACATTATTACATAGGTAGTTTAGCATTCTACTTATCCTTTGGGACTCATACATCTTCTTCCATCTTTTCATCTTGGACTGTTCTTGAATAGCCTCAAATCTCAATACATTTGCACGATTATCATCAAGATCAATAACTAATTTATCTTTATAGGTCAATAATCCACAAATAATGGCCGTTTCAGCATATCGACATGCAACGATATCATAATCTTTCTTTTCTAAATAACAACTTACAATAGATGCTTTTTGTTCATTAATATGATAATATGAGTATGGATTAGAAGGTCTAATAGTCATACCTACTAATGAGCGGACAGCCTCTCTTAAGTCTTTTCTATCATATATCCTTTTTGAATAGAGAACATCGCAGTTTGGAATATTTGAAACAATGCAATTTCTAGAGAAACAGATGACATCCACATACCCTATTTCTGACAGTGCTCTGACAAACAAGTTGTTCCTTAAAGCCCCACCGGAATCTATCTCAAAAATATTATTATCTGAATTAATGACTAGCAGAATATTCATATCGTTCTTCTATTCATAATAAGTAATAGTCTTGATTCTTTTTAGTTGATATCGCAGTTCTTTGAATCTCTGCATAAAAGACTTGTCACGCCATGAACCAGCACAGGTGTGAACAGCATAATTATTCTCATGAAGTTCGCTCAATGCTCCTGCAAAAAAAGAGGAATCATAGATTGTCATTCCATCACTTAAATGCTGAATATAATCTATATATCTAAAACCAAAATCACGGGCACAAAAAGCAAAAATATCTGGGGCGATAAAGGTTGTAAACAAAGAACCATCCTCTTGAACGAAAGGACGTTCCCTATAAAAATCCATGCATCTTTTCAAAAAAGGATGATGCTTTTCACTACCCATAATTGCGGCCTGCATACAGAAACCTGGTATATGTTCAGCTTTCGCTGTTCCATCTTCATTGAGTAGATGCTTATACGGCATAAAATCATTATAATGAAGTTCGATACCAGAAAAGAAGGAATTATCTAAAAAAGGGGTAAACGATTTGGTTACCAGCACATCACTGTCTAAATAAATACCTCCTTCATTGTATAGGATATAGAGACGTAGATAATCCGTTACAAAAGCCCATTTTTCTTTTTCCAATGCTTGTCTAACAAACAGAGGCATTAAAGAGAAATCGAAATCCTTCATAGTCCAGCGTCGAATCTCGAAATCAGGCATAGTTTTCTTCCAGCTAGAGATGCCCTTCCTGGCTAAAAAACTCAGAGGCTTTCCACTAAGCCATACATAGTTAATCCTTCGGGGTATCATAATCCTTCCTTCTTCTGATTATTACATAATAAAAATACAAGAAAGAGTTATAACGCTGTTTACCAAGATAGCGATTTAACATTCTGTGAATACACCCTTTCCATGTTAAAGGTTCATAGAACAAATGTAGATCTTTTGCGATGTATAAAGCCCCTCTTTTCCTACACTCTGTATTGAATGGAACATGTTCACACAATAATGT
>JAEEGL010039380.1_pt1 | contig 15285 bp, 17 predicted proteins | sample 9134231 | NCBI WGS metagenome assembly JAEEGL01 (sample SAMN16246548, study PRJNA631951) | gut metagenome | biome: gut microbiome; feature: rumen; material: fiber-attached | host: Bos | place: Iran: Karaj | collected 2018-10 | reverse complement strand
CATTTTTGATTCCTTCTTTCTTTAATTCAATGATAAATTGAGCGCAACAAAATACTGACATATTTTTTGCCCAAAAGTATTTTAACACTTTTAGATTCTTTAGTAAAGTGTTATACTTAAAGCGTAATTTGAAATTTCTGTGAATAATCGGAGGAAAATTATCATGTACAAAATTGCAAAACTCAACAAAATCTCACCTGTAGGCCTGGCTCATCTCACCGATGATTATCAGATCACCGAGACTGTAGATGAAGCCAACGGTATTTTAGTAAGATCAGCAGACATGCTCTCCATGGAGTTCTCTGACAATCTTAAAGCTATCGCCCGTGCAGGCGCAGGTGTAAACAATATCCCTCTTGAGAGATGCGCTCAGAACGGCATCGTAGTATTCAACACTCCCGGTGCCAACGCTAACGCCGTTAAAGAGTTAGTCATCTGCGGAATGCTCATGGCAATGCGTAATGTTCCCGCAGGTATCGAATGGGCTAAGGGTCTCGCACCCAACGACGAGATGGATGTTGCCAAGCAGGTAGAAAAAGGCAAATCCAAATATGCCGGACATGAGATCTTCGGTAAGACTCTGGGCGTTGTAGGCCTTGGAGCTATCGGCCGCAAGATCGCAGAAGCATGCTCTGCTCTTGGCATGGACATCGTAGGATACGATCCCTTCGTCTCAGAGTGTGAAGGCGTAAAGGTTTACACAGACCTTAAGGAAATGCTTGCTGAAGCAGACATCGTAACTCTTCACCTTCCCGCAAACGATGCTACCAAGAAGATGATCAACGCTGACGTGATCTCCGCTATGAAGGACGGCGTTCTCCTTCTCAACTTCTCAAGAGACAAACTGGTAAACGAGGACGACCTTCTGGCTGCTCTTGAATCCGGCAAGGTTTCCCAGTACGTATGCGACTTCCCTAACGATCACATGGTAGGCAAGCCGGGCGTTATCCTTACACCCCACCTCGGAGCTTCCTCCGCAGAAGCTGAGGACAACTGCGCTGAGATGGCAGTCAAGGAGATCAGAGACTACTTCGAAGACGGAAACATCATCAATTCCGTCAACTTCCCTAAGCTGGACATGGGTCAGAGAACAGCTTGCCGTGTGGCTCTTATGACTAAGGACATGGAGAACCCCGTTGCTGAAGTAATGGATCTTCTTTCAGAAGCTAAGGCTCCTGTTACCAAGTGCATGGCAGCTCAGAGCAAATTCGGTCCCGCATACGTTCTTGCAGAACTCAGCGAAGCATGCGACGTTGCCATCGATAATCCTAAGGTAATGAGCGTACGTGTTCTCAAATAATCCATCAGAGGTCAGATAATGATTAAAAGCATGACAGGCTTCGGAAGAAGCGAATATTCAGACGGCAAAAGAAATATCATCTGCGAAATCAAATCCGTAAATCACAGATACTCCGACATAACCATAAAGATGCCCAGAAGATATTCTTTTGCGGAGGACAAGATCAAGCAGGCAGTCAAGAGCAAACTGGCAAGAGGTAAAGTCGACGTTTCCATCAACGTTGAGAACGTCACCGAAAATGACGTGGTCATCAAACTCAACCAGCTGGCTGCCAGACAATACTTCGATAACCTTACGGAACTCAAGGAGCAGTTCGGACTTTCCGGGGACATCGACCTGGATCTTCTGGCTAACATGCCGGACGTACTTAAGGCAGTTCCTGACGTAGAAGACGAAGAAGAGCTCACCAAGGCCATCCTCATCCCTGTGGAGGAAGCCTCCGCCAATCTGGAAAAGATGAGAGCCGTTGAAGGCGCACGTCTCGCAGAAGATCTCATCAATAAAGGTGCCACCATCAAGGCCATTCTGGATAAGATCGAGGAGCGCTCCCCTCTCGTAGTCAAAGATTACACCAACAAACTGAGAGAAAGGATCGCCGCACTTCTCGACGGCGCCGCTGAAGTGCCCGAGGACCGCATTCTGGTGGAAGCAGCCATCTTCGCAGACAAATGTGCTATCGATGAAGAGATCACCCGTCTCAATTCCCACCTTCTGCAGCTCAAGTCCATCTTATCCGGCAATGAGGCTACCGTAGGCAAGAAGCTGGACTTCCTGGTCCAGGAGATGAACCGTGAGGCCAATACCATCGGTTCCAAGGCCAACGACATAACCATAACAAACCACATGCTGGATATCAAAGCTGAGATCGAAAAGATCCGCGAACAGGTACAGAACATAGAATAGACCTTGTAATTACCACAAGAGCCCGACGTTGATCGCCGGGCTCTTTTCATTTTCCGAAATGCTATATAAAAGCCAATGGTTTTTGGTGAAAACGACAATTTTTTGTTCAGAAAATGGTTGAATATTCCAAAAAATGTGTTATTATAGGTTATATTTATAATATTTTAGCATTTTTTATACACTATCACATCGTAATCATCCAGAAAGGAGAAAATCATGGGTAAAAGCGGACCTAAAGTGGGAGAAAAGAAAAAATTCCAGCTCCCTCACATCTTTGCGATCCTATTCGTAATCATCATTATCTGCACCATTCTGACATGGATCATACCCGCAGGTTCCTTTGACTACGTCGAAAACGAAGACGGCAGAATGATTGCCGTAGCCGGCACATGGCACAGAGTTGAAGACGTTCAGCCTGTAGGTCCCTTCAGGATGCTGGGTCTGGTATACGAAGGCATGATAGACGCGGCGGACATCGTGTTCCTGATCTTCATCACCTACGCCTCCACCACATTCATCATCAAATCCGGTGCATTTGACGGCCTGGTAGTGTTCCTTCTGAAGGTATTCAAAGGCAACAGCTCAGTCATCACCATCCCTATCTTCCTCATCGCCCTCGGCGCCGGCTCCAGTACAGTCGGTATGTGCGAAGAGTGGTACCCCTTCGTACCGGTCTTTGTAACGATATACATGGGCATGGGCTATGATGCTATGGTAGGACTCGGAGTTGTCGCTCTGGCTGCATGCTGCGGCTTCGCAGGAGCCTTTATGAACCCCTTCACCGTAGGAGTAGCTCAGGGTATCGCAGAACTGCCTTACATGTCAGGAGCTCTCTATCGTATCGTCAGCCACGTAGTATTCATCATCATCGCATCTATCTTCCTCATGAGATACGCAACCAAGGTCAAGAACGATCCAAAACAATCCGTACTCTACGGAACTGACCTGGCTCCCGTGGAGAAGTCAGAAATGGATCTCGAACATCTTGAATTCGGCATCAGACAGAAGCTCATCCTTCTGGATCTGGTTCTTGCCATCGCTGCCATCGTATTCGGCGTATTCAAATTCGGATGGTATCTCTCCGAGATCTGCGGTGTCTTCCTTCTCATGGCCTTCATCGCAGCCATAATCATGAAGTGGAACGTCAGCAAAGTCGGCGAGATGTTCGCAGCAGGATTCATGGATGCCGCCTTTGCAGGCGCTATGGTAGGACTTTCAAGAGGTATCGTAATGGTACTCAAAGAAGGCATGATCATCGACTCCGTAGTATACGGTCTCACCATTCCTCTTCAGGTACTGCCCGTTGGAATCACCGCCATCGCAATGCTGGTATTCCAGACCTTGCTCAACTTCTTCGTACCTTCCGGTTCAGGACAAGCTGCAGTATCCATGCCTATCATGGCACCTCTCGCAGACCTTCTGGGCGTAACAAGACAGACTGCAGTCCTTGCTTATCAGTTCGGTGACGGCTTATCCAATTCATACTGGCCGACCGCTGATATCGTCATCATGGCAGGTCTTGCAGGCATCACTCTTGATAAGTACTACAAAGTATTTACCAAGTGCTTCCTGTGTATATTCCTATCCCAGGTGATCCTGGTAGAAATAGCTGTCTTGATCGGTTACTGACCGTCCCGGGCCTTCATCACAGCCGGGCGGTCTTATCAGAAGTCCGATCCAAAAAACAGTCTTTTGAGGACATTTCAAAAGAGATCCCCGAAGTACGGGGATCTCTTTTCCGTTCTTATTTCTTTGTCTGAACTGCGCCGCGTTTTTTGCGGTTCTTCTCCACTCTCTTTTCGTGAGCTTCTCTTGAGAGGCGCTTCTTTGTCCTGGCTTTCATCACCGAGAAGCCGAAACGGCCCAGGGGCTTGCGGTTCACGGTGTAATAGTGACCGTGGATATATGCTGTGAGCCCTGCCCTTACCACATCGAAATGACCGTCTTCATCGATGATGCTGTCATCCACGTGGACCTTTACGATCTCAGCCATGAACATGTCGTGGGAACCCAGTTCCTTCATTTCCGTAACACGGCACTCCAGATTCACGGGAGATTCTGCTATCATAGGACAGCCTACAACGGACGCTTCCTCCTTGGTAAGGCCTGTCTCCTTCCACTTGTCGAAGTCCCTTCCGGACTTAACTCCGCACCAGTCTGCCTTTCCTACCAGAGCTTCCGTGGTCAGATTGATGACGAACTCGCCGGTCTTCATGAGTATGTCATGGGAATGGCGCTCTTTGCGCACGGAAATATAGGTCATGGGCGGTCTGGAATTGATGATGCCCGTCCAGGCTATGGTTATGATATTGGCTTCGTCGCCCTCTCCCAGGCTCACCATGACGGCAGGTACGGGGGAAAGCATTTCTGAGCCTTTGAATTCTCTTTTCATATCTTGTTTCCTTCCTTAGGATCCGCATAGACTGTGCGGTTATTGGTAAAGATCACCATGCCGGGCTTGGCGCCCTGGGGCTTCTTGACGAAGCGTACAGGCACGTAATCCACGGGTACGTTCTCCGATGAAGATGCTTTGGAATGGAAAGCAGCAATGGACGCTGCCTCAAAAATATCTTCTTCAGAGACCTGCTGACCGCCGGTCTGTATGAGGACGTGGGATCCGGGTATATCTTTAGTGTGGAGCCAAATGTCGCCTTTCTGTGCCACTTTAAAGGTCAGATAGTCGTTTTCTTTGTTGTTTCTCCCCACTAAGCATGTCATCCCGCTATTAAGCCTGAATTTAAGAGGCTGAAGGCGGGCTTTCTTTTCCTTGAAGCCGCTCTTCTTTCTCGGCCTTAGGAAACCGGTCTCCGTCAGTTCCTGGCGGATGGTCTCAACTTCCTCCACGCTCTGAGTCTGATCCAGAAAAGCCTGGACAGATTCCAGGTAGCTGATCTCACGGTCGTTCTCCTCTATCTGGACCTGTTTCTCTCTGATGGCCGTCTTGGCCTTGCCGTAACGCTTATAATAGGCCTGGGCATTGGCTGAAGGCGATCTCTTCACATCCAGGGGGATCCTGACTGTGGATCCGTCGTAATAGCTCACCACGTCCACGTATTTCATGCCCTGCTTCACCAGGTGGATGTTAGCTGTGAGAAGCTCGCCGAAAAGCCTGAGATCATCGGAATTCTCCGCATCCAGAAGATCTTCGGAGAGACGTTTCTTTTTGAGATATTTCTTGCTGAGTAGATCCTTCACTGCCCTCATGAGATCCATGGCTTTCTGTTTGCTCTGATTGGATGACACTTTGAGGCTGTAATATTCCTCCAGGCACTCCGAAAGTGTGTCATAGGTCCTGACAGTGCATGCTTCCTCAAAGTCTGCGAGAGGCATGAAATAGTACTCTCTGGGGGCTTCTTCGTTATCGAAATATATCCTGGGCTCCGTCCTTCCTTCTTCGGTCAGGGCCATGGATCTTCTTATGAAATCAGCTCTGTCGGCATGGCCTGCCGCCTCATTGGCAAAGGCGGGAGAAATGCCTGCCACCAGATCCATTATCATCCTTCCGTCGGAAGCTTCCATGAGAGCCTTCTCCGCCTCAGGATCAAGCTCATCGAAGGGAGTCTTTTCCTGAGCTGGCGGATATTCATACCTGAGTCCCGGCAGAGTCTGTCTCACCCTGTTTACGTCGAAACCCACGCGCTTTATGGAGTCCAGGATCTTGCCGGTCTCCAGGTCCGTAAGAACGATATTGGAGTGCTTGCCCATGATCTCGGCTATGAGTTTTTTGCTTACGGTGAAGCCCAGCTCGTTAAGGGTCTCAAAGGTGATCTCCACTATCCTTTCGCAGCCCGCCTGTCTCACGTCGGTGATCCTGGCGGCGTTAAGGTGCTTCCTCATGAGCATGCAGAAGGGGTAAGGCTCCGGCGGATTCACCGGCGCTTCCCTGACCAGGTGTATGCGGGCGTGGCTTGAGCCTGCGGACATGAGGAGCTTCACGTTTCCCGATCTGGTGTGTATCATGAGGACCAGCACGTCCTTTTCCGGCTGATAGACCTTCTCTACCTTGCCCATCACCAGTTTTTCTCTTAATTCATTTGTTACGGCTCTAGTCATAAGACCGTCAAATGCCATTTTATGTCTCCTGTTAAAAGGGCCGCCGTGGGGCAGCCCGAATTCTTATATTTCCTGTGTATGGATGTGTCTGGCCTTAGGCGGCGTGCTCAGGACCATATCCCCTTCTTTCACCGAGTGGGTCAGCCATACTGAACCGCCGATGACGCAGTTGTCGCCGATATATACGTCGCCGCCCAGTATGGTGGCGCCGGCGTAGATGACCACGTTGTTTCCGATGTTGGGATGTCTCTTCACATCCTTTACCAAAGTTCCGTCCTCTCCTACCGCAAAAGACTTCGCGCCCAGAGTTACGTGCTGATAAAGTTTGACTCTCTCTCCGATGACCGTAGTCTCGCCGATAACAACGCCGGTGCCGTGGTCGATGAAGAAATATTTGCCTATGGTGGCGCCGGGGTGGATATCGATACCGGTCATCTGGTGAGCGTACTCCGTCATCTTACGGGGAAGTACGGGCACACCTGCCACATAGAGTTCATGGGCGATCCTGTAGATGGTAATGGCGTTGAAGGCAGGATAAGTCAGGATGACTTCATCCTTTGACTTGGCTGCCGGGTCTCCTTCATAGGCTGCGGTAACGTCAGTGTTGACCGCGTCCATTATTTCAGGAAGCCTTCCTATAAGGTTGGCAGCCTGAGCCTTGATCTCATCCTCATCCTTCAAGATGTATCTCAGGCACTTCTGTATCTCGTCGTAAGCCTTGGCGAGCTCAGTCTGCCTCTTTATTCCTACATCATATCCGAAACGCTCCGAACCGAAAAACTTGGGGAACATGGCCGCCTTGATGCTCCAGATGGCGTTTTCAACGGCGATATCGAAGCCCACATAGTTCTTCTCTCCCTGGCTGGAAATGTCTACGTTGTCTAATTTTTCTGCAATATCCCTAATGTTCGCTGTCAGATTATCCATAGTGTCTACCTTGTAAATTACTCTGCGCAGATCCTTAATAAAGCTTCACTGTATATTTTTCTCAAGAGCAGGAAGTCATCAAGAGGGATCCTCTCGTTCTTCTGGTGCTCTGTAACTTCCCTTCCCGGGATCAGAGGTCCGAAAGCCACGATGTTGTCCATGGCCCTGGCGTATGTTCCGCCGCCGATGACCTGAGCCTCTCCCTCGAGGCCTGTGACTTCATGATATACGTCAACAAGCTTGGAGATGAGTTCGCCTTCCTTGTCCATGTATACGGGAGGTTTATACTCCTGTATCTCGAATTCCAGACCGTTGGCTTCTGCCACCTTGGTGATCCCTGCCTTGATGTCTTCTATATTCTTTGTCACCGGGTGACGGATGTCAAGATAAAGTGTGACCTTCTCCTCATCCATGTCGATCTTGCCCACGTTTAAGGTAAGTCTTCCGGACTGAGGGTCTTCCATATCGATACCCAGTCTCTCACCGTGGATGTCGAAACCGATGTATTTATTGTAGAAGTTGGCGAAGCGACAGGACTCTGCAGCATCTCCGACTTCTCTCATGAGCATTGAAATGGCATTCTTTCCATCCTGAGGCATACTGCCGTGAGCGGCCTTGCCCTGCTCGAAGAAGTCTCTTATGACTCCCCCGCAGTTTACCTTTGCCTTGGCTTCGTCAGCTACCATGTTGGATGCCTGTCCTCCGGAGACCTGAATGAAACCTGCCTTCTTGACAGGCATTGAAAGAGTGAAATGGAAGATACCCTTTTCGCCGTAAATGGCAGGGAAATCAGCGTCCGGAGTGATGCCCATAGAAGGCAGCTCCTCGTGCTCCTTATAGTATTTCATATCGTTCCAGCCGCCGGCCTCTTCGCTCTGTCCGAAGATGATCCTGATCCTCTTGTTGAGCTTCCTTCCGCTTTCAAGAACGTCCTTCATGGCGTAAACAGAAGCTACGGCAGGACCCTTATCGTCCACGACGCCTCTTCCGTAAAGCTTGCCGTCCTCTCCGACGGTGGCAGCCCAGGGATCGTGATCCCAGCCTGATCCTACAGGAACTACGTCAAGATGGGCAAGGATCCCGAAGAGTTCTTCGCCCTCTCCTATTTCAGCATATCCTATCTGATTGTCAACGTTCTTTACTCTGAAACCGAAACCGGAGCAGGTCTCCAGCATGAAATCCAAAGCCTTTCTGGTTTCCTCTCCATAAGGAAATTCCGGATCATCTCTGTGTTCCGTAACGCTTTTAAAACCACAGAGGGTGTTCAGAGTTCTGACCATTTCATCCATAACGATTTATCTCCTCTCAAACATTTTATCGGCAAAATAGCACATTTAAACGGCAAAATAGCACATTTGATTTTCAAGCTATTGAATATCCGGATCTTTTGTGTATACTCACACTTACGGGAGTTGAGACCCGGCCCCTTAACACAAAACACAACATTTTTATATAATTTGACAACCAAATACCCCTTTATTATATACTGAGATCAAAACTTCAGTATCTCCAATTGAAAAGATATAGCGTGATCGAACTTAATCAAATCCTTAGTTACATCGAACCATAAAGTATGCTGGTCTCAACTCCCAACCTCTTCATAGCTGAAGTGAAATCTTCGGGCACCGGAGCTTTGAACTCCATATATTCGCCTGTTGACGGATGGTTGAAACCCAGGACTCCGGCATGAAGGAGCTGACCTTTAAGAAATGCCGGCTGCTTCGCCGGACCGTAGAGCGGATCCCCTACAAGCGGATGTCTGATGTATGCCATGTGGACTCTTATCTGATGAGTCCTGCCTGTCTCCAGTCTGCATTCCACAAGGGTGTATCTGCCGTACCTTTCAAGGACTTTATAGTGGGTAACGGCGTTTCTCACGCCCTCGCCGTTGACTTTTTTGCGCAGTCTGTTGTTGGGATCACGGCCGATGGGGGCGTCAACAGTGCCGTTGTCGATATTAATATTATCGTAAACCAGTGCTAAATACCTTCTTGTGATGCTGTGGACCTTCAATTGTTCCGATAAAGACTCGTGAGCCTTGTCATTTTTTGCGATCATCAGCAGTCCGGAGGTATCTTTATCTATTCTGTGGACAATGCCGGGCCTTATGACTCCGTTAATTGACGAGAGTCTGTCCCCGCAGTGATACATGATGGCGTTCACCAGGGTCCCGGTGTAGTTTCCCTGAGCCGGGTGAACGACCATCCCCCTCTTCTTATTGACCACCAGCACGTCGTCATCTTCGTAGACGATGTCCAGAGGTATATCTTCCGGCTCCACCTTGAGCAGCTCGGGTTCCGGGAAGTCTATCTCGACCATGTCGCCTTCCCTGACCTTGTATTTTTTCAAAGTTTCCGTCTTACCGTTGACCTTAAGATTCCCCTGCTCGATGAGTTTCACCAGATAGCTTCTGGACGCTTCCGGCAATAGCAAAGAAAGCACCGAATCGATTCGAGTGCCTTCGTGATTCTTTTCTATTAGGAAACTATAACTCATCTTGTGCCTTTCCGTGATAGCGAAGTATGTAGATTATGAATATACCGCAGCCCACGCAGATAGCTATATCGGCCACGTTGAAAACCGGCCAGAAATGGACGTCAAACATATCTGTTACGAAGCCTGCCGCAACTCTGTCGATGAGATTGGATACTCCGCCCCCTATGACAAGCGCAAGGCCCAGATAGAGACTCCAGTGCTCTCTGTCATGCTTCTCCATGTACCCGATGCCCAACACGACCAATATGGCAGGCACCAGGACCAGAAGCCAGGTCATGCCTCTTAACATGCTGAATGCTGCTCCTGTGTTCTGGACATAGGTAAGGGACATGAAACTTCCCAGGAAATCCATGGATTCACCGGGGCTCAGGGCTCCTCTGATCATAGCTTTTACTATCTGGTCCGCAAGAAGGACCAAAAGCATGATAACGTACTTGCCTTTCTTCATGACCTGTATGCTATCTCTTCTTGATCACCATGGTCTTGGTAAGATCTACCTTGGTGTCTTCTTTCTCTTCCTGAAGTTCATCTTCGATCTTGACTGCTCTTCTTACCGCAGGGGATTCCTCCGGCAGATCGTGGAGGGAAGCAGGCATAAAGTCATCTCTGAATTCTGAGAAGAAATCATTCTCTGCAGAATCCAGTCTGCCAAGCTCGTCCTTGAGCATGCTTCTGTATCTCTCTCTGAGGAGTTCAGCGCTGCCCATGAGTCTTGTGCCCTCTTCAGTGTATCTGGAGATGTTTTCCTTGGCTTCGCGGGTGATCATGTCAGCTTCAAGCTCAGCGTTCTTGAGGATGATCTCAGCTCTTCTCTCAGCGGAAGCTGCAATGTCGTTCATGAGCTGCTTGGCTGCTGCCAGAGTCTCATAGACGGAGCTCTCTGAGGACATGTGCTTGTCTACCTGAGAGTTGGCTTTCTTGAGTTCTTCCTGAAGTCTTCTGTTCTCCTTGATGAGCTTCTCCATGTCTACGATGATTAGATCGAGGAATTCGTCTACCTCATCGCAGTTAAACCCTTTCTTGGAAATAGTAAATTCTTTGTTTTCAATATCTGAAGGTGTAATCATAGTAAGTCTCCTTAGAATCCTATTCTTGAAATGATAGAAATGAGGATGTTAGCTGCAGCCTGTATCACCAGCATGGCAAGGAGCACGGAAAAATCAAACATTCCCGTGTTGATCCTTGATAAGGCTTTACGACAAGGTACAACCAACGGTTCGGTAAATCTGATAATGGCCATGTATATCTTGCCGGCGGTGGAATACTGGTCTCTTACGAACCAGCTCATGACCGCTCTTAAAACAAGCATCCATGTGAATACCTGTGCAAAAAGATAGATGGCGCGGCATAATACATATGTCATCTGTTCACCTGGCCTTTTTATTTATTCCAGTGTCCCTGATTGTTGTTCTTATTGAACTCAAAACCTCTCTCGTCCTGGTTTGATGCGATATCTACCGATTCAGGAGCAAAGATGAAGATATTGTTTGCAACCTTCTGTACGCCGCCGTTAAGAGCATAGGTGGCTCCTGAAAGGAAGTCAAAGATCTTCTTGGCTGTCTCTGTTTCGATCTTTTCAAGATTGATGATGACAGGTCTTCTTCCCTTAAGGCTGTCTACCAGCTTAGGGCATTCGTCGAAGCTCTTGGGTTCGATAACTACAAGCTTGAATGCTGCTGTTCCGTTGAAGGTCAGGCTCTTCTGCGCCTGCTGAGCCTTCTGCTGTGAGCTTACTACCTGAGCCTGAGGCTTGTAAGTGGAAGCTGCTCTGGTCTCTTCTTTTCTAAGTGCTTCTTTTTCTCTTTCGATTTCCTCTACAGTGATGGTCTCATCCTGTTCTTCGATTCCGATCATCTTTCCAAGGGTTTCTTTAAGTCCCATATTTTTTCTCCTTTTGTCATTTATTATATTGCTTGATGTACTTATTTATTCTCCCATCTTTCTGGAATAATCTCTCACTCCGAAAATGGCCGTTCCCACTCTGATGAGGTTGGAGCCTGCTTCGATGGCTACCTCAAAGTCGTTGGTCATTCCCATGGACAGATATTTGAAATCAAGATTGGGATGATCTATACTTGCGAATTGGTCAAACTGTTTCTTGACCTCTTCGAAATATACCTTGGCGTCTTCAGGGTTGTCTTCATAGGGAGCTATGCACATGAGTCCCCTGATCCTCACGTTGGGGCAGTTGTCCAGGATGTCGTGGATCATCTGCTCTGTCTCATCGACGGTGATGCCGAATTTGCTCTCCTCTTCAGCGGAATTGACCTGGATCAGAATGTCCATGGTCACGCCGTGCTGTGCGGCGCGCTTATCTATCTCTTTGGCGAGGTGGAGAGAATCCACGGAGTGGATCATGACTACCTTGTCGATGATATATTTGACCTTATTGGTCTGAAGGTGTCCGATGAGATGCCATCTGACAGGCTTTACCTTGTCATACTTGTTCATGATCTCCTGGACCTTGTTCTCTGCGATATCCGTGATGCCGCAGTCTATGGCTTCGTTGATCTCGTCACAGTCGTGAAGCTTGGTCACCGCCACCAGAAGGACATCTTCTCCCTTCCTTCCGGATCTCTCGGCTGCTTCATTCTTAAGCTTCGTGATGTACTCAATATTGGATCTAATCGACATTTCCTGAACCATCTCCTTTTTTGATACTGTCGTAGTTCTTTACAGTCGGGACCATTTCATCGGTCTCCGGTATATAGAAAGTACGGCTTTCTACTACAGTCTTGTCTCCCACTTCAGCGATTATGCTTATGCGGGTAAAGACGTAATCACCATATTTGTTCTTGACGTATACGCCTTTTTTGCCGTCTTCTTCGGTGATGCTGGATGTCTCCAGAACTATGCCTGTCTTCTGGGAAAGAATGACTCTGCACGTTCCGTATCTAAGTCGGCTGAATCTCTTGTAGTGTCTGTCACACTTCAGGATCACCTTGTAGTTCTTGTCCTCAGGAAGGCTTATCTCGGATGCCTCCTTACCTTCAGCGGCAGCCTGAGCTTCCTTGTATTCCTGAGCCTCTGATGAGTATACGGAGAACCTGACCTGAGTCTTGTCTTTGTCGTCAAACTCCACGGTGACTCCGCTTCCCACTTTATATGCCTCAGCTGAAGCCGCATCCACCCAGGTCACCAGGTACCAGGCTGAATTGTCCACCATCTTGAAGACCGGATCTCCCTTGACTACGGAGCCCTTGGAACATTTCCTGAGACTGTTCTTCATCTTGCCCTTGTCATCCTTCACGGGATGCAGGGACTTCTCCGTGAGATCCCCAAGCCTTTCCGAAGTGAGCTGCTTCTCCAGACCGTCGTAGTTGAAACTTACGATCCCCCTCATCTGAGCGTGATAGGAAACGCCTCCCACCTTGACTATGACAGCGCCGTTTCTTTTAAGGCTTCCTGCCTTGGCCACGCGCTTGACGGAGCCGGCTTCTTCAGCTGTATGAACTCTCTCATCCCTCACGCAGAGATAATCGATGGTCTGGTCCACATCCAGAGTGCTGAACTCGGCTGTATAGGACTCTACGAAGGCGTCCAGGAACTTGGGCGCTACGTAGATCAGCACGTACAGCACTACCGCGATCAGAAAAAGTATGACCGCAGCGACTTTGAATTTGTTGACCTTTATCTTACTCTTCATGAATACCCCAAATATATTTTTTCACATACATATACATTATTATCATAGCACAAAATATAGTGTAATACAATAAAAAAAACTCACCAAGCCGCACAACTTCAGGACTTTTTTTGGTGAGTTTTATCTTATTTTTATCATTTGAGACTTTCAGCCAGTTTCATGATCTCTTTTCTCTCCGCTTTAGTGAATTCTGAGAGGTCCGGCTGCCCTTCCAGCCAGCTTCTGAAGAGGTCCGGTCTGACGGAAGCCGTGCGCTTCATGGACTCCATGAGCCTCCACATTCTGATCTTGTGATGGTCTCCCGATAAGAGTATTTCCGGCACTTCCATGTCTTCATAGACCTGAGGCTTAGAGTACTGATCCGCTTCCAGAAGGCCCGAATAGACGGACTCATCTTCAGCAGATTCAAGGTTTCCCAGGACTCCGGGGATAAACCTTGACAGCGCGTCTATGAGGACCATGGCGGGAAGCTCTCCTCCGGTGAGTATATAATCCCCTATGGAAACTTCCTTCATGTTCCAGTGATCCAGGACCCTCTGATCAACACCCTCGTAGTGTCCGCAAAGAATCGTCAGCTCCTCTTCTTCCATGAGCTCCTGAAGCAGGCCTCTGTCCATGATCTTCCCTCTGGGAGACATGTAGAGGATGGTGCTTCCCGGCCGGATACCCTGAGCCTTCAGGGCATGGAAAATAGGCTGAGGCGTCATGACCATGCCGCAGCCTCCGCCATAAGGCGTATCGTCGGTCTTTCTGTGTTTGTCCTCAGTATAGTCACGGATGTTTATCAGGTTTACGTCTATAAGTCCCCTGTCCCCTGCTTTTCCCAGAATGGACTGGTCAGTAACAGGTCCGAACATTTCGGGGAAGATGGTCAGTACGTTGATCTTCATGTCAGGCCTCTATTCCCTCATCTATGAAACCGGGTATAAGACTGGTGGTTATCACTCCTGCCTCGGGATCTATCTTTTTGATGAAATCCTTTACGGCAGGTATGAGTACCTGGCTTCCGCCGGGTCTTGACACCACGTAAATGTCCTGAGCGGAGTTCTGAAGAACGTCCTTCAGGACACCGATCTCACCATAGGCGCCTTCGTCCACTACCTTCATGCCGATCAGGTCTCTCAGATAATAGGTATCTTCGGGCAGTTCCCTGAGGTCTGCTTCTGTAATAAATACATCGGCATTTTTAAGGCTTTCGGCAGTATTTCTGTCGGATATGCCCTGAAGCTTCAGGATCACCATTTCTCCCTGATACCTGACCTTTTCGATTTTGACGGTCTTTTCCTGTCCCTTAAGGGAAAGGATCAGCTCGTCCAGTTCCTCGAAGCGCTCTTTATAGTCGGAATAATTGTAGAGTTTGACCTCTCCCTTTATTCCCACAACGTTTACAATTTTTGCGATCTTTATCTTTTCCATTTGCTAAAAAAGGCCGCGTTTAACTGCGGCCATGTCTTTATTCCTCGGTCACCGGTGTTTCATCTTCTCTGACTATCTCTACCGTTACGTTTTTGTTCTCTTTTAAGGCGCTGGCCTTAACAACTGTACGGATCGCCTTTGCGATGCGTCCCTGCTTGCCGATAACTTTTCCCATGTCGTCAGAAGCAACGGAAAGCTTGATTACCGAACCGTGTCTGTCGGAAGTTTCAGTGACAACAACCTCTTCAGGTTTGTCCACAAGTGACCTGGCTATTGTTTTAACCAAATTAGTCATTAATTTTCACCGTACTCCCTGTTATTATTCGATGATGCCGGACTTCTTGAATAAAGCCTTTACAGTTTCTGTGGGCTGTGCGCCTTCTGATAACCACTTCTGAGCCTTCTCTGCATCGATCTTGATGGTCTTGGGCTCTGTCATAGGCTCATAGTATCCGAGTTCTTCGATGAATCTTTCGTCACGAGGTGATCTCTGATCTGCTACGATTACTCTGTAAAAAGGCTTCTTGTGTGCTCCCATTCTTCT
>JAEEGL016376514.1_pt1 | contig 15286 bp, 13 predicted proteins | sample 9134231 | NCBI WGS metagenome assembly JAEEGL01 (sample SAMN16246548, study PRJNA631951) | gut metagenome | biome: gut microbiome; feature: rumen; material: fiber-attached | host: Bos | place: Iran: Karaj | collected 2018-10 | reverse complement strand
GGGGATGGCATACTCGGCATACTCATCATCGGATGAGCAGAGCACAATCACATCGGCACCAGCTTCGAGGGCTGCGTCAACACCTTCTTCTACGGTCTTAAAACCGAGGTTGTCCTTGACAGTCCATCCGGCTGTGGCGAGGAAGTTGCATGAGAACTGTGCACGGTCCTGACGCATGGCCAGATTGCCAATGGTCAGCATGAAGGCAATGGGCTGCTTCTTGGCCTTCTCGGTAGCGAGGCGCAGGGTCTCGAACTCAGAAGCCAGACGGGCAGTGTTGAGCTGGGGCAACTCGCCAGCCTCATGACCGCCACCGCAACAGCAGGCACAGCTCTGGGGTTCCTTGCCCTCGCTGGTCTCCGTGAAGTTGGGGAACTGGTTGGTACCCAGGATAAACTCCTTACGGGTGGCAGCAGCTGCGTGACGCTTGTCGTTAGAAGCATTGATGGCATTGACAATATTACCCTTCAACGCCTCAGCTAAGAAGCCACCAGCCTCCTCGACGGCGAGGAACAGTTTCCATCCTTCTTGAGCGATGGCATCTGTCAAATGCTCAATGGTATAGGAGCCGCCTGACACATCGACCAGCTTATCAAAATGAGCCTCTTCCTTCAGCAGCAGCTGCTGGTTGCGGGCAATACGCTCGGCAAACTCGGTGGGTTGCTCATAAGGTTTGTCAAATGGTGTGACCACGATAGAATCGACATTGGCCAATGCTGCAGACATGGTCTCTGTCTGTGAGCGCAGCAGGTTGACATAGCTATCAAACAAGGTCTGGTTATACTCAGAGGTAATAGCGCAGACATGCATCTGAGAACAGGTGCAGTTCAATGCCTCGTCGCCAACAAACTGGCGGACAATCTGAGCCCACAGCATACGGGCGGCACGGAACTTAGCAATCTCCATGAAGTAGTTCTCGGAAACACCCATGTTGAACTTGATACGCTTGGCAGCATCACAGGCGTTAACGCCTGCCTCAGTCAGCACATTCAAATACTCAGCACCCCAAGCCAGCGCATAACCCAACTCCTGGTAGATATAAGCACCTGCATTGTTCAGCGATACGCTGTTGACATTGATGCAACGATAGCCGGGAAGTTCCTTCAGGGCCTCGATGAGCATCTTAGCCTGAGCTAAGACAGGAGTAACATCTTTGCCCTTCTTGAGGATTTTCTCAATGGGATCGAAGTTGATACTACCCTTTAACTCTGCCAAAGGATAGCCTTTCTCCTTGAAATAAGCCACTAAGATTTCTGCCAGTTCAACACAGTGGCGCTGGCAGGTCTTAAAGTTCAGCTCTACATACTGTGGCAGAATGCCGTCAAGGAGTGTAGCGACAAAAGCAGCATTAACATCTTTACCCGAAATCTTGAAACCCAGTGAGTCAACACCCTTGTTCAAGATATCCAACGCCTTAGCATTGGCGGCTTTAGCATCTTCGACGATGATGTCCTGACGAACAAACCACAGGTTATTGTCCTTCTTGTTACCACGTACATAGGGAAATTCGCCGGGCAGTGCATTGACTGCTTTTAGATCTTTTAAATCTTCACGACGATAGAAAGGCTGTACGTTAAAGCCTTCATTTGTCCTCCAGACGAGTCGCTTCTGGAAGTCTGCACCTTTCAGGTCGACTTCAATCTTGTCCAGCCACTCTTGGGTGGTAGGCGCTTGGAACTCGCTGAAGAGTTTTTCTTTGTTTGCCATAAATTGTGTTTATTATATAAGTGTTTTAAGTTATTTCTAAATGCAAAGGTAGCAAATTATTCTGAACTGACGAAATAATTAATAAATATTTTATATTCATAAAAAATAGTTGCACAAAATTTCTTGTGTTGCGCAATTTCTTTGTAACTTTGCACACGGAAAAAGAAAATATGTTATGGAATCATTTGAATGGTTAACTAATTTGTTCACGACAACCGACTCTGTAGCGCATATCGTCCTGCTTTATGCTGTGGTGATTGCTACAGGCGTGTATTTAGGAAAGATTAAAATTGGAGGTATCTCACTTGGTGTGACATTTGTATTGTTTGCTGGCATTATTGCCGGCCACATAGGGTTCACCGCCCCCACTCCAATTCTTACCTTTATTCAGGATTTTGGCCTTATTCTATTCGTCTTCATGATAGGTATGCAGGTAGGGCCTGGTTTTTTTGAGAGTTTTGGCAAAGCCGGCGTTAAGCTCAACGCGCTATCAACCACCGCTATTGTACTGAACATCCTTGTGATGTTTGCCTGTTACTTCATCTTCTTCGACACGAAGAATCCTCACAGTCTGCCAATGATGGTTGGTACATTGTATGGTGCAGTCACTAACACTCCGGGTCTTGGTGCTGCCAACGAGGCATTGGGTAGCGTCTTTGGACAGAACGCCCCACAGATAGCCTCTGCCTATGCTTGTGCCTATCCGCTTGGTGTACTCGGCATCATAGGAGCTACTATATTAATAAGGTATATATGCAAGGTACATTTGGAGAAAGAAGAGGCAGACCTTAGCGCATCAGAAGAGACCAGCGCCAACAAAAAGCCTTACAAGATGCACTTGGAAGTCACCAACAAATACTTAGAGGGCAAGACACTATTACAGGTTCACGATTTTCTAAACCGCGACTTCGTGGTGTCACGTATCGTTCATGAGGGTGAGCTATCGATACCAAACAGTAAGACGGTGTTCCACCTGGGTGACCAGATGCTTATCGTTTGTGCCGAGGCAGACCAGGAAGCTATCATGGCCTTCATCGGTCCGAAACTCGACATCGACTTCGAACAGTCTGACCAGCCACTGGTGTCAAAGCGCATTCTTATCACCAATCCAAAGATTAACGGCAAGTCATTGGCTTCGATGCACTTCTCCAGCATGCACGGCGTCAATGTGACACGCGTCACCCGTCAGGGTATGGACATCTTCGCAAGTGCCTCACTGCCTTTGCAGGTAGGTGACCGCATCATGGTTGTAGGTCCTGAAGATGCTGTAGACCGCGTAGCCAACAAGATGGGCAACAGCATTCGCAGACTGAATGCTCCAAACATTGCAACCATATTCGTTGGTATCATTATTGGTATCATTTTCGGATCCCTGCCTATCGCCATTCCCGGAATGCCAGTACCCTTGAAACTCGGTATCGCCGGAGGTCCACTGATTATCGCTATTTTGATTGGCCGCTATGGCTATAAGATACATCTCGTGACATACACTACGACATCAGCCAACATGATGCTTCGCGAGATTGGACTGGCTCTCTTCTTGGCCAGTGTAGGAATCAAAGCTGGCGCAGGATTCTTTGAGACGGTGGTACAGGGTGACGGTTTGCTTTATGTACTCACAGGTTTCATGATAACCGTTATTCCTATCTTGATTGTTGGTCCAATAGCCCGCTTGCGCTACAAATTCAACTATTTTACGATTATGGGTATGATAGCAGGTACCTATACCGATCCCCCCGCATTAGCTTATGCCAACAGCATCTGCTCAAAGGAAGCCCCTGCGGTAGGATACTCAACGGTATATCCACTCTCCATGTTCCTGCGCATCTTCACCGCACAGATGGTAGTGCTGTTCTTCTGCGGATAACAGCCCAATATAAACAAAAGACTTATATATACACATACACCAACAATAAAAACAATGAAAAGAATGAGACTCCTTTTAGGAGCGCTTGTGGTCTTAGCTTCGTTACCGGTGATGGCACAGATGGACGCCAGCATCAAACTAAACGAGGTCATGACACACAACGAGAACAGTTTGATTGACGAATACGGAGAGCGTCATGCGTGGGTGGAGATAGCCAATATCTCCCACTCTACGTACAACATCCGCGGGATGTACCTTACGACAGACCGCTCTGTACTTGACAAGAAGATGAGTGTGCCGGAACGCATCAAGCGCATGAGCCAAATTCCCAATGGCGATGTCCGCACTAACCTAAACGGCAGACAACTTATTGTCTTCCAGCTCGACAGCAATCCTGCTATGGGTTCGCTACACCTCTCTGTACCAGTAGATGCTACTAAACCCTTATGGATAGCGCTCTACAACGGTAATGCCACCCAGCTCATTGACTCTATCACTGTTCCTGTAATAGCTGCGGACCAGTCATTTGCCCGCATAGCAAACAATGGCACACGTAGCGACTGGGAGGTAAAGTCTGCAGACCGTGTAACACCAAGCATACAGAACCAGACGGTGGTCAGCGAGTCAAAGATTGAGAAGTTCAAGCGTGAAGACCCTTATGGTTTTGGTATGGCCATCATGGCTATGAGTATCGTCTTCTTCTGTCTGGCACTGTTGTGGATTACCTTCACCCTTTTTGGCCTATTAATGCGCCACATGGAGACTGCCAAGAAGGTTGCCCACCACCAACCCATCAAACCTATCACCAAGACTGTCGAGAAAACCTTGGAGGTCGGTCACAAGACGGGTATTATCCTGCAAGAAGGCTTAAAGACCAAAGGTATTGACAAGGAGGTCTACATGGCTGTAATCGGCATGGCCCTGAAACAGTACCAGGATGATGTCCACGATGTAGAGTCCGGAGTGATCACCATCAAATCCAAAGAGACGGGATGGGACGATGAATACAGTCAGATGACTCAGTTCCACTCTCCGATTCTACCATCCATGCCACAGAATCTGAAGATTCCCACCGGTCCAGAGTTGAAGTAAAGTTTATTGTTTAATGTATAGCGTTTAGAGATATGAACAAATATCAATATAAAGTACAAGGTGTTGACTACGAAGTAGAAATCGAGGATGTTGAAGGCAACATCGCCAAAGTCAACGTCAACGGCATTCCTTTTGAGGTAGAAATGCAGCGTCCTATCAATGCTGCCAAGCATCCCAACATTGTTAAACCCAAGGTTGCTGCACCTGTAGTCCCTGCCGCCACAGCAGCCCCTGCTGCTCCTCAGCAGAAACAGCCTGCCGCAGCAGCCAGCGGCAACAGCGTAAAGGCTCCCCTACCCGGTACCATTACTGCAGTACAAGTAAAAGTGGGTGACACGGTGAATATTGGCGATGTCGTCGTCATTCTGGAAGCCATGAAGATGCAGAACAACATTGAGGCTGAATATGCTGGTACGATTACCGCTGTCAACGTTGTTCCTGGTGATTCTGTTATGGAAGGAAGTGTGTTGCTGACTATCGGTTAAATTGATTATTGAAAATTGACAATTATGTGGCAATTTATCATTGAAAACTTCCATGAGTTTCTGACCTATACAGGCTTTGCCAATGTAACGGCAGGAAACCTCATCATGATAGCCGTGGGCGCCTTCTTCATCTGGCTCGCCATCAAGAAGGACTTTGAACCCCTATTGCTCGTACCCATTGGCTTGGGTATCATCCTCGGCAATATTCCCTTCCGTGCCGATGCCGGACTGGAGATAGGTCTCTATGAAGACAACTCAGTGCTGAACATCTTCTATCAAGGTGTACGCCAGGGTTGGTATCCACCGCTCATATTCCTCGGCATAGGTGCCATGACAGACTTCTCGGCACTGTTGGCTAATCCCAAACTGATGCTCATTGGCGCTGCCGCACAGTTTGGTATCTTTGGTGCATACATGTTTGCATTGGCATTGGGCTTTGAGCCTAACCAGGCAGCAGGTATCGCCATTATCGGTGGCGCTGACGGTCCTACGGCCATCTTCCTCAGCAGCAAGCTATCGCCCAACCTGATGGGTGCCATTGCTGTATGTGCCTACTCGTATATGGCACTGGTACCACTGATTCAGCCGCCATTGATGCGTCTGCTCACCACCAAGAAGGAGCGCCTCATCAAGATGAAGCCTGCCCGTCAGGTATCGCAGACAGAGCGTATTCTCTTCCCCATTGTAGGATTGTTGCTGACGACCTTCATCGTACCTTCCGGTCTTCCTTTACTGGGTATGCTCTTCTTCGGCAACCTGCTGAAAGAGAGTGGTAAGACGACCCGTCTGGCTAAGACTGCCGGTGCAGCACTGAACGACATCGTCGTCATGCTGCTGGGCCTCACAGTTGGTTGTTCAACACAGGCCTCTGAGTTCCTGACCATGAACACCATCTACATATTCGCCATTGGGGCAGGTGCCTTCATTATCGCCACCATGAGCGGTGTATGCTTCGTCAAGCTGATGAATGTCTTCCTGCCTAAGGATAAGAAACTGAACCCGCTGATTGGTAATGCTGGCGTGAGTGCTGTACCTATGGCTGCGCGCATCTCCAACAACCTCGGACTGGAGTACGACCGTCACAACTTCCTGCTTATGCACGCCATGGGTCCCAATGTGGCTGGTGTCATTGGCTCAGCAGTGGCTGCAGGCGCCTTGCTTGGATTCCTGTCATAGAAATGTAAGACCATGCACATTGCAGTAGCTGGAAATATTGGAAGCGGAAAGTCGACACTGACGGAGTTACTGGCCAAGCACTACGGCTGGGAAGCTCGCTTTGAGGCTGTTGACCACAACCCCTATTTGGAAGACTATTATCGCGACATCTACCGATGGTCGTTCAATTTGGAAGTGTACTTCCTGAAAGAACGTTTCCGTGACTTGATAGACATTGCCAATGCTGACCATACCATCATTCAAGACCGTACCATCTATGAGGGTGTCTACGTCTTTATGGAGAACAACAAGGCTATGGGGCATCTCTCTGACCGCGACTACGAGACCTTCATGGAACTCTTCGACCAGATGATGACCGTCGTGCGTCCACCAGAGCTGATGATTTATCTCCGCGCCTCTGTTCCCCATTTAGTTGGCAACATCCAGAAGCGTGGCCGTGAATACGAGCAAAGCATCCAATTGGAGTATCTGCAGAATCTCAACAAACGGTACGACGATTTCATCTACCACAAGTATCCCGGTAAGGTAATGACTGTCGAGAAAGACCAGCTGGACTACCTTAACAACCCTAAGGACTTAGCCCAGATTATCGACCGTATCGACAGCACTCTATTTGGACTCTTCCCCGACAACGTATGACGTTGACTGTTTAATCTTAAATGTTTAATCTTTAATCTACAAGATATGCACATCGCAGTAGCAGGAAACATAGGTAGTGGCAAGACCACTCTGACCAAGATGCTGGCCCATCGATACGGATGGACACCCCGTTTCGAACCCGTTGACAACAACCCCTATCTGGCAGACTTCTATGCCGATATGCCCCGCTGGTCATTTAACCTGCAGGTGTATTTCTTGAACAAGCGTTTCAAGGAGGTTGTCGAGATATCCAAATCTCCAGACACCATCATTCAAGACCGTACCATCTTCGAAGATGCCCGCATCTTCGCGCCAAACCTGCATGGTCAGGGCATGATGTCCGACCGAGACTTTGCCAACTATACCGACCTTTTCGACTTGATGATGTCCCTGGTAAAACTACCTGACCTGATGATCTACATCCGTTCGAGCATTCCCACACTGGTTGCGCAGATTCAGAAACGTGGCCGCGAATACGAGCAGACCATGCGCCTGGACTATTTGGAAGGTCTGTCAAAGCGCTATGAAGAATGGATTAGCAGCTATAAAGGGCAACTTATCATCATTGAAGGAGACACCTGTAAATTTGGAGAGAACGCCGAAGACTTCAAACAGGTTACAGACATGATAGACGCCAAACTCTATGGTCTGTTCCCAATGGAGTAGCTGTTAGCTATTAGCAGTTAGCTGTTAGCCAATTGCCAAAAGCCAAAAGCCAACTACCGGCGACGCTTGCGACTCTTCGCCCTCTTGTAACGATGGCGTCGCGAAGCCTTACGGCGTTTGGATATCTTTTTCTTATGCACCTCAGGCGGTGCCGTACTCTTCCATGTCACACAGTCCTCTGCAGTATAATAAGGTACGTCGTCATTCGGATTACGCTCACAATACTTCAAGATGGCGTAATAATCAATGTTACGCACATGATGGTTTTCGTAGAACCATATTTCCACAGCCGATTGGGCTGTTGCTATCATAACAATATCGCGATCATAGTCCACGTACCAACGGGCAAAGCGATGACTGCGTACTGTCGACTCCCACATAGGCTTGCCATAGTGTTTCTGCATCCACTTCATCAAAGCCACATAATCCTCGTTCTGGCTGATGCCCTGCTGACTGCGAGTGGTCAGCAGCAGATGACTGCACCCGACGGTATCTTTGTTAGCGGCAATTGTCAGCCAGACATCTAACCCAGCGATGCGTCCTGACAGGCTATTGGTATCCTCCTGCTGGAGTCCTTTTTCCAGCAATGCACCCATCAGCTCTTGCGGACTCTGCGACAGTGACAATCCCACAAAATCTGTATGCCTCTGAGCTGTCGCTACAAGGGGCAATAACAGCACAATTACTATCTGAATTAAATATTTTTTCATTATTCTGCAAAAAATCAGTTGCAAAGATACACATAATTCGTGAATTATTCCTATCTTTGTAGCCAAATATGAAAATTTAATCGTATGCAACACAGCATTACCCTTACCAATGACATCCAACAAGTGCCACAATTGGCTGATTTTGTCGACATGGTGTGTGAAGAAGTAGGTATGGACATGGCAGTAGCCATCCAGATGAATCTTGCTATGGAGGAGGCCGTAGTCAACGTGATGGATTACGCCTACCCTTCTGGCACTGTTGGCAATGTTACCATCGAGGCTGAATCCGATGACGACCAACTACAGTTCACCATTATCGATAGTGGCACCCCCTTTGACCCCACCGCCAAAGAGGAAGTTGACACTACCCTTAGTGCCGAGGAGCGCCCTATTGGCGGCTTAGGCATTCATCTAGTGCGCCAGTTGATGGACAGCATCAATTACGAGCGTATTGACGGAAAAAATATTCTGACTCTCCGTAAGAAAATTGACAAATAGCTCATTATACAAGGTTAAATGCACTGAATTTAATGATTTTTAACTGCGTTAAGTAGACCGCAGTGTGAGATTTTTAATAATTTTGCAAGCAATATATATACGGCATCGAGCCACCCTGAGAGATGACAGATATTGTATTATCCAGCTTTATTAGCTTGTTTGCCCTCTTTGGCAAAGAAGAGCAAGTAGACGAACAACGGGCAAAAGACATGCTCGTCAGCTATTTGCGTCGCCACTTTGGCATCCGTAACGTCGACCTCTATCTCGACCTCTACAGCGACATGCGTATGGCCTACGAGATGAGCGACGACCTTGACACCAAGGCCACTGTCAGCGGTATCTGCTCAACTCTTCATGGCAGCATTCGTTCTACCGAGGAGGCGCTGTTGCTGTTACGTCTTATGGAGTTCTGTAGCGACGATGGGTTGCAGGCAGAAGAAATCTTCAAGACGATGGCTCAGTTGTTTGGCATCTCTGACCAGCAGTACAACTGCTATATGGACTATGTCAACAACCACCCCACGGAGTATGTCAAGCTCCATCAGTTAGAACAGTTTGATGGAACGCTGAAAACCCTACTCGACCCCGTTACAGGTTTGTTGCTGTTCACCTATATGGGCACTGACACTGTTCTGCTCAACGATATCCCCGTGCTATCAGGCACCTATCAGGTTTGGCTCCAGAGCAGCGTATTGAAGAGTGCTGACGGAAAACCTGTCTACTACTCATCCATCATCAGCACATATGGTCAAGGAGATGACGCCACCCAGTCCGTTACTTTCTGTGGTCGCGACATCAACTTCCGCTTCCCCAACAGCGACAATGGTATGCACGACCTCAGCTTCACGTTGCGCAATGGTGAGCTATTGGCCATCATGGGTGGCTCTGGAACAGGTAAGACGACGCTGCTGTCACTACTCAACGGCACGTTGGTACCCCAGCAGGGCTCCATCACCATCAATGGCCATAGCATCACAGAACCTGCGGCTAAGGCACTCATCGGTTTTGTGCCACAGGATGACCTGCTCATTGAAGAGCTCACCGTTTACCAGAACCTCTGGTACACTGCAAAGCTATGCTTCGAAGGCATGAGCGAGGCAGACCTTGACCGTCGCGTCATGAAGACCCTGAAAGACCTCGGTCTCGATGCCGCCAAAGATCTGAAGGTCGGCTCACCTATCCATAAATACATCTCTGGCGGACAGCGCAAACGTCTGAACATTGCTCTCGAGCTCATCCGCGAGCCTGCAGTACTGTTCCTCGACGAGCCCACCAGCGGTCTGTCATCTGCAGATACTGAGAAAGTCATCAACCTCCTCAAGGAGCAGACATTGAAGGGTAAACTCATTGTGGTCAATATCCACCAGCCCTCCAGCGACGTTTATAAGCTCTTCGACCGTCTGTGGCTGCTTGACAAAGGTGGCTATCCTGTCTTCGATGGCAATCCCATTGATGCTGTCACCTATTTCAAGGAGGCTGCCAACTATGCCGATGCAGAGACCAGCGCTTGTCCTACCTGTGGCAATGTCAATCCAGAGATTGTACTTAACATTATTGACGAGAAAGCCCTCAACAGCAGTGGTGAGTTCTCTGACGAACGCAAGACAACACCTCAGGAGTGGCATGAATTGTATCTGAAGTCACAGGACAGCAAGAACAAGGAAGCCGTAGCAGTCAGTGACGTGCCAGCCTCCGACCAGAAGAAGCCTGGTGCACTCAAGCAGTTCTACATTTTCTTGCATCGTACCATCCGCACAAAGATTACAAACACCCAATATATGGCCATTGCTCTACTGCAGGCTCCTCTGCTGGCATTGGTCTGTGGCTATCTGACACGTTTTGCTCCCCTTGAGGGCTATAGCGTCATGAACAACAAGAACCTTGTCAGCTATTTCTTTATGGCTGTCATTGTAGCCACCTTTACAGGTATGAGTGGAAGTGCTGAAGAAATCTTTAAGGACCGTGCACTCCTCAAGCGCGAGCGTTTCCTGCATTTGTCATATGGCAGCTATATCTGGTCGAAGATAGTCTTCATGGCCATGTTGTCATTGATACAGACACTGCTCTTCATCTTTGTAGGCAATACCATGATGGGCATCCACGGACTATTCTCCACCTGGTGGCTCATTCTCTTTGTCACGGCCTTTTTGGCAAATCTTACAGGACTCTTGCTCTCGCAGTGTCTCAGTTCTATTGTAGCCATTTATATCAGCATTCCTATGCTGCTCATTCCACAGATACTGCTCTGCGGACTGGTGGTCAGCTTCTCCGACCTTACCCCTAAGAGCACTACGGGCAACATACCTGTTGTTGGCAACCTCATCCCCTCACGCTGGGCTTATGAGGCCTTGGCCGTGTCATCATTTACAGATAATAACTACGAGAAGAACTACTTTGATGTTGACCGCCAGAAATATGAGAATCAGTTCTTCAACATGGGCTATCTCTACGAGTTGCAGTCGCAGTTACAAACGCTGCAGGATGAGCAGAAAAACGGCAAGACTATCGACCCGCATCACCTTGAAGTCATTCGTATCAACCTGCCGCGAGTTACGGAGTACTGTGGCATAAAGCCCTATCAGGGCAACTACGACTACCAGTCACTCTACGACTACATGCAGCAGGCAGAAAAGATACTTTCCCTGCGTAGCAACAAGTTGGCACTACAGCGCGAAGCCATCACAAGCAGTCTGCTGCGCCAGTATGGCAAGGATGGTGTTCAGGAGCTCAAGCGCGACAACTACAACCTCAAGCTTGAAGATTGTGTTATTGGTGCCGACCAGCACTCAATGGTTGATGTTGTCGACGACATCATCGTGCCACGTACAGGTCTCGTCTTCCTAAAGCCTTTCACGACTTGCGGCAATGCACCTTTCTACGCCAGTCAGAAGGTCCTCGGCTCATGGAGTGTCAAGACCTTGTGGTTCAACATCAGCATCTTGCTGCTGATGAGTCTCGTTGCAATCATTCTGCTACTCACCGACTGTCCAGGAAGGTATGTTAGGAAGTAACTGTTGGATATTGAAAAAAGAAAATAGTATACATTATTAATAACTTAAAAATTTTAAAAGACAAATGAAAAAGTTAACTATCCTGGCTCTCGCAGCCATCGTCTTCGCAGCATGCGGAGGTAACAAGAGTGCTAACACCGAGGCTGAAACAGACACGCTGAAGAGCTTCGAGCAGGAGCAGATTGAGGCTAGCATCAAGATGCACTTCGACAGCATTGCTGCTGAGTTCAGCAAAATGGAACAGCCTAAGTTCGTCAAGGAGACTAAGGACGGCATCACCCTTACAAAGGAAGAGAAGCAGGTTAAGCCTAACTATCTGCTCGCTCCTGCTATTGCTGACGAGGCCACTACCCTTGCTGAGAAGTATCGCATTATCAGCGCCCTGTCTGTTGACAAGCGCATCGCCAACCTCTATGAGATGCCCGTCGAGGATTACGAAAAGGCTATCACCAAGCTGGCTGCTGACATCGATGATCCCTCATTCAAGGTTATCGACAATGCAGGTTCTCTCTTCGAGACCTCTTCTGAACTCTACGATGCCATGAACCAGAATGGTCGCATCAACTACTTCTGGCAGATTGCCTCTGCAGCACTTGTTGAGCAGCTTTATGTTGTCAGCCAGAACAAGGAGAAGTTCCTCAGCACCTTCACCGACGAGACTGCTGCCAACGTAACTTTCCGTATCATCCTCATTCTCGATGCAACCAACCGTCTGTCTCAGTACGACCCCGAGATTCAGCCTATTGCTACTGCTTTGGCTCCCCTGGAGCACCTCAACGCCACTACTGTTGACGAGCTGAAAGCTCAGGTTGACGACATGAACGACGAGATTAAGGCCGCCCGTGAGGCTCTTGTAAAGTAATCACCCATTAAAAACAAAGACTCAATATGATATTTGACATTCAAGAAAAGCCCCAAGGTATGTATGCAGCCGTTAGCGGTCGTCTTGACACCCCTGCGGCTGTTAAGGCCCAGCAGGAGATTACACCGCTGTTGGAGAATGCTAACAAAGCCATTACACTCGACTGCAAGGATCTGGAGTACATCAGTTCCTCAGGTCTCCGCCTCTTCCTGACTATCCGCAAGGAAGTATCAGCCAAGGGAGGCAGCATCACCATTGAGAACATCAATGATGATATCAAGAAAGTGTTCATGATGACGGGGTTCTTCAACCTCTTTGACATCCGTTAATCTTACGTCTTTATAGCGAATACACATTCATTAGAGGTCATCCAAATAATGGATGGCCTCTAATGTTTTTCTCACCCTTTTTCGCTCATTTTCCTACGAAAAATGGCGAAGTTACTCTGTCTCAGCATAAAAAAAATTAAAATCTTTTGTTCTGCGCACGACTTTTCGTAACTTTGCAGACAGAAATGGATATGCAGATGATGCGACAGCCCAAAATGGTAGTAGTAGGCAGCAACACATTGGCCTTGATAGGACTTAGACAGTTGCTGCAGCGTGTTATGCCGATGGTAGAGGTAGACACGCTGAATTCCTTTGCCGAACTCACCGCCAACCGGCCTGACCAATATATCCACTTTTTTGTATCCATAGAAATCGTCTTGAGCGAGCGCGCCTTCTTCATGGAGCGACGCCGCAGAACCATCGTACTCACCACGACACAGCAGGAGACCGCACAGATGCCCGATTTCCACTGTCTGTATATCAACCAGTCCGAACAACAACTGCTACACACCCTACTTCAGTTGCAGCAACATGGTCATAGTGACGGCCGCAACCTTCCCCCCGAAATGAAGGCAGAGCGAGAGCGTCAAGTGCTGACACGACGTGAGATAGAGGTGATGGTACTTGTAGTACAAGGCTACATCAATAAGGAGGTGGCCGACAAGCTGAACATCAGTTTGTCAACCGTTATTACCCACCGCAAAAACATTATGGAAAAGTTAGGTCTGAAAAGTGTCTCAGCCCTAACCATCTTTGCTGTCACCCACGGCTACGTGGACGTTGATAAAGTCTAAAGTTTTACGCTGCTGATATCTACCAGTCCATTAACAATGGCATAGATAGTCAATCCTGCCGGCGAGTGAATCTGTAACTTGCGGGCAATATTACGACGGTGTGTTATCACCGTATTCACAGAGATATACAGACGGTCTGCTATCTCCTTATTCTGCAGGCCCTGCACCACACCAATAATCACGTCACGTTCGCGCTCTGACAATGCCTCGCTATTATCCTGTCCACCCTTGAACACCATCGATGAGATGTTCTTAGTCACATCATCCTGTTTCAGTCGCTGTTCCATACGACGGATAGCAGGTGTAAAGATATGGTCCTCTACCTCAGCATGCTGGCTTAGCCACTCCTCATTGTTATAAATGTCGTAGAGCGCAGCAGTCAGTTTGCTGTTCAGGTGCTGGTCAGCAGGCAAATACTTAATAATGAGTAGTTTCAACTCGCGCAATTTCTTGTCTGCTGACTCATGGTGTTTCGAGAACATCTCTACGTTATAGTCCGGTAGCGGGTGACCATCAATGAGCGATTGCACATAGGGGAAGAGCGTTTTCTCTTCATACTTCATATGGCGACGAATCTCCTGAGCATACTCGTCGTAGAAACGAAGCATCAGTCGACCCAACGTATCGTCTCCAGCAATGCTCTCCTCCAGTTCTCTGCGAATGAAGGGCAGCTGAAAGTCCAGGTAGTAACGGTGGCTGGCCTCCAGATAGTGCAGCAATGTAGGCACACTGATACGCTCATCATTGTCATCTATAGCATAGTTGTTGATGGTATAGTTGACTACTGCCAGGAAGGTGTAGCAATCCACTCCATTTAACTGACATGTCTCCTCTACCGTCTTGTCACCAAATCCCATATTGATGCCAAAACTGCTTAGCGACTGCAAGACACTATAATTGTCCTTGATGAGTGTTATCATCTTGTCCTGCGGCTCATACATCTTCACGTTCTTCATACCTAATATATATTAACGTTGCAAAAGTAATCATTTCCTATGAATTATGCAATATTGCATCGTCAAATTCATCATTTTTAGGTAGGGCGCCGCGACAGAGAGTGACTCTCCTCTACAATTCGATATCAACAGGAGTCCCAACCATGGCGTGGAACTCTTCTACGTCAGCAGCTGACAGGCCGTTATCAACAGCTTCTTGCATATATTCCTCCCATGACGGTGTCGTGTTAAGGAACTTGCGCTTGAAGTAATCGCGTTTGATATAAGACATAAAATAGTATTGCTCCGCTTTCGGCTCAATGCTCATTGCAGCCTCAATATCTGTCATGATCTGATCGATTTCCTGACGATTCAGTAAGAACGGCTTTCTGCCTTTCAACCTTGCAACAGCAGCATAAAAGAATGGTGTTGCATCTTCAAAGTTGTCTGCCTGAGCCTTCTCCAGATAACTCAACGCCTGGTCATACTTCTTCAAGCGAAGGAAGCACAAACCT
>JAEEGL012888140.1_pt1 | contig 15286 bp, 8 predicted proteins | sample 9134231 | NCBI WGS metagenome assembly JAEEGL01 (sample SAMN16246548, study PRJNA631951) | gut metagenome | biome: gut microbiome; feature: rumen; material: fiber-attached | host: Bos | place: Iran: Karaj | collected 2018-10 | reverse complement strand
TCCTGAGCTTTTATTTTTGCTTCCTTGGCAAGCCTTTCTTGTTCTTCTTTCTCTGCTTTTATTCTGGCGGCCTCGGCTTCCTTAGCTAATCTGGCTTCTTCTGCTTTCTGTCTTGCTTCTTCTTGAGCCTTTATCTTTGCTTCTTTAGCAAGTCTTTTCTGTTCTTCTTTCTCTGCCTTTATTCTGGCGGCCTCGGCTTCTTTAGCCAATCTGACTTCTTCCGCCTTCTTTCTTGCTTCTTCCTGAGCTTTTATTTTTGCCTCTTTGGCAAGCCTTATTTCTTCCTCTTCCTCTGCTTTTATCCTGGCGGCTTCGGCCTCTTTAGCTAACTTTTCTTCTTCTGCTTTTATCCTGGCAGCTTCAGCTTCTTTAGCTAATCTGGCTTCTTCCGCCTTCTCTCTTGCCTCTTCCTGAGCTTTTATTTTTGCTTCCTTGGCAAGCCTTTCTTGTTCTTCTTTCTCTGCTTTTATTCTGGCGGCCTCGGCTTCCTTAGCTAATCTGGCTTCTTCCGCCTTCTTTCTTGCTTCTTCTTGAGCCTTTATCTTTGCTTCTTTAGCAAGTCTTTTCTGTTCTTCTTTCTCTGCCTTTATCCTGGCGGCCTCGGCTTCTTTAGCTAACCTTTCTTCCTCCATCTTTTGTTTAAGTTCTTCCTGAGCTTTTAACTTTGCTTCCTTGGCAAGCCTTTCTTGTTCTTCTTTCTCTGCTTTTATTCTGGCGGCCTCGGCTTCTTTAGCTAACTTTTCTTCTTCTGCTTTTATCCTGGCAGCTTCAGCTTCTTTAGCTAATCTGGCTTCTTCCGCTTTCTTTTTGGCTTCTTCATCCGCTTTTATCTTGGACAATTCTACTTCTTTATTTTTTACTTTGGTATCATCTATTATAAAATCTACATTTGATTTTGAATTTGCCAAATTTTCTACAACTATCGTATTATTATCAAAAACTAAATTACCGCTTGAAACGGACACTGTATAGTTTTCATTTGGCTTTAAACCTTTTAACGTATAATTACCATTTGCATTAGTTTTTACTTTTTGTTCTCCACATATAATCAAAGCATTAGCAATTGGTTTTGAATTTTTCTTAACGGAACCGGATATAGTCAATGCACAATCAAAAACAACATCTAAATCCTTATCAACAATTATTTCCTGCTTAGATTTAACAAAGGAAACCCCATCTTTTTTTACCGATATTGTATATTTTTTACCATATTTCAAATTATTTATTGTGCATTTACCTTGTGCATTTGTAACAAATATTTTCTTTTCTTCCAACATATTTACATTTACACCCGACACAAAACTACTACCATTTTTAACCACAACTGTTGCCGAATATTTCTTTATACCTGCTATAAAATTTTGTTTATTTTTTTCTACTGTTAAATCTTTTATTTTCCATTCGGAAGGTTCAAAAGAATATCCATCGCTTGAAACGGACACTGTATAATGTTGATTTAATGGCAATCCTGAAAATTTAAAATCTCCATTAGCATCTGTTTTATATATTTTATCTAGTTCTCTTATTCTAACAACAGCATTTTTAAAAGGTGCATTGTTATATGTTACTTTACCGGATATTACAGCTGAAACATCAAAATCAAGATTTTCCTTATCATTACTTAATTTTGTAAGAGAAATATATGCCGGATTAGATACAATATCCGCATTACTTAATAAAATTTTATAATCAACCCCTGCAGAAACACCTTTTATGGTATACTTACCATCTTCATCCGTTTTGTATTTTATACCATTTATCTTTAGCTCTACATTTTTTACAGGCTTATCAAAAGATGTCACGTGTCCGGATAATACAATGTCTTTTGTAAAATCGTGAACAACATCCTTATCTAGAAAATCTATAACAAAAGGTTCATAACTATAACTATCTGAGATTACAGATACTCTATAAGGTCCGTTATATTCAAGATGATCTATATTATATCCCCCATCTTGATCAGTAAAGTATTTATTGTTTCTGGTATCTATCATAACAACTATACCTTTAACAGGTTTACCACCGGCCAAAACCTTACCGCTTATAGAAAAAGTCTGCTCGGAGATAATATAATCTTCATTTATTTTACTTTCCATTAGACCTCTATATGTTCTTGACGCAGGAGAACAAACAAAACCCTTTTTAGAAGGTTTTATTGTATATGTTCCACCTCTCGGTAAATTTCTTATTATATAATTACCAAATCTGTCAGTTTTTGCTTTTGTTTGTACAGTGCCGGAAACTTCCACCGTAACATCATCTAAAGACATCCCTCCCATAGAAGCTCTTGACACCTTTCCACTTATTGATAATGATGGTTCAGAAGACGCAAATATTAAAGAATTGCTTAAAACAAAAACAATCCCTACAAATACAAAAAATCTCACAATTTTTTTACAACTGTTTTTTAATTTTTTCATAATTTTCATATTTTAGCTTTATTTATTATTATTTGCAACATTTTCAACGTGAAATATATTTTACTTTAAAATTGTTAAATTAGCAAATTTTGCCAACAATTTTTTCCATTGTCCGTTTGAAAATAAAACAACCAATTTCAAATTATCTCCGGAACCTGATTTATCTATAATTTTACCGTTACCAAAAACAGAATGTGAAACTAATGTTCCTATCGAATATGGCCCTTCATCAATAACTTTTTCGTAAGATATTTCACTATTATCTTCATATTCTTGCGAATTTTGATAAAAATGAGTTGTATTAAAGTTATAATTTTTAACTATTCTGTTAGCGGAAAAATCCGACATTTGCTCTTTAAAACCCGCCTCAAGTAAAAATCTTGACGGAACATTAAACTTTGTTTTCCCGAAAACAGTTCTTTGACTTGCCCATGTCATATACAAATTTTCTTTAGCTCTTGTCATACCTACATACATAAGTCTTCTTTCTTCTTCCAACTCTTCATGATTATAAGCAGCTTCTCCTATAGGAAAAAGTCCTTCTTCTAACCCTGTTATAAAAACATTTTTAAACTCCAAACCCTTTGCCAAATGTAAGGTCATCATTGTAACTTTATCTTCGCTATCTTGCCAGGAATCAATATCACTTATTAATGCAATTTGAGACAAATATCCTGCCAAAGATCTATCCGGAGATCTTTGTTCAAAATCTTCAATAGCGGAAACCAGTTCTTGAATATTTTCTATTTTACTTTTGTTTTCCGGACTTTCGGTAAATTCCAACTCCTCAATATATTTTGTATCATTTATAACTTCTTCAACAATTTCTTTAATAGTTTTATTAAACTTTTCTTTGAAATTCTTTTCTATTATTTGTTTAAATGAATTAAAACCTGCAATACTTGAACTTGAAACTATACTTTTATCTATAAACTTTAATGCTTCAAATAAAGAAATGTTTTGTTCGTTTGCAAAATTTTCAAGCCGTTCCATTGAAGTTTTTCCTATACCTCTTTTGGGAATATTTACAACTCTTTTAAAACTTACATTATCATTAGGATTATGTATAAGTTTCAAGTATGCCATTATATCTTTAATTTCAGCTCTGTCGTAAAACTTTAAAGTTCCAACTATTGAATAAGGAAGTCCTTCCCTTCTCAAAGCATCTTCCAATGCTCTTGATTGAGCATTCGTTCTATAAAAAATTGCAAAATCTGATAATTTGTATCCGTTTTGTTTATTGATAAGAATCATATCCGCAACCCTGTGCGCTTCGTCGTTTTCGTTCATGTTTTGGAACACGTTGATATTGCCGTTGTCTTCGTTATTCGTCCATAATTGTTTTTCTACTCTATCGTAATTGTTTTTTACAACATTCCAAGCTCTTTTTAAAATTTGCGGTGTAGATCTGTAATTTTCTTCCAATTTTATTGTTTTACAATTCGGATAATCTTTTTCAAAATCCAAAATATTATTTATATCGGCACCTCTCCAAGAATAAATACTTTGATCATCATCTCCGACTACGCATATATTCTTGTATTTATCCGTTAGAATTTTTGTGAGCATATATTGTGCATGATTTGTATCCTGATATTCATCAACCAAAACGTATTTTAGTCTTTCCTGATATTTTTCAAGAATTGCCGGATTATCCTGTAAATTAAAAACAGTCTGCATTATTAAATCACCGAAATCAAAAGCATTATAAGTTTTCAATTTTTTTTGATAAAGTTCATATATTGCAGCTATCGTTTGACCATAAAAATCACCATTTTTTTGACATTGTACCTGCATATCGCCAGGCTCATCCAAATTATCTTTTGCTCTACTTATTTTATTAGCAACCCAGGTAGGTTTAAATTTTTTATCATCTAAATTGAGCTCTTTTATACACTCCTTAATTACATTAACCTGTTCATTCATATCGTATATAAGAAAATTAGAATCAAAACCGAAATTTTTTGCTTCGTTTATAAGCAAGTGCATACAAAAAGAATGAAATGTGGATATTTTAACATCGTTCCCGCCGAATTCTCCGGCAAGGTCACTTACTCTTTTTTTCATTTCATTTGCGGCTTTATTTGTAAATGTAACAGCTAAAATACTATAAGGACTAACTCCTTGTTGTAACAAGTTAGCAATTCTATAAGTAATAACTCTCGTTTTACCCGTTCCGGCACCGGCAAAAACAATCAAAGGTCCGTCTGTATATAAAACAGCCTCTTTTTGTGCCGAATTTAAATTTTCAAAATTTACCATAAAAATACTCTATAAAAATCAAAAGTATGATTTTTACTAAATTATTTATAATTTCAATCTATTTTATTTTTTATTATCTTCAGGCTTTACTTCTTCTTTTTTATCTTCAACTTTGGGTTTTTCTTCGGTTTTAGAACTGTCACCTTTTGCAGCCTCATCGGCATAGTTCATTTGCAAGTTGGAAATAGTATCTTCCAACATTTTTTCTTCAGTCTTCGTTAAGTTTCCTTTTGTTTTATCTCTTAACATTAAAAGCATATCGATTGTCACTTGTGCAGATTTTAAATCTTTGTTTATTTTACCGTCAATTTGGCTTGGAATCTTTCCCAATTGTTGCCAGCATGCAGATGCAAACATTGAAATTAAACTGAACAAATGTTGATTAAGTTCTTTTGGATCCACTTTTATTACCTCCATATCACTTTAATTATATTTTATTATCATAAATTTATATTGTTCACAGAAATATAGCTGCAATACTAAATGTACAATGTATAATTGATAATGTATAATTAATGTGTTTTTTGCAAGGCAAAAAACTTTTTATTTATCAAAAATTGCTACAGCAATTTTTACCTACATTATACATTTTACATTCTACATTATACATTGAAAAATCTGTCTACTGTCTGTTGTATTCTTTTTAAAACTTCGTCTTTTCCCATAACTTCCATCATATGAAACAAACTTGGACCTTGTGTCCTTCCGGAAATTGCAACTCTTATAGGATGAAAAACTTTTCCATTACTAAAACCGAGTTCTACTGCCAAATCTCTTGCAAACTTTTCAAGTGCTTCCGGTGAAAAATCTTGCTGATTAGGTAATCTTTTTAAACATTCATTTAAAACAACTTTTGAACTGTCTTTTTTAGTTTCTGATAACAAAACTTTTGATACCGCTTGTTCATCAAACGACAACTCTTTAAAAAAGAAATCAACTAATGCCGGTATATCTTTTAATAATTTTATTTTTTCATGTTCCAAAGAAATTGCTTTTTTAAGCAAATCCTTATTCCAATCTTTAATTAAATCCTGTTGTCCCGTATATTCTATCCAATCAATAAATAAATTATAAATTTCTTCATCGGACTTATTTCTTATATATTCTCCGTTCATCCATAACAACTTTGAAGGATCAAATGTTGCCGGACTTGAATTACATCTATCAAGAGAAAAATTCTCTATTAAACTATTACCAAAAAATAATTGTTGACTATCTTCCGTTGACCAACCAAGTAATGCCAAATAATTTATTAAAGCATCTTGCAAATATCCTTCTTTTCTATATTCGAGAACGGAAGTATGTCCGTGTCTTTTTGAAAGCCTTGCCCCATCGGAACCCAATATCATGGATAAATGTGCAAATATCGGCGGTTCCCAACCGAGAGCTTTAAATATATGAATTTGTCTGGGAGTATTTGAAATGTGATCATCACCTCTTATTACGTGAGACATTTGCATTAAATGATCGTCTATCACGCAAGCAAAATTGTATGTAGGAACTCCGTTAGCTTTCATTAAAACGAAATCATCGAGTAAAGCATTTTCAAAACTCACGTGTCCTCTAACAATATCGTCAAACTCTATTTTTCCTTCTTTAGGCATTTTAAATCTTATAACTGCCGTTCTTCCTTGTTTTTCATATTCTTCCTGTTGTTCTTTAGTTAAATTTGCACAATGCCCGTTATATTTGGGTGGTTGTTTTGCAAGTCTTGCCTGCTCTCTCATCTTTTCAACTTCTTCCGGCGTACAATAACATTTGTAAGCATACCCTTTTTCAAGAAGTATATCTATATATTTTTGATATATGCCCTGTTCCTTTCTTTTCATTTGATAATACGGGGCATACTCCGGCAATTCATTTCCCGGACCTTCATCCCAGTTAAGTTTCAACCACTTCATTGCATTTATTATTATGCCGGTTGAAGCTTCGGTCGATCTTGCTTCGTCAGTATCTTCTATTCTTAAAATGAATGTGCCTTTTTCTTTTTTTGCAAAAAGGTAATTAAATAAAGCTGTTCTTACACCGCCTATATGTAAATCGCCTGTAGGCGAAGGTGCAAATCTTACTCTAATAGTCATCTTTTTCTCCTTTAAACTAAGTTTGCATATTATACAAAATATTATTAGATATGTTAAAAATTACATCTATACGATATTATTGTTAATAATAACATTATTTAATAAAATAGTAAAAATTGTATATAATAATACAATAAAAAAATAGTAAGCGGGAATATATGCAATATAAAATAGGAATAACATATAATCATTTAAAAAAGAATTCGAAAAAATATTGTGACGAAATAGTTAATTGGTTAAACAATAAAAATATAAAAACGAAGATAATTTATAAGTCGTTAAAATCTAATCCTAAAATAGACTTTGTTATATGTTTAGGTGGAGACGGAACAATACTTAGAACTTGCAGAATGGTTGCAAAGTATTCAATTCCCATTTTAGGTATCAATTTGGGAACTTTAGGTTTTTTAACATTTACAGACTTAAATAATGTATATAATGTATTGGAAGAAATTTTACAAAAAGGATTTTCTTGTGAAAACAGAATCTTACTTGATATAGAAATACCTACAAAAAATAAAATAATAAAAACTGTTGCATTAAACGATTGTATAATTCGTTCAATACATAACGGCAGATTAACATCCATAGATGCTTTTATCAATAAACAATCTCTATCATGTTATAAAGGAGATGGAGTATTAATATCAACTCCTACGGGTTCAACAGCATACTCACTGGCCTTATTCGGACCTGTTGTTTATCCTACATTATCGGTTTTTATAGTAAATCCGATATCACCTCATAAATTAACACATAGACCGTTAATTATTAATTCAACCAATATTTTGGAATTTTCATCAACGGACAATAATAGAAAATCAGATTTAATTGTTTCTGTTGACGGACAAGAAAATTATGTATTGGATAAAAATAAAAGAATAAAAATAAAACTATATTCAAAACCAGCAAAATTCATTAAGACATCTAACTATTCTTATATAGAAAGCTTAAAAACCAAATTAAACTGGGGTGTTTAATTGCTTACACATCTGTCTATTAAAAATTATGCTTTAATAGAAACTATAAATATAAATTTTGATACCGGACTTACAGTTATTACCGGTGAAACCGGCGCAGGAAAATCCATTATAATTGATGCTGTTGATATGTTGCTCGGTGCAAGAGCAAATAATTCTGTCATAAGGACAGGAACAAATTCATGTATAATATCTGCTTGCTTTAATATTGAAAACAATACAAAAGTTAAAGAAATATTAGAAGAACTCTCAATAGATTTTCAAGATGAAATTATTATAAGAAGACAGCTGGAAATATCCGGAAAAAATAAGAGCTTTATAAATGATATCCCCGTAAGTATAAACACACTGGCAAACATAGGGAAATATTTAATTGCATTTTATGCTCAACATAAAAGTAATTTGTTATTCGACAAGAATTATCAATTACAAATTATAGACAATATAGCGAATAATAAAGATTTATTAAAAAAATTAATTGATGTATATTCATTATTAAAAAAAGCTGAAAAACAAAAAGAAAATATAATAAATTCAAATTTAGAAAGAGAACGACTATTGGACCTGTATAATTATCAGTTAAACGAAATCAAAAAAGCAAACTTAAATATAGATGATGATATAAATATAGAAAAAGAATTACCAAAATTAAAAAATGCCGAAAAAATAAAAAATACGGCTCATGAAATATCCGATATTTTATACAGCAAAAACGAATCTGTTCTTGATAACCTTTCCAATATAACGAAACTTTTAGATGAATTACAAAATTTCGGAATTGATACAACTTTAATGACACAACAACTTAATAATTCTGTTGCACAAATTGATGATATATACAGACAAACAAAATCTATTACACAAAATACGGAACTAAATCCGCAATTACTAAATGAACTGTTTGAAAGACAACAATTAATAAAAAAATTAAAAACAAAATACGGAAAAACAATATCAGACATTTTAAACTACAAACAGGAACTGGAAACAAAATTAAAAACATTAGAAAATTATGAACAGAGTTTAGAAGAAATTAAACAGGAAATAAACAAGTTAGAAAAGGAAGTTAATGAACTTTGTAAAACAATATCTTTAAACAGGAAAAAAATTATACCTAACTTAATAAAAAGCATACTTATTGAATTAGAAGATTTGAATATTAACAACGCACAGTTTGAAATAAGCATTTCAAAGCAAGAAACCACTCAAACCGGATTTGATGATATTGAGTTTATGTTTAGTGCAAACAAAGGTGAACAAATACAAAGTTTAGCATCGGTGGCATCCGGCGGAGAAATATCAAGAATAATGTTAGCTTTGGCAACAACAATATCCAAATACTATAACATACAAACAATAATTTTCGATGAAATAGATACAGGAACAAGCGGTAAAACGGGTGATAAGATAGGAAAAAAATTAAAACAAATATCAAAAGATAAACAAGTTATATCCATTTCACATCTAGCACAAATTGCAGCTAATGCAAAAAATCATTTAAAGATTTATAAAGAAACCGTAAATAATAGAACAACTACTCACGCAAAATTGTTAAACAATACAGAACATATTGAAGAAGTTGCAAACATAATATCCGGTCAAACAATTACAAAAAATGCATTAAAACATGCTAAGGAACTTATTAACGACAATTAGTAATTAGAAATTAGCAATTAGTAATTAACAACAAAAATAAGAAAAACAACTGATAACCTTATAACCTAATAAACTAATAACCTGAAAGATAAATCAATTTCGATAATAAATAAAAACTCTGTTTCGCAAAACTTTTGAAAATTGGTATAATCAAATAGTTATGGAAGAAAGATTTAATTTTAATGTAATTTTAAATAGTTTTATTATTTTAATACCGATAAATATATTCGTTATTTTGCTTACAACGCTTTACAGAATAATATTTCTGTTATTTTATGGAGATTTTTCAAATCTTATCGGTATGAAAATGTACGTACTTAAAGCATTTATAATGGGATTCAGATTTGATTTATCTGTTCTTGCATATATAAATGCGCCTATTGTACTACTTTTAATAGTTTGTCTTTTATTAAGAAACATCAATTTTTTTAAAAGCATAGCCGTTTTTTGTAAATATTATTTTACTATTGTATTATCTTTATTCTTTTTCGTAATAATATTTGATTTCGGTTTCTTCTCTTACTTTAAAGATCATTATAACTTTTTAATTTTCGGTTTATTTGAAGATGATACTATCGCACTTATAAAAACAATTCTTTGTGATTACAGAGTTTATTTTCTTGTTTTAATATTTATTATCTTATGTATTGTTTTTTATAAAATCTCAAAATGGACAAGCAAAGAGCTTTTATTTAATGAAAGAATAATAAATACTTTGTATTGGAAAAACTCAAGTAAATTTTTTGTGATTATAGCAATAATGGCAATAAATTTTATTTGTGCCAGAGGTTCTTTTTCAATGTTTCCTTTGGGACTTTTTTATTCACAGATTTCACCTGACTATTTTATAAACAAATTATGCATAAATCCTATTCATCCTTTGGCAGATACAATTTATTATAAAATTAAAAGTTCACAAAATGCCGTAGATTTAAAGGAAGTTTTTAAGTATGACAATTCCAAAACGGTTGAAGACTTAAAATTTTTAAATATAAACAAAGATATTACAAAAGAAGAGGATATATATACAAAAAAAACGAAACAAAACGAATCTGTTAAAACTTTAAAACCAAATGTTATTTTAATAATAATGGAAGGAATGGGAGAAATGCCCATAAATTATAACAGCAAAAACTTTAATGTTTTGGGAGAATTGGAACAACATTTTAAGAAAGACATCGTATTTTATAATTTTTTACCTTCAGGTTCAATTTCAATACAAGCGGTTGAAACAACAATTTTAAACACACCGCAAAGACCTCTTGTTAACCAAATAACTCAAACACAAAATGCAACAAAAAAATATATATCATCGGCTGTTTTGCCGTACAAAAAAGCAGGATACGAGATAGTATCTTTATATGGCGGTTCAATGACTTGGAGAGATTTGGAAGGCTTCTTTAAAACACAAGGATTCGATAAAATCTTATCCGAAGGAAACGTTCAGCTAGGGAAAAAAGAAAAACATGCTTGGGGTATAAGCGATAAACAATTTTTTAAAATGCTCAAAGAAGAACTATTTGATGAATCAGCCGAAAAACCGAAATTTATTTATGCTATGTCAACCGGAGCACATCCTCCTTATAAAACACCACAAGATTACAAATCTTTACCGTTGGAAATACCTCAAGATATAGCAAATATAATGTCTCAAAAAGATTTTAACAACAAAGCTATTTTTGAACTCTATCAAGTTGCAAACAGAGAGCTTGCACAATTTATCTCCGATGTTAAAAATTCTAAATTTGCAAATAATACAATCATTGCCGTAACAGGAGATCATAACTTAAGAGAACTTGCGGATTGTAAAAAAGAAGATATGTTTTTAAGATATGCTGTTCCTTTTTATTTATATATTCCAAAAGAATTACAAAATAAAAAAATTGACACTTCAATTTTAGGTTCTCACTTGGATATTATGCCTACACTCTATAATTTATCTTTAGACGAAATCGAATACTGTTCTTTTGGTAACGACTTAACAACAATTACAGACAATATCATAGTTAACAGTGAAGGTTTGGTTATGAAAGATAATATTGCAATAAAATATAATTTTATAAACAATAGTTTTGAAAGTTTTAATTTTAATAAGAAGACAAAAAAATTAGAAACTACAAACGAAACGGAAAATCATAAATTACTTGCCAAATACTACAAGGCTTTTATTATATCAACAGACAATTTTATAAAATCAAACAGTAATAAATAGTTTAGTATATTCTTTTAATTATTAAATATTACTTCGTTTAAAACATTATATATAGCCGTATTGTCTATGATATTTTCTTTATTTATGTACTTTTTAAAAATATCGGATTTTGCACCTACACAATAACATCCCACCAATTCGTTTGTATGCCAATCTGTTCTATAACTTATTATTCTGTTTATTGTTATTGTTATATTACCTTTCTTTATAATATGGGTAAACGGAATATCTCCTTTACCTAAATAGTCTCTAAATCTTAACATTCCGGTAGAATGGTCTGCCGTAACAATTATAATTGTATTATCAAAAGTCATATCGGTAGTTTTTGAATTTATCAAGTCGTAAATACCCTTTACGGTTTCGTTAAGTTCATACATTCCACCTAACATTTTGTCATATGAATGTTCATGATTCCCCTTATCTATATCACAAACTTCAACTAAAGCAAAGAAAGGTTTTTTCTTATATAACAATATTTTTGTTGCAGATAACACAATATCGGAAAATTTATTATTTGTATTTCTATATTCAAAATTTTCAAAAGAAAAATTTTCTATAGGTCGCGGAACATTATATTTTTTTAATTTTAAAAAAAGTTTTTTATTGGTTAAACTAAACACTTGCGGTTCATTTATTTCGTAAGAATTCAAACAATAATAGCCTTTAAGTTGAGCTAAAGTATTTATTTCTTCAAATTTATTTTTACCTACAATTATTTCCGGTTTTGTTTTTGATAAGATTTCTGCTGCTATTTCTTTATAATTTTTTCTGGAAACATTATGACTTGAAAAACCTGCAGGAGTTGCAGAATAAAACTCATCTGTTGTCATAAGTGCGACATTATATTCTTTTTTTTCGTTTATTTTATCAACAATATTCGGTATAAATTTTTCATTTTCCTTATCATAACAAATTGCATCGTTATAAACTTTTTTACCTGTTGCCATTGCCGTTGCAGCTGCTGCGGAATCCGTAGCCATAGATTTTTTAAAATATTCTTCGGCTTTTTCATTTTCATAATAAGGATATGGAACAGTTCCTGCAACTTCACTGTTATATCCTTTTTTACTATCAAAATGATTTTCATTGTACTCACCTTGATAAGAATCGCGACTCCAAGTTGCCATATATGTTTGTATCGGGAAATTATTCCAAAACAGCAATTTTTCTTTTCCATACAAAAATTTACTTAAAGCAAATTCACTTGATGCAGACATCCCGTCTCCTATAAACAAGAAAACATATTTTGCTTTATCTGCATACAAAGCAATATTGAGCAACAATATTAAAAGTAAACTTATTCCTATTTTTTTCATTTAATTTTCCTCTCAAAATTAAATTTATTTATGGAATTCATATAAAAATTGTTATTAAAAACAGTTAAAATTTGGTTTAAATAGTTAATATTAGGTTCAGTATAAGACAAGTCTATTCCAAATGATTTTATTCCCATATTAATTAAATTATTTTTAAAACTTAATATATTTATCGGGAATTTCGGTATAATTATATTTTCATTATCGTTGGACACAACCTTAAATTCATCTTTGTTAGACTTAATATTTTTATTTTTTGCTTCATCCAAAAATTTCATTTTTGACGTTACGATTTCCGGAAAACCTACTAAATAAACAATTAATCTGTTTTTTAAATATTTTGATAAATTTTTAATATTATAAATATCATCTTCCCAAGATGCACAAAAGGCATTAATGTTTTTTGAAGATAAAACTTCTGCGGAACATACATTTAAAGTATATAAAAATTGTCCCGTAAAAAGTTCAACTTTTTTATCATTAAAAAATTCAAAATGAGAAATATTGTTTATAAAAAATTTCGTACAACCATTTACAACAAAAAGATCAATATTTTTTTGAAACAACTTTAAATCTTCTTCATCAATATAAGCAGGAAGTTCAATATACAAATCTTTTATATCGTTTAAATTTTTAATATCTGAAATATTATTTTTATTTAATTTTATTACTATGTCTGTTTTATTTTTTAATAGTTTCAACCACTTAAAATTATTTATTCTAATAAACAAATTAGATAGTGAAAAATTTTTGTCGTTATCGTTTCTATTTCTCCATTCATCAATCCCTCTATCCCTCAAAAATGCTTTGCATTTTTCGCCGTTTCCGTTGTCGTTGTTCTTGTCGTTTCCAATTTTCAGGTCTCCTATACATCCATACATCCGATTGTTGCCGTCTGCAATTTTATAAACTTCAAAACCGTTTTCAATATATATATCTTCATAAAATATTTTATTATTATTTATTTCTTTAACCATTAATAATTGGCTTTTATCTTTTTTTAAATCTACAATTCTTAATGTATCACCAACCGATATATATTTCATATTACTTAAATAAAAATATTCATTTGTTTTATTTTCAACTTTACCAATATACAATCCCAAATTTTTAGACTTATTCGGTTCAAAAATGTTTTCATTTTTATTTATAAAATTACAAGTCGTTTTTGTTCTTGCATAATCATATTGTAATATCTCTTGTGCTTTTAATAAACTTTCTTTAAAATTATCCGCTGTGCTATCCGCTAACAATTTGTATGCTTTTACCGTTTTATAAACATAGTCCGCATTTTTCATTCTACCTTCGATTTTTAATGATGTTATTCCTATTTCTTTTAATTGTTGAACATATTCGGCAAGTTGCAAATCTTTCGGCGAAAAAAAGTAACCTTGTTTATTATTTACTGTCCATAACCTTCTGCACGGCTGTGTACATAAACCTCTATTACCGCTATATCCGCCAATAAAGCTTGAAAACAGACAAAGTCCCGAAACACAAAAACATAATGCTCCATGACAAAAAATTTCAAGTTCAACATTACTTTGTTTTTTTATTTGTTTTATTTGCTCAATTGAAAGTTCTCTTGAAAGAACAACTCTTTTAAAACCAAGCTTTTCGGCTTGTTTTACACCATAAGAGTTATGGATACAAAGTTGTGTACTTGCATGAAGTTTTAAGTTAGGAAAATATTGTTTTACTATTTTAATTAAAGACAAATCTTGAATTATTAAACCGTCTATTGATATTGAATTAAGGTGTTGCAAAATATTAAATACTTTATTTATATCTTGCTGTTGAAATAGTGTATTTAATGCAACAAAAATTTTTATATTATTTTGTTTTGCATAATTACACAATTGAGACAATTGTGTAACAGAAAAGTTTTTAGCTTTGGCTCTTGCACTGAAATCTTTTAAGCCCAAATAAATTGCATCCGCACCGGCTGAAACGGCAGCAAAAAAAGCCTCTTCATTACCTGCAGGAGCTAAAACTTCTATCTTATTTTGCATTTTTCTAGATTAATTAAATCTGAAAGAAAGGGAAACGAAATGTGATCCGTAACTATCTTCTACTTCTAACGGTATTTCCAATGCATAATCTATTATCAATTTCGATTCGTTTATAAACGAAAATTCATATCCGAATCCTATATTAAATGCTTCTTCTCTTCCACCTAATCTTATCGCCAATGTATTATTCAATACATAACTCTCCAATCCTAATCTTATCTTTGTCTCTCCATCTATAAATATTACATCCAAATCTGCCGTAAATGTCGGTATCTTTATAAACGGTAACTCGTCTGTATAATATCCTAAACCTATTACATTTACGTTGCTTACTTCATCTTTTTCTA
>JAEEGL016719780.1_pt1 | contig 15287 bp, 11 predicted proteins | sample 9134231 | NCBI WGS metagenome assembly JAEEGL01 (sample SAMN16246548, study PRJNA631951) | gut metagenome | biome: gut microbiome; feature: rumen; material: fiber-attached | host: Bos | place: Iran: Karaj | collected 2018-10 | reverse complement strand
GTGTTCCGAGAATCGTTGTATTCATGAACAAGTGTGATATGGTTGATGATGATGAAATCCTTGACCTGGTTGAGATGGAAATCAGAGACCTGTTAAATGAGTACGAGTTCCCTGGCGATGATACTCCTATCATCCGTGGTTCCGCTCTGAAGGCTCTGGAAGATCCCAACGGCGAGTGGGGCGCAAAGGTTGTTGAGTTGATGGATACTGTAGATTCCTACATTCCTGATCCTCAGCGTGATATTGATAAGCCTTTCATCATGCCTGTAGAGGACGTATTCACTATCACTGGTCGTGGTACTGTTGCTACCGGCCGTGTTGAGGTTGGTACCCTTAAGCTGAACGAGGAAGTTGAAATCGTTGGTATTAAGGAAGAGAAGAAGAAGACTGTTGTAACCGGTATCGAAATGTTCCGTAAGATGCTGGATCAGGCTGAAGCTGGTGATAACATCGGTGTTCTGCTTCGTGGTGTTAACCGTGACGAAATCGAAAGAGGACAGGTTCTTGCTCATCCCGGAACCGTTCACTGCCACAAGAAATTTACCGCTGAGGTTTATATCTTAACCAAGGATGAAGGTGGACGTCATACTCCTTTCTTCAACAACTACAGACCTCAGTTCTACTTCAGAACAACTGACGTTACCGGTGTTTGCGAGTTACCTGCTGGTACCGAGATGTGCATGCCTGGTGACCACGTAACCATGACTGTTGAACTGATCCACCCCATCGCTATGGATCAGGGTCTTACCTTCGCTATCCGTGAAGGTGGACGTACTGTAGGTTCCGGTCGTGTTGCTACCGTTATCGACTAATTCGTAAGAGTTAGACAGTTACAGAAGCTTAGAGAGCTCCCGAGAGAAATCTTGGGAGCTCTTTTTTTGTGGGCTGGTGCGTGGATGTGGTCCCTGGGTGCGTGGGTGTGGTCCCTGGGGGACGGGGTTAGTGGCTCATTTTCAGACAATATTATGTAGAAAACTCCTGCGGCTATACAGTTCAACGCCAACACACGTTCCGTGAAAGTTTGTTTACAAACTTTTAATCTCTCTCGTAGCGGTCCTAATCTCGAAAGTACCTCGATAAGGACCGACGGCGAGATACGGTTGGCTTATGAATCTGTACAGCCGCAGGAGCATATTCTACTCTTTGAAGGAAATGAGCCACTAACCCCGTCCCCCAGGGACCACACCCACGCACCCAAGGGACCACACCTGCGCACCCAAGGGACCACACCCACGCACCCGGGGACCACACCCACGCACCCAGGGACCACAACCACGCAACAATGACCCGCATCCCACCGCTTCTTGAATAATGGCGTAAACTCTGCAATAATAGAAAAGGTTGAGTAGCAAAAATAATAATGTATGATCGAGGCTGATTTTTATGCAGTACTATAACATTCATTATGATCTGTGTGCGTTGGCGGTTTGTGCGCTGACCTTATATTGTGTCATTTCCAAGAAGGGAATGAATAAAGCTCAGAACAAGATCTTTTTCGTGATCGTTATGGGCGAATTTGTGTCGGACATTTTTGATATCATCAGCGCTCTGGCCAATATGTCTCCGCAGATTGTGCCGGAATATGCCAGAGATGCCTTTAATATCATGTTCCTGATGACCCACAATTTTATGCCCTATTTCTTCATGTGCTATGTTTCGGTCATCAGCGGTGACTATCTGAAGCGGAAGATGAGTTATTATCTGCTGCTTTCCATTCCGCTGTGTCTGGACATCATCGCCCTTGCGTTAAATTCCAGATACCGCTGGATCTTCTACTATGATTCCAATGGCTATTATCAGCATGATTTCATGATGGCCTGGTTATATTTCGGTGCGTTCCTCTACATTGGCTACGCGATCTGGCTGGTGATCCGCAATCACCGTGCCATGCAACGTCAGAAATGGGGCGCGATCCTGTTCTTCGTGATCGCTGCGGGATCATCCATTTTTATCCAGATGAATAACAGCTATCTGCTGATCGAGCTGTTCTTCCAGAGCATCGGTTTTCTTGGTATGCTCTTTACACTGGAAAATGAAGACGAACTGCGAAATCCTATCACGGGTGCCTGCAACCGGCATGCGTTCCTCATTGATAACCAGCTGTATATGGAAAACCAGGTGGCTTACCAGATCATCTCTGTGAAGATCACCAACCTGGCTACCTACAACAACACCATCGGTGTGCCCATTGTAAATGCGGTGCTGCAGGATATTGCTACCCGTATGTCCGAGGATGTTTCCTCCGGAAATGATGCAACGGTGTATGACTGTGAGCATGGTATCTTCCATATCATCCTGTTAAATTCGGATGAAACGGAAGCCAACCGTATTCTGGACGTATTAAGCACGAACTTCGGAACAGAGTGGTCCTTCAAGGACTTTAACCTGGTACTCCGTGCCCGTATCGAGTATATCCGTGTGCCGGAGGACGTAGATAACCTGCGCAGACTCCTTAGTATTACGGAGACCGAGGAGTTTGCTCCTGCCAATAATCAGCTGGAAGTGATCCGCGGTATGGATCTTTTAAACTTAAAGCGTGAGACGGAAGTGCTTTCCGCGCTGCAAAGAGCCATCAACAAGGACGGCTTCCAGATCTATTATCAGCCTATTTTCCATGAAGATACGCAGAAGATCAATTCTGCTGAGGCTCTGGTCCGTCTTTTTGATGAAGAGATCGGTTTCGTTCCGCCGGATGAGTTTATTCCCATTGCGGAGCGTAACGGTATGATCGTTGAAATGGGTGTCATGGTATTTCGTCAGGTCTGCCAGACGATCAGTTCCATTGATATGGATGCTCTGGGCCTGGATTATATCGAAGTCAATCTGTCCACGATCCAGTGTATGAATTCGGACCTACCGGTGAGCTTTAAGGGGATCATGAACGAATACCGTGTAGATCCCAAATATATCAATCTGGAGATCACGGAGTCTGCTGCGGTAAACAACCCGGATATGCTCCGCAGAGCCATGGCGCGTCTGCGGGAGATCGGCTTCCGTTTCTCTCTGGACGATTACGGTACCGGCTATTCCAATTTTACTTATATGTTCGATATGAATTTCGACATCATCAAGCTGGACAAGAGTATCCTTTACAATGCGGACCGGGACAAGAAGGCGGATGTTATCCTTCGCAACAGTATCCGTATGTTAAAGGAAATGGAGTTCCAGGTGCTGATGGAAGGCGTGGAGACCGAGCGGCATAAAAAGCTCATGGAGGAACTGGGCTGCGATCTGTTGCAGGGCTACTATTTCTCCAGACCTTTGCCCAAGGACGTCTTCGTCGATTATGTAAAAGAGTTTAAAGTACAGGAGCAGAGCTTCTGAAAAACTGCAGAAATCAGGTAAGTTATATGTACGCAAATTATCACACCCATACCTATCGATGCAATCATGCCAGCGGCACGGAACGGGAATACGTGGAACGGGCCATTGAGCGGGGGCTCAAGATCCTTGGTTTTTCGGATCATACGCCCTATCCTTTTCCAAAAGAATATACTTCCGGTATGCGGATGAAAGTGGAGGAACTGCCGGGCTATGTACAGACGGTAGAAGCACTGAAGAACGAATATAAGGACGATATCGAGATCCATATCGGTCTGGAAGTGGAATATTATCCGAAGCATTTTGAACAGCTTTTGCGTCTGGTGGAGGACTACCCGATCGAATATTTCCTGTTAGCCCAGCACAGTACCTTCAATGAGTACGACGGCGGCGCCTATTGCGGAATGCCGACGACATCGGATGCCATGTTAAAGCAATATGTGGACCAGGCCATTGCCGGGATGGAAACCGGCAGATTCGTTTATCTGGCCCATCCGGACCTGATCAATTATCAGGGGGATCCGGATCTGTATACACAGGAAATGCGGCGCCTGTGCCTTGCAGCAAAGGCGCACAACCTGCCGCTGGAGATCAATTTCCTTGGTCTTACGGAGGGGCGGCATTATCCCAATAAGAAGTTCTGGGAGATCGCTTCTTCTGAAGAAATGGATGTGATCTACGGCTGTGATGCGCATCATGTGCATCAGGTCATGGAGCCGGGGCTGGTGGAGAAGGCGGATGCCTTTATTGCGGGCTTAAATCTCCATCTGGTACAGGAGTTAAAACTGCCGGCGCACGTGTGAAGATATATGAAAAATGGATATTTCTGATCCGAAATCCAAAGAGGAGCAGGATATCTATGAAAGGAAGATAACAGTAACGGAGGAAACAGAAACTTGGGGAATGTAGAAGTCTACACCCTGCTTCGTCCGGAAATACATAAAGAAACGGTGTTTGGACTGATCCGGTGCAAGGCGGATGACCCGGCCAAGGGACAGATGGAGAGCGCGTATCTGCGCCTCCTTCCGGAGGTTTTAAGTAAGGCTAAGCCCAGAGCGGCACTTTCTTTTTCTGTGATCAGAAAAGAGGATGCCTGCAAGGAACTGCCTGCGGGGGCAGAGGTCTTATATGTGGTCCAGACCATTGGAACGGAATTAGGCGATCTTAGTGATCGCTTTTTTCAAACCAAAAATTATGTGGACGGGCTGGTGATCGATGCCATGGCAGACAGCTGTTTGTTTGCCCTGGATAGGTATGTGACGGAGCGGATCCGTCTGACCTGTAAAAAGCGAAATATGGGCGTAGTGGCCAGGCTGTCTCCTGCAGTGGAGATCCCTGCCTATTTTCAGAGAAGAGCCTTTGAAGAAACAAGGGCTGCGGAAAAGCTGGGGATCGGCATTACGAAAGCGGACATGCTGGATCCGGCCAAAAGCAGCTGTAACGTGTACCTGTTAAAGGCCCATTCGGACGAGATGCGTGTGGAGCATGATTGCAGCACCTGCAATATGACGGAGTGCGTGCTGCGGAAGGAACAGTGAGATGACCCTGACGGTGATCGAGCAGGCAAAAGTGCATAGTGACGGCAGTGTGCAGGGAAGAGCGAATCTGTATGCCTATTCTCCGGGAGAGGGGAATGGGAACTTACTCTCTGCCCTCAGGGACCTGGGAATCGATATTGCAGCGTCCTGCGGTGGAAACGGTAAATGCGGGAAATGTAAGGTCTTTTTCACGGAAAAAGCGCCGGAGATCCTGCCGACGGAACGGGAGAAGCTTTCTTCGGAAGAACTGGCTTTGGGATATCGTCTTGCCTGCCTGCACGATGTGACAGAGGGTATGGTGATAGCGATTCCCGTAAGGAATGAAGCGACGCAGATGCCGCTAGCGGAAGAAGGGATGCAGATCCTGGGGGCCGGTTTTAGAGGAGAAAAGCAAGCTATAACCGGAGAAGATGATAAGCAGTCCTACAACATCTGCATCGACCTGGGAACAACCACCATTGCAGCGGCCTTGCAAAAGGGTGATCAGGTGATCGACAGCGTATCGGTGATCAATCACCAGAAAAGCTTCGGAGCCGATGTGATCAGCCGGATCAAGGCTTCTGTAGAAGGAAACGGAGAAAAACTCCGTACCCTGGTGCAGCAGGATATCCGGGAATGTATGGAGAGGCTGCTGCAAAGGCAGCATATATCCATGGAGGAGGTCCGGCAGGTGATCCTTGCAGGAAATACCACGATGCTCCATCTGCTGAATGGATATTCCTGTGAAGGCCTTGGAGCTGAGCCTTTTAAGCCTGTCCGTCTCACACTTGAAAAGAAGAATCTACGTGATGTATTTGGTGAGGATATGCCGGAGATGGTGCTCCTTCCCGGGATCAGTGCCTTTGTAGGAGCGGACATCGCATCCGGCCTGTTTGCCATTCATATGGAAGAACAGGAAGAGCCTGTACTGCTGGTGGATCTTGGAACCAACGGAGAGATGGTCCTTGGAAAAAAAGATAGTCTTTATGTGACCTCTACGGCGGCGGGACCGGCATTTGAAGGCGGGAACCTGTCCTGCGGCGTTCCCAGTATCCCCGGAGCTATCAGCCATGTGGGAGAAGAGGGGATCACCACCATCGGAAACAAAACGCCGATCGGTCTGTGCGGCACCGGGGTGATCGATGCCCTGGCTTACATGCTAAAAAAAGGTATCATGGATGCAAACGGATTGTTAAAAGAGGAATATTTTGAAAAGGGCTACAGCGTTACGGGGCACTTCGGACCGCAGATCCGGATCACACAGGAGGATATCCGTCAGGTGCAGCTTGCCAAAGCGGCCATCCGTGCGGGGATCGAGATCCTGAGCAAAAGAAGCGGCATTTCTTTTGAAAAGGTGAAAACGCTGGAACTGGCCGGCGGATTCGGCTTTTACTTAGATCCTGCAAATGCCATCGCCATCGGCATGCTGCCGGAAGCATTTGCCGGTAAGGTCCATGCTGCAGGAAATACCTCTCTGAATGGATGCCTTCGCCTTGGATCCGCAAAGGATCACAGTAAAGAAGAGCAGATGGAGCAGATCCTTACGGAAATGACTGGTAAGGCCCGGGAGATTTCCCTTGCGGGCGAAAAGGAATTTGAAGAACTTTTCCTGACCTACATGGCCTTTGGGAAAAACTAGCGGTTATCGCTACCCAGCCATTTTTTACGATAATCCGAGGGCGTCATGCCCTCAGCGATCTTAAACTGTTTGACGAAATAATTGACGTCGGGGACACCGGTTTCGGCCGCGATCTCTCCGATGTGCAGGTCGGAAAAGCGCAGGAGCTCTTTGGCCTTGGTGATCCGCTTGTTGCGGATGTAATCGGTGATGCTTTCGCCGTATTTCTTCTTAAATTCCCGACACAGATGGAATTTGGAGATAAAAAAGGCGGCGCTTAAGTCGTCCAGGCTGACCTTTTGGGTGTAATGAGAGCTTAAGTACCGGCGGACCTGGGAGAGTTTTTCCGAGGCACTGTCACTTGGCTTTTCACCGGATTTTACGGTGGTGATGATGGCAGTAAGCAACTGAACGATCAGGGAGGATGTTACGACTTCGTAATATTCCTCCTTGTTTTTATTTACCGTCAGGATCTGTCCAAAGAGGAGGATCAGTTCATCGGCGTTGGCGGGATAGAAGATGTTGCCGGACAGGGAGGTAAAGTACTCATAATACTGTCTGGAGGTGGCCCCGTTAAAGTGGACCCACAACAGCTCCCAGGAGGAATCATCGGGGGATTCGTGGGAATAGGGCTCCTTACAGTCGATGAACAGGCAGGCGCCTTTGGAAACACGGGTGCGACGCGCGTTGACCGTAAAATAGCCCTCACCGCTGTATACGTAGGCGATGAGGAAGGAATCCATGTTTTCACGGCGGCTGACGTGATGCCGGATGGATTTGAGCTTGCCGGTTTCCTGTATATAGAAAAAGGACTGTTTCACCAGCGCGGAAGGGGTGCTGATGACGCGGTCGGAGGTGGCGGAGGGGATCCGTTTGGCCATGGTTTTTCTCCTTACAGACCGGTCCGATCAAGACAGAACCGATCTTAAATCATTAATATTTTCTTGCGCAATATATTACTAATTTTCCAGCAAGAAAAAATGTTGTTAACACTAAAATATCATTATATAATGCAAAAGGCAATTTAATCAGGCCGAAATCAGAACCCGCAATTTGTCGAGCAAGATTATCAATATTTTTACAAAAAGAAAGAGGTAAATATGGGAAAGACAGCACTTATTACAGGTATTTCAGGTCAGGACGGTTCTTATTTGGCAGAACTGCTTTTGGAGAAGGGATATGAGGTACACGGAACCGTTCGTCGTGCTTCCATTGAGACCTATCCCCGTCTGGAGAAGGTCCTGGATAAAGTACATCTGCATTATGCCGATCTGGCAGATGGCAGCGGCATGCAGCAGCTTATCAGAGACGTTCAGCCGGATGAGGTTTATAACCTGGCTGCACAGTCCCATGTAGGTGTTTCCTTTGAAGTTCCGGAATACACCGCAGATGTTACCGGTGTAGGCTCCATCCGTTTACTGGAGGCACTGCATCGTAACGCTCCGGGTGCAAAATATTACCAGGCATCCACTTCCGAGCTTTTCGGCGGTCTGCCTGATACCGTTCCTCAGAGCGAGAAGACTCCTTTTTATCCCAAGAGTCCCTACGGAGCTGCCAAGCTCTACTCCTACTGGGTAACCGTTAACTACCGTGAGAGCTACAACATGTTCGCCTGCAACGGTATCCTGTTCAATCACGAATCTCCCAGAAGAGGTGAGCATTTCGTAACCCGTAAGATCACTCTGGCAATCGCCAACATGGTAGCCGGCAAGCAGGAGAAGCTTTCCCTGGGTAACCTGGATGCCAAGCGTGACTGGGGCTTTGCAGGAGACTATGTAGAAGGAATGTGGCGGATCCTGCAGCAGGATAAGCCCGGCGATTACGTACTGGCAACCAATGAGCCTCACACCGTTCGTGAATTCGTTCAGGCAGCTTTTGCTACCATCGGCGTAGAGGTTCGTTTCGAAGGAAGCGGCGTAGACGAGAAGGGCTATGATGCCAAAACCGGTAGACTTTTAGTCGATGTTAATCCCAAGTTCTTCCGTCCCGCAGAGGTTGAGTTCCTCTGGGGTGATCCTGCCAAGGCAGAAGCTGAGCTTGGCTGGAAGCGCAAGGTAGACTTCCAGGGTCTGGTCAGCATGATGATGGAAAATGACCTGCAGAAGCTGGCAGGTATGACTTCCGAAGAATACAAGGCAAATCCTACACTGTAAAAACGATGTCGAGCTCCCTGTAACCATGCGTAAACAGGGAGCCTTTGACATTTTATTCAATAATTAAAACGAGATTTAACAAAGAAAGACAGGAAACAAAATGGAAAAGAATGCAAAGATCTATGTAGCCGGACATCGCGGAATGGTTGGTTCCGCCATCGTAAGAGCGCTGAAGGCGCAGGGTTATACCAATATCATCACCAGAACCCATGCAGAAGTGGATCTGTGTGAGCAGGCGCAGGTAAGAGAGTTTTTCGCAACGGAAAAGCCGGAATATGTTTTCCTTGCAGCTGCCAGGGTTGGCGGTATCGTAGCTAACAACACCCATCCTGCGGATTTCATGTATGACAACATGATCCTGGAGATGAATGTCATTAAGGCGGCTTTTGACAATAAGGTAAAGAAGCTCCTGTTCCTGGGAAGCTCCTGCATTTATCCCCGTATGGCTGCGCAGCCTATGACGGAGGACTGCCTCCTTACCGGCGAGCTGGAAAAGACCAACGAAGCATATGCTCTTGCTAAGATCTCCGGCCTTAAATACTGTGAATTTTTAAATAAGGAATACGGCACGGACTATATCAGCTGCATGCCTACCAATCTGTACGGTCCCAACGATAACTATCATCCCCAGTACTCCCATGTACTGCCGGCACTGATCCGTCGTTTCCATGAGGCCAAGGTTAACGGGGACAAGCAGACCATCCTGTGGGGAACCGGTAAGCCCCTTCGTGAGTTCCTGTATGTGGATGACCTGGCAGATGCCTGTGTTTTCCTGATGAACAACTATTCCGGCAACGAGACGGTCAACGTGGGAACCGGCAAGGAACTGTCCATTTACGACCTGGCTATGCTGGTTAAAAAGGTGGTTGGCTACGAAGGTGAGCTGATCATGGATCCTTCCAAGCCTGACGGAACCCCTCGCAAACTCCTGGATGTCAGCAAACTGACAAACTTAGGCTGGACCTATAAGACGGAACTGGAAGACGGTATCCGCATGGCTTATGAGGACTTCCTGAACAGCGACATGCGTACCGAACGTCTGTAAATACGGCGATAAAGCAGAGAGAGAGCTGATCCGGACAAAGCATACGGGATCGATTGAAACAACAAAAATTAAAAGGCGATTTAATATGAAGAACAAAATCTATGCAGTCATCATGGCAGGGGGCGGCGGAACCCGTTTCTGGCCCCTGGGCAGAAAGGCAAGACCCAAGCAGTTTCTGAAGGTAACCGGTGATGATACCCTGTTAGGGGAGACCATTGCCCGGATCCTGCCCATCATTCCCATGGAGCAGATCTTTATCGTAACCAATATTAGTCAGGTACCTCTGGTAGAAGAGGCGGTACCGGAAGGCTTCTGTAAGGAAAATATTCTCCCGGAGCCTGCAGCCCGCAATACCGCAGCCTGCATCGGCTATGCGGCAAAAGAGATCATAAGCCGCTACGGGGACGGACTGATGTGCATTCTTGCCAGCGATCATCACATCGGTATGCCGGAAGCCTTCCGGAATACGGTGATGGCAGCGCTCCAGACCGCAGAAGATACCGATGCCCTGGTAACTCTTGGTATCAAGCCCACCTTCCCTTCTACGGGTTATGGCTATATCAAGTATGCTTCGGAAGGTAAGGATGATCCCCTGGCTTCCTATGATGTGGAGCAGTTCGTGGAAAAACCGGACTTAGAGACCGCCAAAGCCTACATTGCCAGTGGCGATTTTGCATGGAACAGCGGCATGTTCTTCTGGCGCGCCGGTGCGATCATGGAACAATTTAAGCTGTTGCTTCCGGACATCACGGCTCTTCTGGATGAGATCTATGAGGCTCCTGACCGCAAGAAGGCCCTGTTTGATATCTACCCCACCATTCCCTCCATTTCCGTGGACTACGGCATTATGGAGCGTGCAAAGAAGGTTAAGATGCATACCGGCGATTTCAAGTGGGACGATGTGGGATCCTTTACCGCTTATGCGGACTTAAATGATCAGGATGCAAACGGCAATACAATTGTAGGCAAGGTTTGCCTGCTGGATTCAAAAAATAACATCTGTGTAGGTAATGATAATCGGCTGTTAGCCCTGATCGGAGTGGAAGATCTGACGGTGGTGGACGGCGGCAACGCGCTTTTGGTATGCCCTACAGAGAGGCTCCAGGAAGTGCGTGATATGGTAGCAAAGCTTTCCAAAGAAGGATTTGAAGATTACGTATGAAATGTCTGATACTGGCAGGCGGCGGAGGTAACGCCCTTTGGCCCTTATCCCGTGAAAACCTGCCCAAACAGTTTATGAATATCAAGGAAAACCGCTCCCTGTTACAGGATACGGTGGCCCGGAATATGTCCTTTTGCGATGCGTTCATCGTAACCACCCTGCTTCGGTATCGGGATACGGTGGAAGCACAGATGAGTGCTTTTCAGGGGCTTCATTATCATACCAACTATGAAGCCATTCCCCGTAAGACCACAGCGGCCATGGTGCTTACTGCCATGTCCGAGGATCCGGATGAGATCCTGTTTGTGGCTGCTTCCGATCATTTTATCGACGGAGACGGCTATAAAGAGGCCATCAACCGGGGGCGGGAACTGGTGGAGCAGGGGCATATCGTGCTCTTTGGCGTAAAGCCCACTACGGCGAATACCAACTATGGCTATATGCAGGTGTATGAGGAGAAGATCCTGCGCTTTTATGAGCGTCCCAGTGCTGCACTGGCTCAGGCCTTCTGCGAGCTGGAGGATTTCCTGGTCAACTGCTCCTTGTGTATGTTCCGTGTGGGAGATTTCTTAAGAGAGTTTCAGGCGGTTTCCCCGGATATCTACGAAGCCTGTGAGAAAGCCTTTGCAGTAGCAAAGAAGACCGGACAGGTACGGGAGGGAGAGCAGGATTATCTGTTTGATGAAGCCTGCATGGAGATGATCCCTTCCATCAGTTTCGGTGAAGCCTTTTTTGCCAAAGCCAAGGATCTGTGGGCGGTTCCCGGTGATTTTCACTGGCAGAACATCGGCATGCTGGAAGATGCGGCACGGTTCTCCCACGGAGAAGGTAAGCAGCTGTTAAACGGCTGTGAGAACGTGGAAGTCATCAATACGGTAAAGAAATCTCTGGTGGTAGCCAACGACGTGACGGATCTGATCATCGTTAATACCAAAGACGCGGTGTATGTCACCCGTCGGGATTCCCAGAGTAATATCAAGCGGATCTTAAGCCAGAGAGGGGCATCGGAATACGCATCCTACTTTGAAGAAGATCCGGAGAAAAAGGTCCCTCTGGAGCTGCGGGAGATCGTTCGCTTACAGCCTCATATTGAGGAACGCCTGTGGGGTGGAAGACGCCTCATGGAAGAATTTGGAAAAGAATTAAATCACGAATTAATTGCTGAGAGTTGGGAACTGTCCGCTCACCCCGCCGGAGAGAGCGTCATCGCTTCCGGAAAGTACACGGGACTTACCTTTACCCAGTATCTGGATAAGCTGGGCAAGGAAGCCTGGGGCTGGAAATGCAGCCATTTAAATCGCTTTCCTATCCTGGTCAAGCTGATCGATGCGGCGGATAACCTGTCGGTACAGGTGCATCCGGATGATGAATACGCCCTGATCCATGAGAATGAATACGGCAAGAATGAGATGTGGTATATCTGCGATGCTGCGCCGGATGCAGCGGTCTATTGTGGCTTAAAGGAGCCTATGACGGAAGAAGAGGTCCGTGCACGCATTGCGGATCAGAGTATCATTCAGTATTTAAAGAGAGTTCCCGTTAAGAAGGGGGATTCCATTTTTGTAAAAGCAGGAACCATACACGCCATCGGCGGTGGCATTACCCTGTGCGAGATCCAGCAAAGTTCCAACATTACCTATCGTATGTATGACTTTGGACGTCTGGATAAGGATGGCAAACCCCGTGCGCTCCATCTGGATCAGGCACTGGAAGCAGCCTGCTTAGAGGGCGGTGAAGCCATCTATCAGGATTTCGAACGCCTGGATAAGGGAGATGAGTTCTCCGAGCGGATCATCGGACGATGCAAATACTTTGAGTGCCGAAAGTATGATATCCATACAGCCATGAAGCTGCAGGTGGACGATGCTTCCTTCGTTACCATGACAGTGATCGCCGGAAACCTGACGGTTAAAGGCATTTACAATCAGATCGAGCTTCACAAAGGAGACAGTGCCTTTATTCCTGCCGGCGGACAGAACGTCATGCTGGAAGGTGAGTGCGAAGTAGTCCTGACCAGATGCTGATGTGGTCCCTGGGGCTCGGCGCTTTGGCCTCTCTTTGGTCCCTTGGGGACGGAGTTAATGGCTCATTTTCAGACAAATTACAAGAAAGCTCCTGCGACTATACATTTCAACGCCAACATGCTTTCGCTAAATTGATCCTCGTAGCGGTCCTAATCTCGAAAACACCTCGATAAGGACCGACGGGATCAAGAAAGTTGGCTTATGAATCTGTATAGTCGCAAGAGCTTATTTTCTTTCTTAAAAAAATGAGCCACTAACTCCGTCCCCAAGGAACCACTGCAGCCAAGAGCCCCAAGGGACCACGCCAGAGGATCACCGCAGCCAAGACCCGCAAGGGAGCAAACGAAGCCATAGAACGAACTCAGAGGAACCGGAGAAGAGGACATGCGAAAAGGAGTCAAAGAGAAACGTCCCCAACGACTCATAACACCTGTAATTCAATGAGGAAAAGGTCACTAAATCTGGAGTTGACAGGTTGGAAAAACGACATAGGTGTCAGAATATTCAGACAATAAAAACAACGAAGCCATGCGGGTAAGAGATACTTCTTCACAGGGCTTCGTTTTGCTAATTCACGATTTGATATTTATTCTGACGGATGTGTCAGAATATAAGAAAACCCCTGAAATACAATAAAAATTGTGCTTCAGGGGAAGGCTTTATGAAAAGGTTACGCGACCGGCTGCTCCACAGGGGAGAACCAGACCGTTGTTTTGAACGGGCAGGCCGACTTCCTGAGAGGAAACGGAGAAGTGTCCACCGAAACGGGGAGTCAGAACACTGCTTAACATATAGGTAAGAACTGCGGGCTGTAAGCCGGTGGTGTAGGAATTAAGCAGGAAGAACAGCGGCTTGTCGCTGAGAAGCTTTTCTGCTTCGATCAGGAAGGGATAGATGGAATCTTCCAGTTTCCAGATCTCTCCTTTGGGGCCTCTTCCGTAGGAAGGGGGATCCATGATAATGGCATCGTAGTGATTGCCACGGCGGATCTCGCGCTCCACCAGTTTCATGCAGTCATCCACCAGGTAACGGATGGGAGCATCGGCAAGACCGCTGGATGCGGCATTTTCCTTTGCCCAGTTGACCATGCCTTTGGCGGCATCTACGTGGGTAACCTTTGCTCCGGCTTTTGCGGCAGCCACGGTAGCGCCTCCGGTATAGGCAAACAGGTTTAATACGGTTATGGGGTGATCTGCAGGACGATCAGCACTTTTAATAAGCCTTGCAAACCAGTCCCAGTTGGCAGCCTGTTCCGGGAACAAGCCGGTATGTTTAAAACTGAAGGGCTTTAAATGAAAAGTTAAATCACCGAGGTCTAAGAGAGGATAACGTATGGTCCACTCTTCGGGAAGGCTGTTAAACTCCCATTCTCCGCCGCCTTTGTTACTTCTGTGATAGTGTCCGTTGGGCTTTTTCCAGCCGGGATCTGTTTTGGCGGTCTGCCAGATGACCTGGGGATCCGGACGAACGAGACGGTAGCCGCCCCAGCTCTCTAATTTTTCCCCGCAGGATGTATCGATGACTTCATAGTCCTTCCAGTTGTCTGCGATAAACATAGGCTATGGTTATCCTTTCCGATCGGTTGATCTCTTTCCTTATTATATAATATGTAGATTCTCTTCGCAGAGAAAAACGCTTCCTCTGTGTCCGAAATGTGACTGTCCCTTTGCTATCATGGATGCACCAATGAGGAAGTATAACATGAAATTACGAAAAACGGAAAATCATTTCCTTATAAAAAGATATTTATCCAAATGCATAATATATGGAAGAAATGCCTTCGCCGGTTTGACCTTTATGGTTTCTTTCCTTATAATAAGTCTTCGGGTTTATGCTTCGGAGGATGAGACCAGAATGGTGGAAGAGATGGAGAACATGGATGCCTTTCCCCATAAGAGGCTACTGTGCTTCGGGCTGGTCTTTCTGATCGTTGCCTATATCCTCCTGGCGGCTTTTCTTACCAGGAAGAAGAAAAATAATAAAAAATAATTGCCGGTACCGGATCTAGATACGGACGATTTTTCCGGAACAAACCCTACATATGGGGTGCCAAAAAAATATTTAAAAAAAGTTCTTGATTTATTGGGAAAAATCGTGTAGTATAAGATTCGCTGTGGCATGATAGCGTTGAAGCGTGAGGTTGCTGCGGGATGGGAATACACTCAGAACGCAGGTTTTTCCGTGGAGCGAATGTCAAGAGTCGGACAAAGAGCCGACGATAGAACTGACGACAAGTCACTGTACAGGCAATGTCTACAATCGTAGAAACGACGTGTGAACCTGGTGTCCGAGAGGAGTCTTCGGATCGAACAGGAAACACACGGGAGAGTGTACAGTCACCGCTTGTCGTACTTGTATATAAAAGTGCAAAAAGGTGGCGACTTTTTTTATGGCAAATCAGGTAATGAGAATTACACTTAAGGCTTACGATCATCAGCTTGTTGATG
>JAEEGL013014226.1_pt1 | contig 15287 bp, 5 predicted proteins | sample 9134231 | NCBI WGS metagenome assembly JAEEGL01 (sample SAMN16246548, study PRJNA631951) | gut metagenome | biome: gut microbiome; feature: rumen; material: fiber-attached | host: Bos | place: Iran: Karaj | collected 2018-10 | reverse complement strand
CGAACCCGTCGATTCCTCCATGAACGAAGTGCTGGAACACGTCACCGCCTACATGGACCGCCGCACGTCGAAGAAGGTGGAGATAGTGCGCCGTCTGCCCGACCATGATGTCGTTGTCAAGATGAACGCCTCGCTCTTTGAGTGGGTCATTGAGAACCTCTGCAAGAATGCCGTTGACGCTATGGAAGGCTCTGGCCGCATTGTGCTGACACTGCTGGAGGAGTCGGGAAAGGTGGTGATAGAAGTGGCCGACAACGGCAAGGGCATCCGAAAGAAAGACCTGAAGAACGTTTTTACGCCAGGCTTCACCACAAAGAAGCGTGGCTGGGGTCTCGGTCTGTCCTTGGCCCGCCGCATCGTAGAGGAATACCATCACGGTCGCATCTTCGTCAAGCAGTCCGAAGTGGGCGTTGGCACCACCTTCCGGATAGAGGTGAAGGGTAATAAGTGTTGAGTGTTACGTCTAAACTCCTATACTCCCTTTTTATTCTAATTCCGTGTCGTAGGAATTAGGGTAATTGTTTCTCAGGATCTCAGGCGTTATTTCACTATCCCCGACGCCACTGACACCCGCCACAACAATCTTGTAGAAGTTGTTTCTCAAAACGCCGTAGCTCATGGCTCCCATGGCATCCGGGGTGTTGACGCGATGACGGATCCAATAGGTGTAGTATGTCTCATAAACACCCATGTTGAAGTTGCACTTCTTGATGCCGTAATTCTTCAGCTGGGTGCTTGTGTAGTTCTCTAACTCGTCAAGCGAAAGGCCGCTGGCCACATTGACGGCCTGTATGGAACCGTAGAAATTGTAGTCGTACAGGTAGATGGTGTTAGGCCAGTATTCCGCCCTGTTCTCTTCAACGAGGGTTCTCGTCTTGGTGTCGTAGAGGTAGACAAAGACTGGATTCACGCCGGCCTTGAAGACTATGCCTGGTGAATAGCCGTTCTTCTGAAGTGTCTTGAATGACGTGTTCTCCAGGATATAGGCGTAGCCGTAGTATCCGGCTGTGGGGACAGAGGCGAAGTCCTCAGTGGAGAAATTACCGAACCATGATGAATAGTAATGGCCGAATTGTGTGGCATCCGTTAGGTTGGCCGTCTTCTGGTAGAAAAGTGGGTCAGTGACATACTGATCACCTTCTTCGCTGTAGTCGCCAAAATGGTCGGGTAGGGTGAACACGGGCTTTTCGCCGAGTTCCGTCATATAGTCCTTGTGCTGGAACAGATAGTATTGGCGACTCAGGTTGACCAGCTTGTAGTTGGTGATGTTGACGTCAGCATATTTCCTGTCACCGTGTCTCACTTCGAAATTGTTCTGTGAGACGCCAATCTGCAGTTTGGCCAATACCCGCTCCATTTCAATCGTCAGGTAATACCTCTTCCCTGCCCAGGGTGTCAGGTCTACCGATAGAAGCGCTGTGGCACGGCTGGTCATCACTGGCCCCTGGTACGGCACGTTGGCCTCGATACCTGACTGATAGGTGACGGAATCGGTCAGGTTTAGGAACTCGTCCTGGTCGGTTATCTGCTCAGGAATGTTGTTGTAGTTGGCAACGGCAAAGATGTTGTATACCCCCACATTCATGCTTATCGACTGAATGATGTAACTATTGTCATAATACACGTTGTAAGGGTCATTGTCCTGAGTCAGGTTGTCGAAGGTTGCCCTGTTGACCAGCTTCTTGGTCTGGGCATCGAAGAAGAACAACTCCAGATGGCTGATGGTGTGCTCGTTCTGGAAATAGTTGTCATTGGCATTGCGTGTGCCTGCCGAAACATTCATCCTGAACGACAGTTCTACGGTCGTTCCATGGCTCATGATCTCTCCATCGTCCTTGCCGCAGCCGTCATCACTCTGACAGGCTGTCAGCAGAATGGTGGCAAGTGCAATGAAGAGCCGTGCGAAATATGATGATGAATGGGTTCGTTTCACAACCTTAGAGTTTTAGATGGTTCTTTGCCCGCAGTCGCCAGCTGTTCACCTGCAACTGTATGAGCTGGTTCAGGTCTTCCGACAGGAAGAACACGATGGTATAGAAATCCTGACGGTCAAAATATTCCTGTACCGACAGCTGTCGTCCGTTATTCAGATAGAGGGCACCTATCATGCCGATGTATTCAGGGAACGAGATGTTGAACACCGTCTCGCCAGTATCCTTCTTTTCAAGAATCAGACGGCAGTCCTTATCTTCCATCAACCGCAAGGTCATGATGTTGAAGCTGATGCCGTGCAGTTCGCCATACTCTGCATCATCGAACGTAACGGCTTTCCGTTCAAAGGGTTCGTAGGTCACTACCTGGTCTGAAACCGGCTTGTTAAAGACATCCATCACACCATTGGCCGAGACTATCCTCATGTCATAGTCCTCGGGGCTGACCGTTGTGTCATCCGTCATCGGTACAACTAAGCAGGCCAGTTGGTTGGTGTTCTTCATCATGTAAACATCATGCGAAGCATACGCCTCGTCATAGTGTACGGTTGGCAGGCTGCCGTAATACAAGTCGGGCAGCCGGGTGGAAACCTTGGACTCAGCTCCTGTGAGTGACAGCCGGAATCCGTTCATCGTGCCCCTGTCGCCTGATATGGCATATTGGCTGTTGCCGATACCGCTCCACACCACAAACTGATAGTCGCCTTCAGGAATCCCTTCCACCCTGACGCGATGGCCGTTGGCTTTCAGCGCAGACTGGGGAACGTCAAGGCGTGAGACATAGTTACCGTCTGCATCATAGATATACACCGCCACCTCCGAAATGTATTCCGGCGCTGCCTCTACATCCAGCATATTATAGGTATAGTGCAGGTTCAGCCAGAATCCGTATGGACATGAGTCGACATCATCCTTCACCCAGGTGCAGGCAGACATCAACAGGATGCAGACTATGTAGCAGATCTGTTTCAAAGCACGATATTTGTGAGGTCTCTTACTATCCATGGTTTTACGTTTAGCTCAACCTGCAGGTAGGTCTCTCCTTCGTCGGGAGTGCTTGGCTGGATGGTTGGCGTACCCTCTCCGAGATCAGAGACGTTGGTAATAAGCATACGGTAGAGATTGTTGCGTACGATGGCAAATTCCATCACGCCCATCTCTGTGGGCTTGAGGTTGTCAAGGTGACGAATCCAGTATTTGTAGTAGCAACGGTATCCGTCATCCGTCTTTTCAAACTTCCGGGCCTGATACACGTTGGAAGAAGCGCCAGAGGCATTGACGGCAGCTGCCAATGCTTCTGCAGAGTCGTAGAAATTGTACAGGAAATAATACAGTGTCTCAGGATAATGCTGTTTGTCGGTGACCAGTTCCAGCGTGCCTGAGCCATTCAGGTGGTACACGTTGTTGTTGGGTTCCATGATGGCCCTGAAGATGACGCCTGTGGAATAGCCATTCTTCTGTGCGGGTGCCAGAGTGCAGTTCTCCAAGCAGTATACGGTCTTGTAGTTTGGTGTCAGGCCGACGGCGTTGAACGCATTCCATTTCACGTTTTCGGGGTTGCTGTAGTCGCAGGCGTAGTTCTGGAAATACTTGTCCGCGTTGGTGAATTCGGAAGCATCAATGGTCTTCTTGAAGAAATATGGGTCGATGACGTAGCCGTTGACATCCGACACGTTGCCGAAATGGGTTGGCAGCTGCCATTCAGGTTCGTTCATTGAAGCAAGCACGGCTACATGGCGATAGGTATAGTAATACTTCGGCACGTTCACGATGTAGTATCCGTCGAGCGTCACCGAAGCATACTGGACGCCCTTGCTGTCGGTCATCTCGAATGTCTCCGATGCCTTGGCCAGGTCGAGGCGGGCAAGCACACGTTCCAGCGTGATGTTGATCACGTTGACATCGTTCTCGTTGTTGGTCTTCGAGATAACGGTGTTCAGGTTCTCCGATGCCCGGTTGGTCATGACTATTCCTCCGGAAATATCCTCTATGAGTGCCTGCGTATAGGTGAGGCTGTCAATGTCGGCTAAGAACTGATCCTCCTTTTCCTTCTTGATGAGCCGGTTGGTGTTGGCCGTCACGAAGATGTCGTATGTTCCCTGAGGCACTGTGATGGGATCGGTCTCGTAGATGATGTTGCCACTGCCGTCTGTACCGATATGGTGAATGCCGGTCAGCATGGCACTCTTGGCGAACAACTTGGTCGTGTTTTCAAAGAAATACACTCTGACAGAATTCACCTTGTACTCATCGGCTGTTCCCTGCACATGGCTGTAACTGTCTTCCACACTACGGGTCACATTCGACGTGTTACTCTGCAATCGGAACACCACGTTGAGATCTCCCGATGTTTCTTTTCCCTTACTGTCGTTGGCAGTAATGTCGTCTGTCTGGCTGCAACTGCATAGGAATACGGCAGCAAACAATAGCGGATGTAATAGTCTTTTGAATTGGAACATAACTCAAATATTTGTCATTTATCATTTATCATTCAGGCCGCAGGCCGTTATCGCTTTATCTTCTTGAACTCCTCAAGTTGCTGGGCAGCCTTGGTCAGGCCTTGGGCTTTGGCTTGCTCAACCAGCTTGATGGCTTTGTCAAGGTCGCCTTTGAGGTAAGCCACCAAGCCCTCGTTCATGGTCTTCTCAGGACAGCTCTTCACCTTGCTCAGGTATTCTGCAGCTTCGTTGGCCTCACCTTTCTGGATGGAGAGATAGGCCATGGTCAGGTTGATATAGCTGTCTTGCGGATAGAGCAGATAGGCCTTGCGGATAATCGAGTAGTATTTCGTCGGGTTGTTGGCGTATTTGTCTGCCAACTTGTAGATCTCGTTGAGGTTGAGGTTGATGGGACGTGTCTCAAAGACCACTTCCGATTCATCCACCGTGAACGGCCTGACGGTGTAGACCACCGTGTAATTGGTGCAGCGCAACGACGGGTAGGCGTTCTTCAGGATGTAGGCATAGCCCTCGGGCGCCTCACTGCGCATCCGTTTCTCCTTCGCGTCGGGGTCTGTCGAGCTGGTAGCTATGCTGAGCAGCTTGTCACGCTGCGGCACCTGACTGTTGCTTCTCAGGTATTTCAACAGGCCGTCCCAGTTTTCTCCCTTGCCGCGAGCTTCCATCTTGATGCCTTTCACCATGCCGGCACGCTGCAGATACTCCCGCAGGGCATCGGTGCGTTTCTCGCTGAGCATGGTGTTGTGGGCGAAGGTGCCTTCAGGCGAGGCATAGCCCTCGACCACCATTTTCTGGATGGTGACGTTAGAGTCGTTTTTCACGATGTTCACGGAGTTATGGATCTTCTGCAACTCCGTGGGGTTGCTCATATAGTCAGGCAGTATATCCCATTTGTTCACCACAAAGCAGAGATAAGCCGAACCTTTCTCTTCCCTAATCTTGACGCTCTTGTCGGCAGGTGGCAGCAGGTAAACAGGGAAAAGCTGGATCTCAGGCTCTTGCTCCTCCTTCTCGAAGGCGGCGACAATCTCCTCGCCACGGTCAATAAAGTCCCTGCAGGCACAACTCTTCTTGTGTATCTTCAAGACGGCGTCCTTCATCCAAGGCTCGTATTTGATGGTGCGAAGATAGCTGATGTGCAGGTCTTCGCCGTTCTTCTTGTGCAGGGCCAGGGCATCGGGAAAATCATCCTTCAGGTCGCGTTCAAAGTAGATCTGCTGATTGCGGCTGTTGATGAAGATCAGCGGGAATTCCGCCTTGCGCTGTGAAACGGTGTCTATCAGTTCTGGTGCGACCACCACCGACTGTGCAAACGGGATGTCCTGTATGGCCGTCAGCTGCAGCGAGGCCACCACATTGCTGTCGACCACGGCCAGTGCAGAACGGTCTACCTTCATCACATAATCGTACTTCGTCTTCTTCGTGTCGGCCTTGACGTTTGGCAATAGCGATGCGGCGACTGTCAGCGGAGCCAACAGAAGCACCAACACAACTATAGCATGTTTGGTGATGAGTGATGAGTGATGAGCGGTCATGGTCGCTATTTTGGATTTTATTCTCATTTTCTTCAATTCTCAATTGTCAATTCTCAATTGTCAATTCTCAATTCTCAATTCTCAAAAGACATAGATGATGCTTAACCCCAATCGTGAGATGCCTACATAGTGGTACACGCCGTCGTCTTTCTTGACGCCGCATTTCTCACAGGCATACTTCTTATAATCTATATAGGTATATCCTGCACCAATCTCAGCACCTGCATTCCAGTGCTTGGCCAAGGCCAGTTCGTAGCCGGCACCTATGCCGCCGCCAACAAACCAACCCTCATAGCGGTTTGGCTTCAGGCCTTTCAGCAAACCGAGTACGGTCTCATTGGCAATATTGAACTCGCCGCCGTGAGCGTATGGCCCCCAGAAGAATCCGTTCATCACCTGACAGGGCCACAGACGGTACTGCCCCTGCACGGTCCAGTGCTTGTGTACTCGCTGCTCCCCTCGTTTCCAAGGCCGTATGCTGCCGTAGATCTCGATGCTATTACTATCCAAATGGGGAATCTCCACACCCGCAGAAAGTGCGCCAGCCACGTCAAACAGTACATTATTACTAATAGCAATATGCTGGGCGCGAGTCTGAAGGCTACCTGTAATAGCCAAAAGTAACGCCGTTATAATGGTATTCTTAAACATCAGTCTTTAGTTCCTTTCCTGTTTTCCATATCTTTTGTAATGCAAATTTAGGAAATAATTTGCAGAATGACACCAAAACATGCAAAAAAAACAACAAACTTTAACTTTTGCTGCGGGATAGGGCAACATGGCTAATCGTTGAATAGTTTCCCAGGGTGTTTACCCGTACCTGTCGATTTCTCTGCGGCCTCCGAAAAATATTTCTGCGGCCGCAGAAAAATAATTCCGCGGCCGCAGAAAACAAGTTTGTAAGTCACCGATGCTTCTACTCGGCTTTCTTACCTATCTGAACGTTCGTGTTGCCAGTCACCGCAGCATTGTTACCGCCGCCGTAAACGTTGCCACGGATATCCGCACCCTTGACCGTCTTCTGATAATAGGTTGTGCCAGCAACTGCTATACCAGAAGCAGCTTCATAGCTATCCTCACTGCGGGTATAATAACCTACTACACTGTTACCTGTAGTGACAGCTACCTCAGTATACACTTCCTCACCAGCCTCAGTACCGATATTCACATTGGTATTACCAACGACCTCAGCAGCATTGCCACCACCAAATACATTATTGATAGCACCAATCTTATCAGCGGCATGTCCGGGAAGAAGCACACTAACAGTCTTTTGTTCTACAATTCTTTCTTGAGTTTCTGGATCATGTATGAAGCTTTCTTCGCCCACACCATCCTTATTCCTCTGATATTCACTAAAACTGAAAGATCTTGTTTTTTCGGCAAAAGGAGTTCCTGCAAACTTTCCTTTACGCACATCGATATTGACATACGTATCACCGGTCACCACTGCCGTTTCACCAAAACCTCCGCCAAAGATTTCCCCGATGCTGGTAAACGACTTGACGTTAACTGTTGGGCCCTGTCTCTCTGTGTTCGACTCAGATTTGAGTGGTCCTGTATAAGGCGCCTGGTTACCGCCGCCATAAAGTTGTCCGATGATGACAGGCTTACAACCCGTTTCCTCAATGTTCACGGTAATCGTACCGTGAATCGTTCCACTCACATTGTTACCACCAAACACACGATCGAAGGTTCCATTCGTGATATTGAGGGTCACGTCACTCTGGATGTCCGCATCCTGAGCGCCACCGTAGGCCACTTTCAGACCAGGAATACAAGCCATCATCAGTTTCGCCTCAGCATCCATCGGTGCACTCTTACCGCCGCCGTATGCCTCGTCGATCTGGAAATCACATCCTGACATATCATCGAGTAAGGTCACTGCCGACTCTCGTACGTTACCCTTGTTGTTCGAACCACCGAAGACACGGTGAATCAGTCCGTCGTAGATGGTCACTGAAGCCTTACCGGAGCCATAACTGAACTTAGCCGTTCTCTCCTCCTTCGAGCTGGCAGGAATATCGTATTCAGTAGGATAGCCCTCATAGCCTACGTTGGCACCTGGATTGGTCTGTGTCACACCATGAATAGTAATATCATCCAAACCATTACCGCCGCCGAACACCTCTTCTATCTCATAGGTGGCATTGATGGTGATGTTTGTTGCTGGCGTGGAGGCCGCATTACCACCACCATACACCTGCTTGATACTCGTCTGCTTACAACCGTCTATGATGACATAAGCTTGGACAGTGTCTCTGGTTGCCTTCAGATCAGGATAGAAAGCCGACAGATTACCACCGCCATAGACTCCCTTTACATGATAGGAGTGGTCAGCAGCAGTTTCACTATCTAATTTATCTTGTGCTGTACCTGTATGACCGTCCCATCCTTGGGTTTTATAGACATGTACCGTCACAGCGCTCTGCGGACTTCCGTTCTGGTTGTTACAACCAAAGATGTTACCCTCCACCACACAATTGTCATTATAGACATCTGTGGTGGTGGCGTTTTCACCCGTTCCTGTCGTGACTGCCGTTTTCGTACCATTCAGCGTCACCAACACATCACCATAGACCTTGGCCTTCACCTCATCGAGCTTCGTCACTGCAGGTGTATAGTTAGTATCACCTTCAGTGCCGACAGCAGCCGAGGCTTCCCTAGCAATTTGTCCCAGTCCGCCGCCATAGACATTACCCTTGATGATACCACCCGTTAGGGTGACATTTGTCTTATAGGTTGTAGTGTGAGCCGTCGCATCATACTTATCAGTTGCCCATGTGCCCTTACTGTAATACGTCGCATTAGCAGCTACCTCCGCACCTGATTCCGTGGCAGCGTATGTATAAGGACTATCGGTTGTACCTGAACCTCCCGTTCTTGTATATAGGTCGGTCAGGGTATGCCCCACTGGCAGACCAGTAACCTCCACATATTGCGAGTCGTCCCAGTTACCCTTATTAGTATCTGCCAGAGAACCGCCTCCATAGACGTCATTCATCACCGTGCCGCCAGTTATATTGACAGCCACATCACCTAAAGTAATACCCCTCTGTCCACCGCCATAGACATCGCCATAGACGATGGCGTTTTCAGCGATGTTCACTGTAGGATGGCTGGCCAAAGCCAGCGTATTGAGGAACGCTTGATATTCTGGCTCTGTTGTATAATATACCCAGACGAATCTTCCGTCTTCGTTACCGTCGTCATCGACATAATAATCCCAATAAGTTCCTTCTGTATCTTTTGCACCTTTTGGACGGTTATCAAATAGTTGCATACTTCTGTTATTCTTAAAATTATTAGAAGTATCAAACGCAGGCGTGACACCTTGTCCAGCACCATAGACATGGTTACCTGTGCCACTTGATCCGATGTTGGCATTGCCTTGGATCGTAACTTCAGAAGAGCCTCCACTTGCCGGTGATTTCGGTAGTCCTTTTTCGAGATTAAATCTTCCCAACGAAGCTTCCTCGCCGCCGCCAAAGACGTTGCCTCCAACCTTGGCACTGCCTTGAACGGTGACAATGGAGTTGCCACGCACCAGTGCTGAGTAGCCACGTGTCGCCATACCTTTACCGGCACCAAATACGTTTCCTCTGATATCAGGTGCATCACTTCCATTCGCAGTTCCTATGATCACCTTCGTATCATCTTCTACACGGCCAATCTCACCACCGCCGTAGACAGTACCATACACCACCGGGGCATTTTCAGCATCGCTGCCTTTGCTGATGCTGACATTTGTTGCGAACGCTATGGCTTTTTCACACCACCATGTGTTGGCATCACCCTTGCCTCCTCCGAACACATTACCCGTGCCCTCTGTCGTAGAGCCTATCGTACCGCCAGTGATGGTCACATTGCATATACCAGTGTTAGTATTGTTTTCAGTAATTTTGTTATTTTCAGGAACATTGGGACCACCGTCGTTTTTTTGCCATGTATAATTATAATCAGAAGTATTCTTGACAATAGTACCCACGTCGCCTAACTCACCGCCGCCGTAGACATTACCCTTAATTGAACCACCCGAAATTTTCACATTGGTTTCCCGTACCCTTGAGATGTCGTTTTGATCTGCTTGTACGACATCTTTTGAACCGCGGGCTGCACCATAGACATTACCGTCACCAACCGTACCGCTTACGCCTATTGTACCGCCCTTAATATCAATTGTCGTCAAGCCACCGGAAGTAGTAGCAGATTTCGTCGTTGTCGTAACATCGCCTTCAGTTGTCGTAGTAGTTGTCCAAGTGGTTTTACCCACCGAACCCATGGCACCGGCACCATAGACATTATGTACAACAAGACCACCATCGATGGTAACTCGGGTATCTCCATAAACGATACCTGCAAGGGGATTGTAATACGTCGATGTTTTTTCGTTCTCTGTACCAGCGTTCTCAACAACGGTATAGGTATCCGTACCGCAACCACCACCATAGACATTGCCACGGTATGCGTATGCTGCACCACCGTCAATCGATGTTTCAGTTATACCAATAGTTCCACTATGAATGTCGACGATAGTGTTCTCGTAGGTATGTCCATTCTCGCCACTGCCATAGACCGAACCCTTGATGAGCGGAGTACTTAATGTTTTTCCTTGGCCTTGAGTTCCAATCACGACCTGAGTGTTACGTACCCACGCCAGCTTGTCATGGATCTCACCTGTTGCTCCCACATCACCACGTGATGAGCCAAACACCATTCCGTTCTCATGGCCATCGGTACCGATGGTACCACCGGTAATGGTAATAGTAGCTTTACCTGTCTCAACAGTACCATTAGCGTCGGTCTTTTCCGTATAATCTGTGATAGTACCATTCTCATCAAAAACATAGTTACCCACTGAACCGTATGCGCCGCCGCCATATACATTATGCAAGATGGAGCCACCATTGATCGTGACATTGGTGTTGCCCTTGACGAGACCCAATACAACGGCTTTACTGGCTTCAAGTTCTTCACCGTCTTCGTCTTTGTATTTACCCATACCGCCACCATAGACGTTGCCATACGTTGCTCCTGCCGTTTCTCCCTCAGAAAGACCTTCTATGCCGGTGCCGATAGTACCGTTATTGATTGTAACGATAGTGTTGCCATCTACACCAGACTCTTCTCCACCTCCATAGACACTCTTTCCTACGGTAGTAGTGCCGTTAATGGTCAGCGTCACATCACCCGTTACTGCGCCGAGGCCATCGAGTTCTTCTGTTGTGTAAAGAATTTTGTCATCCGTATTAATACTTATTGCATTACCATGTGCCCAAGTATAGGTAGTGGTCTTTCCCTTCACACCAGTACGATAGGTACCAAGGTCTGTGTAGTAGTAAGGTTCCGTTCTGAAGCCGATACTGTCTACTTCAACGGTGGGTAGGGAAGCCGAGTAGCCTGCACCAAACACACTACCGTTTACCGTGCAGTTGGTGAGCGTTGAAGTTACATCTCCCTCAACCTTTCCAAGGCTGCCGCCGCCATAGAAATTACCTGTAATAGTGCAACCTGTCAGAGTTGAGGTGACATCGTGGGTGGTTGCCAACGAGAAACCTATGTATTCCACAAAGATACGTGCCACGTTATCAGTGTTGCTCGACATGGGCAAGAACTGATAGTCGAACTGGGTGGATATACCACCTTTACCTTCATCATAGTTCTGCTTGTAGTTTTTCGACAACCAGCCATTCCAAGAAGTGTCGTTACCAGCAGAACTATCGTTATGGGGGAAATTAACAATGTTGTTGTGGTTTCTTGGTGCATCACGGCTGTAGGAGTTACCACCATAGCCTGCACCGAAGTAGGTGCCAAAGGTGCAGTTAGTGGCAGTAGTGGTGACAGTACGGCCATCCTCCATATCACCAAACTTGGGACCACCACAGAAAACACCCACATAGCTATTGCTGATGATGGTATGGATATTGCCATGCACAGGTTTAGCATGGTTGATACCTCCGCCATAGAACTCCTTAATATCGGCATTGTCGATAACCCAAGTAACATTGCCTCCATCTTTGGAACCAATACCTTCCATACCTGCACCAGCCACCTCACCAAACCGGCCACCGTTGATATAGCATTCAGCATTATCATCGTAAATCTTGGCCTGCGACTGATAGAGGCCGGTAAGGTAGAACTTATTGTAATCACCGCCTGTGACAGACACGGGTGGGTGCGGGGTACTTTTATCTTTATTGTCTTGGTGAGAGCCTCTGTGGAACTCCTTAAACCACACATTTCCTCCGATGTGGAAGTAACTTACCCTATCGCCAGCGTCGTTCTGCTGGGTTACCCACTGTTCGATGACCCCCCCCTGCAAGATATAAGGATTTTTGACCCTGTTTGCTTGACTATATTCAAACTGAGTCACTCGGAAAAGAGCTGTATTGGTCACCTCGAACCAATATTTGGGCTGCATGATACCAAAGTTATAGGAACCAGTACCGCCAGTGGTCTTCTGTGCCATGCCGAGGCCTATCAGGTTCAGGAAATCGTATCTTACAGGGTGGAAACCTGTACGACCGTTGAAGCGTAGCATTAAAGAATAGTCCGGCTCATTGTCGCCATCAAGGTCAATAGAGGTAACCGTATAAGGCTTGCCTCCTCCTGCTATGGTACCATTATAGTGATAATTGCCCACAAGCACCACGGCATAATCATAAACACTGCGTTTAACTTGGTCATTCTCGCTAAGACCCTCATAAAGAATCGCAGTTGCTATAGCACCGTTATCACCACTAATGGAAGTATAAACAATCTGCCCATTGAAAGCAGATACACCATTATTATAACGTTGTCCTCCGCCCACATTAGGAACATTGGCAGCTGTAGCCATTGCATCAGTGTTGCTATTCTTATATATCACATCCCAATAGGCATCGGCCAAATAAACTGCCTTGCCCCAATAAGGCTCGATGGTGATGGCAGTCACTCCTTCAGGAACATCCCAGTAGGCACCCTGATTAAAGACACGACCACTGACGCTGAATAGGTCTTTGTTGGTACAGTTGCGGTCTGCAAAGTTATAAGGTGTGGCCGTCAAGTTGCCGTTTCCATCATAGGTCACATCTGCTGGCTTGTCAGAAGCACCTGTGGAATAACTTCCAGGTGTGCCACCGCTGATGCTGACAATTTTCCATCCAGTTACTACACGGTTCTGAGTATAATTACCCGTACAATAATCATTGTAATAGGGCAATTGCACCTTACCATAGTTAAAATTGAAGTGCTCAAAATCCTTATCGGTGATGGTGAGATTAATCATGCCAGTTTCACCTGTCTTAAAGCCTGCACCTGACGGGGCAGAGAAATATTGACCACCAGACCCCATCTGAATGGTAACAGCCAACTTTCCAGAAGTTCCCATACTGGTCAACTTGCCTCCCTCATTGCGATGTCCTTCGTCGTATGCTGTTTCACTTGGAGTATAGTTGACCACTGATGCATACTTACCTGGAGTCTTAAGGATGGGATAAGGTGTGGTAGAACCAATCTGTGACGGTTCCATCACCCATTTCATCATCTCGTCCTTGTTGCTGACATCGCCCGTTGCCCACCAGGCAGCCAATTCACGGTTACTATTCAACAGGTGGCGGAAAAACTCGAAGCGCTGCAGGAAGCGGGTCTCGGCACCAAGGGCACAGTTATAGACTTTTGCAATTTCAGTATCCTGAATGTAAGAAGATTCAAGACGGAAGTAGTTGAAGTTGTTAACGCCGTTGGCATCGCCATCGTTGGTGATGATCTCACCGTTGTAAATAGGTGCTATGGAACCACCGCTGACTTCGCCATAGAACATGCAGTTCATCACCATGGTCTTGAGGTTGCTGGCTGTGGTAGCTACGTTGTTATGACCTACAATACCCCCAACTTCACTACCTTCGGAAACATTGGCATAACTGAAGCAGTTGATAACGCGCGAACTGCCATCAAGTAATCCCACAATACCACCCACATAGCCACTGCCGCTAACGCTGCTGCTACAAGAGGTAATCTTGGTATAACCGTCATCATCTGTTTCCGCTGTGCTGCCAGTTGCCAATATGCCACAGTTATAAATACGTGTATCACCCGTGGCTTCGTTGCAGATGGCACCGACATTAGTTCCACCACTGATACCTACATTATCAAGTATGACATTCTTTACCACGCCACCATTAACGGTGTTAAACAGGGCATGGCCAAGGCCACTGATGATATGCATACCACCATCGAAAGTGCCTGTAAAGGCTCTAGTAATAGCATCGACACCGCTGCCTTTCACATCTGTCTCCAGTTTATAGCACTTAGAGGCAGTAGTTCCATTGTTGACGTTCGTAATAAAGTTGGAAAAGTCAGTGGAACCATAAATCAAGTATGGGTCATCTAAAGTTCCTGAGCCGTTTAAAAGTTCCATTGAAGACGACTCAGACTCTGTATAGTTGTTATGCTTAGCCACTGCTGTAACAGTCATCGGCAGTTGCTCTGAGGTGAATGAAACTGGCGTTCCTGTATATTCCTTTTCAGAACCGCCATCCAATGTGTAATAGAGGTTGGCATCTGTAGGAAAACTACAAGAAAGGGTAAATTTCATGCCGTCTCTTGTAATGACAGGAGTGGCGCATTGTAGCATTACCTTACCGCTACCCACAGCAGAGGTGATCATGTTCTCCTTGACTGCAATAGCTTTGATGGTCACATTGCTGACATTTTCCGTAAGAGGGTCGGTGTATTCGAAGGTGCCATCGGCACCGGGGGTTGGAGTGCTATCATCGGTGGTATAGTAGATGGTCGCACCTAGCGTAGTCGTTATAGATATGGCATTACTGCCATTGTTCTGGATAGTTGGAGTGGCTACTTGACTGATAGTCAACGTTCCTACTTCGGAGTCGGTCCAGTTCTCGCGTGTGGCTTTAGCCTTGATGGTAGTGGGGCCGGTGATAGAGAACGGGGCGCTATATTCTGTAGTTGGGTCGCCGCCGCCAGTACTGTAAAATATGGTGCTGCCCTCGGTGGCACATTCAATTGATACCTTCGAGTTGGTATAATCGAAAGTGATGACAGGTGTGGCACAGGGTACGGGCTCGCGTGTCTCGGAGGCCACCTCGGTGAGCACCATGTCGTAGCGTACCACCACGGCCTTGATAGTGACGGAGGCCGTTATGGGGATTGGTTCGCTATATACCTCGCCAGTGGTTGCCGTAGGAATCGAGCCGTCAGTAGTGTAACGTATCTCGTAGCCCGAAGGCAGGCTATTGGCGTCGGTAATAGTTACTTTGTTATTTGCATCCGGAACACTGATGACAGGAGCGTCAAGTATGGTTGCCTCAGGTTTCCAGTCAGAACCACCGCCAGCATCTTTCCAAAGACCAACAAGACCT
>JAEEGL012661668.1_pt1 | contig 15287 bp, 12 predicted proteins | sample 9134231 | NCBI WGS metagenome assembly JAEEGL01 (sample SAMN16246548, study PRJNA631951) | gut metagenome | biome: gut microbiome; feature: rumen; material: fiber-attached | host: Bos | place: Iran: Karaj | collected 2018-10 | reverse complement strand
TCTGCATGACAGGATTTCGAGTTTTCAAGCTATGGTGAGCGGTGCACGTCGGGAGCGCAAGCAAAATGTCGGAGCATAAACCGGTCCCTGCGATAATGTTCGAGCAGCTCGCCTGATGAGGCGAGCGTCGCGAGTTGTAGCAGGGCGGTTTTGCCTTTTGCGGAGACAGATTTTGCGATAGCGCGGAGACGTAGCGAATCCATACTTGAAAACGCGAAGTCCGTCACTCAGTTAATTCAAATAATTGTTAGTACATTAATCCGTAATTTAAATCCTGTGCATCGAATCAAATATCTCTTCCTTCTGGCACTTTATGACCACCCCTATGTCGCTTCCGATACCATCCAGATCATCACAGACCTCTCCAAAGTGCTTTCCCGATCCGCCCATATCCGCGATCATCATCATGTTAAAATACCCCGATACTATAGTCTGCGAAATATCTAGTATATTTATCTTATTCTCTGCCAGATAAGTGCAAACCTTTGCTATGATACCTACAGTATCTTTTCCGACTACGGTTATGATTATTTTCTTCATTTTTCAGCTTGCGGATCCGCTTTTTACTCATATATCGGATCTGCTCTTCCTTTCCTAAAAATATTCTGTTGTCATGTTCTGCTTGAATCAATTCAGATCGCAATCAGTTCGGACGGTTCACTACGTTTTGCAACATTTATACAAAAGTCATCCCCGCGATAATCGTTTACCGGGCTGAGCGTAACTTCCATCCGAACCGCCTCGTATGCAAGTTCCGGGATATTATTTTCCTTTGAAAGGTGTCCCAGAAATACATATTTCATATCATCATGCAGAATTCTGGAAAGAAGCTGTCCCGAAGCTTCGTTGGATAGATGACCTCTCTCACTTAAGATTCTCTGTTTTAAAGGATATGGATAAGGTCCGGTCTGCAGCATCTTAACATCATGATTTGCTTCAAGCAAAACCGCATCAAGTCCCTTCAGGCACTCAACGGTATATTCGTCATATTTACCGAGATCGGTACACACAGCAACCTTTTTCTTTCCGTAGAAGATCCTGTATCCTACCGGATCTGCGGCATCATGGGAAATTTTCATCGGATTGATGGAAAGATCTCCGATCATAAATTTATTGTCGGCTGAAACCACATTGAACAGCCCCGCATCAACCTTTCCCACCGACCTGTCCCTTTTTATGGCCTCAATCGTTTTCTCGGTTGCATATATGGGGATGCCATACTTTCTGGCCATTACTCCCAATCCGCAAATATGATCCGAATGCTCATGAGTGATCAGAATGGCTCTTATATCACGTCCGGTAAGGCCTGTCCCGTTAAGGGCTTCTTCGATCCTTTTTCCGCTTATTCCCACATCAATAAGGATATGTGTACTCTCAGAACCGGCATAAGTACAGTTTCCGCTGCTTCCACTCGCAAATGCACAAAATCTCATAATAAGTAAACTAATTCCTGTTCGTTAAATAAAATATCTGTAATATCAGTCCCTGTCCCAATATATCTCAAGCACATCACCTTCGGAAATAGGCTGCATATACGCGGCTTCCCTACCGTTAACCTTGGTTATCACACTTCTTCCCGCAGGATTTCTCAAGTCAAAATCTATGTAATCAAAAACATCCACAAACACATAACTCTTTTTGCCATGCATTGTTACGGGGCTGCCGTTAGCGGTTATACTTATCTCTACAGGTCCGTTATCAACAGGCTTTTCATCTTCAACGGCTTCTTCTGACTCATCTTCGGCATCAGAGCCATTGTCATCTTGGGAATCGTCCTCCGGAAGCTTATCATACTCGGAAGAATAGGAATCCGCATCTTCTTCCTCGGCGGAAAGATTCTCATCGGTTTCGGCTTCCTCATCGCTGTCCGTGGGGGCGTTGTTATCAAAATCTAAAGTAAAGTTCTCATATACCTTAGTACTCATCTTGGCAGCTGTGCCGTTGACAAGGATCCCTGCGCCGGATTCAAGCTCAAGCAGCTTGCAGATATCGCTGACGGTATAAAAATTTTCGATCACTATCTCGTCTCCGTCTTTGATTTGATAGAACTCATTCTGCCTTTCTCCGTTAACTATGGCCGTGCGGGGGAGTTCGATGGTCTTTCCGTTTACAACCGCATGCAGGGGTTCCGAAAGCTCCTTTAATGAGCCAAGAGAAGCATCTGCATCAGCACCTGCCGTCGAGGGAGTTACGTTGATATCGTCACCGCTTGTTATTGCAGAATACAGATCTCCGGGTTCTCCGTTAATTGTGATAACACTCGAATCACCCTGTTCACCTCGTATCATACGCTGCTTTTTATTCACAGTAAAGTTGACAGCCTTGCCTCTCTTCGGGAACAGATCCTCGTTAGGGAAAGAAACCTGCATAGCCGCATCCGAAACTGTCAGTTTTCCGTTATCATACAGTTTAAGTCTGGTGCCGTTAAAATTAACGAAAATAAAGTTATTGCTCTGAGCGTAATAACTGAGGCATATTCCGATAGGTGTGACCATCAGTGAATCCTGGATGGCATCCTCATTCTCAAAGACGATGGTCTGCATCACTTCCTTGCCCCTGACAGCCACACGTTCTTTTACGATGCCAAGCTTTTGAGCAAGCTTGTCGGTATACCCTTTTACTGTTCCGCCGCCACCCACAACAAATACCGCACTTACACTCTTTTCGCCGTTCAATCTCTTGATCTCGGCTGCCACAAGATCAGTCATCTCCTCAAGTTTTGCATCCAGCATTTCATGTACGCGTGCGGGCTCTATAGTCTGGGGGAGTCCCATTATATCAGTATATTCAATGGTTTTCTTGCCATCGGCAGAACGTTTTATCATCTCTGCGGTATCAAAATCCACGAGACAGTTCTGTACGATTATATCTGTAAGAGAATCTCCTGCTGTAGGTATCATACCGTAAGCGATGATAGTTCCGTCATTAGTGATCGAAATGTCGCTGGTACCCGCTCCAACATCCACCAATGCCAGATTCAGCATACGAAACTTTTCCGGAATTGCAACCTGAATGGCTGCGATAGGCTCCAGAGTCATGTTTGCCACGGTAAGCCCTGCGATCTCAACGGCTTTATAAAGCCCGTCCACAACATCATCCGGAAGGAATGTTGCGATAAGCTCACATGAAATCTTTGATGCTTTATGGCCCTCCAGATTTCCAATCTGATATCCGTTCATATAGTAACGCATGGGCGTATAACCCACACAGTAGAATTTAAGATCGGAGTCATTAACATTCGCGAAGTCGGCATAAGCCTGCTCCACGCCATCCATAAGAAGGTTATAAATATCCTCGTTATCGACTTCTTTTTCGGCATCAAAAACATGCTCCGCAGTGGTTGTTATAGTCTTAAGTACACGTCCGGCTGCAGCAATGCATACATCCGAAAGAGTCACTCCCAGCTTTTTTTCGAGAGTTTCCTTGACGGACTTGATGGTGCCGCCCACCTTCATAATATCGTGGATCTGTCCATCGAGCATGGCTCTTGTCTCATGCTCCTTTACACACTGGCCCACGACATGGAATTTGTCTTTTACGATATAACCGACAGTTCCTACTATACTCCTGGTCCCAATGTCAAGACCGAATACAAGATTGTCGCTCCCCTTTTTTACCTTAGCCATGTATAAATCCTCCTGCATGAAGTCTGCATCGTCGACTCCATATATGGTTATTATTTCAAACGATCATAGTCTTTTAATCTATCTCTTATCGCTTTATAAGAATCCTCAAGAGAACCGCTGTTATCGATCACAAAATCACTGCCCCTTCGGTATTCCTCGTCGGAAAGCTGTGTCTTAATGATGGAAAGAGCTTTTTCTTCCGAATAACCCCTGGCAGAGATAAGTCTTGATATACGCACTTTCTCGTCGGCATAGACATACCACATCTCGTCTACGAGTTTCCTGTATCCGCATTCGATAAGAAGTGCAGCTTCAACAAAGAACAGCTCTGTATTTTTATCCTTCCCGGCTTTATCTAGTTCTGCCAGAAGATAATCCTTAACCGCAGGATGAATGATAGCATTCACTTTCTCAAGTAAAGATGAATCCGCAAAAAGAGCAGCCGACATCTTTTTTGCATCCCGGATAACATCTTCGCCCATCAGCTCTGTCAGCTTTTTATAACACTCTGTTCCGGGCTTTCTTACTTCCTTAGCTACATCATCGGCCAGGTAGATTTTGCATTTATAATGCTCCCGGATATATTTTAAAATCTCGCTTTTACCGGCTCCGATCCCGCCGGTTATACCGATAAATCTCATATCGTAACCCTTAATGTGCTTCCAGCCAGTCTTTACCGGTTCCAAGGCCTACTTCCAAAGATACCGCAAGATCTGCCGCTGATTTCATCGCCTGTGTCACAAGGCTGCAAACAGCATCTTTTTCATCCTCGGCGGTCTCAACAACAACTTCATCATGAACCTGTAAGATCAGCTTGGACTTAAAATTACCATCACGAAGCGCTTTATCGATCCCTATCATGGCGATCTTCATAATATCTGCCGCCGTTCCCTGGATCGGTGCGTTCATGGCCACTCTCTCCCCAAAGGATCGCTGCATGAAATTAGATGAAGAAAGCTCGGGGATAGGCCTTCTTCTGCCGAAATGTGTAACCGAATATCCCTTTTCCTTTGCTTCGGATACAAGTCCGTCAAGGTATTCTTTTATTCTCGGATATGTTTTGAAATACTGCTCTATATATGACTTTGCCTCTTTTTGACCTATAGAAAGATCCTGACTTAATCCAAATGAGCTGATACCGTAAACAATACCGAAGTTGACAGCCTTTGCATTTCTTCTCATCTGATCCGTCACTTCATCAAAAGGAACACCAAACACCTTTGATGCCGTAATCCTGTGTATATCCTTATCTTCCTTATAGGCCCCGATAAGTTCCTCGTCTCCTGACAAAGAAGCAAGCACTCTCAACTCTATCTGAGAATAGTCCGCATCAACAAATATATATCCGTCCTTCGGAACAAAGACGCTTCTGAGCTGTCTGCCTATCTCGGTTCTGATCGGTATATTCTGAAGATTTGGATCGGTGGAGCTTATTCTTCCGGTTGCAGTTATCGTCTGATTAAAGCTGGTATGGATACGTCCATCCGGCTTAATGAAGGCAGCGAGTCCGTCGGCATAGGTACTCTTAAGCTTGGAAAGCCCGCGATACTCAAGTATATGCTCAACAAAAGGATACTCGGGAGCAAGCTTTTCAAGCACATCAGCCGCGGTAGAATAACCTGTCTTTGTCTTCTTTCCTCCGGGGATTCCCATTTTTTCAAACAGTATTTCCCCAAGCTGTTTGGGAGAATTTATATTAAAGTCTTCTCCCGACTCTTCTTTTATCTGCTTTTCAAGCTCTGCGATCCTTGTTCCGAGTTTTTCTCCGTATCTTTTAAGCTCGTCTGTTCGTACTAGCACTCCTTCTTTTTCCATACGATAAAGAACAGCCGTCAAGGGCATCTCAATATCATTCATTAGCGAGCTCATACCTGTTTCCGAGAGCTTATCGTTTATTATTTTTCCAGCAGCAAGAGCTATATATGAGCAATCGGATATCCAGTTCTTCACATCTTCCGGAGCACTCATGATTGCCTCGGAAACACTCATTTTGCCGAATCTTTCCTTCACGGAAGGAATGGTTTTTGAAAGGTATTCCGAAGCTATGCTTTCAAAATCATAATCGTTTTTAAGCGGGTTTAAAAGATATGCACCGATCAAAGTATCAAAGTAGTGCAGGGTATCCCTATCATCTATAAAGCTGTACTGTGATTTGATATCAAGAGTGTATAACTTACCGCTCTCCGTTATCCTCGATGAAATATCACGGAACACTTCATCGAGAGACCCGATTCTGAACGGATCATAAACATAATACGCCTCATATCCCGCATTTCCGTAAATACATACAGATGCAGCAAGAAGATTTCCTTCATCACACAGAAGGTAAAGTCCGAATTCTTTGGAAAGAGAATCGCTTAAAACATTAGCAAATTCCGAAATACCGGTCTCCTTCACGTTCAAGGGAGTTTCATCCGTTTTTTCGGCTACTACTTCCTGTGAAAATCTCTCCAAAAGCTTTTTAAATCCAAGCTTTTTCATAATGGAATAGCTTTCAGGCGTATAGAATCCTTCAGCCTTTGAGCTTTCCTTATCCAACTCTATATCACAGTCGGTCTTGATGGTCGCAAGCTTAAGGCTGAGCTCTGCAAGTTCTCTGTTTTCCGCAAGAGTATCATGGATACTCTTTTTGGTGATTTCCTCAAGGTGAGCGTATATTCCTTCTATTGAGCCATAGGTCACCATCAGCTCGGTAGCTGTCTTTTCACCTATTTTGGGAACACCGGGAATGTTGTCGGCAGTATCACCCATCAGAGCCTTTAGCTCTATAAACTGAACCGGCGTAACCTGATATTTGGCTTTGACATCTGAAGGCCTGTAATCCTCTATTGTGGTCTTTCCGTGAACTGTCTTAGGAATCCTTATAAGAATACGCTCATCCGATATCTGAAGAAGATCTCTGTCTCCCGAAACAAGTGACACTTCCATGCCCATACTTTGAGACTTCTTGGCGAGCGTGCCCATAAGATCATCAGCCTCCAGACCCGGCCTTGAAATTACAGTTATCTGCATTGCCTCAAGAAGCTGCCTTAATACGGGGATCTGCTCTCTTAATTCTTCCGGCATGGGCTTTCTGGTACCCTTATATGCCTCATACATTTCATGCCTGAAGGTTTTAGCATGTTCGTCAAAAGTCACTACAAGATAATCGGGTTTTTCTTCATCGAGTATCTTAAATAGAATGTTAAGAAAACCATATATGGCATTGGTGTGCAGACCTTCCGAATTTGTAAGGTCAGGCACTCCGTAAAATGCTCTGTTTGCTATGCTGTGTCCGTCTATTAGAACAAGCTTTTCACTCATTTTATAATAAACCTGCCATCCTTTGGATTCATAAATAATAAACTATCCGAAAATAATAATAAATGCACATCCGAAAAGGAAAAAAACAAAGGTGAGGACCCACTGCCCGAAATTCATCAGCATTCCGCGTCTTTTGTTGGCTCTTCTACTCATCTCAAGCCTGTTGCGAAACTCAGCATCAAGATCGAAGCTGTCTCCGTTCTCAAGATGCTTCATTCCTTCAAGTACAAGGAACTGAATGCTCAGCTCTTCCTTGCAGGAATCGCAATGGTCCATATGTTCCCAGAAAGACTCCATAGTCTCGTAATCCAGATTTTTTTTAAGGTATTCCGGGATTGTTTTTTCAAATTCTCTGCAATCCATGATCTTTTTCTTGTAAAAAAAAACTGTCTATGCTATCATCTTTAAATGTGAGCCGGTGTGTCGGAATGGTAGACGAGGCAGACTCAAAATCTGTTGGGGGCAACCTCGTGTGGGTTCGAGTCCCACCACCGGCAGTTTTACTTTGTAAAACTGCCTTCGGCGAAAAACTTGTTTTTCGTCGAAAGAGAATGTCGCCTGCGACATTCGAAACCGGCAGTTCGCTTCGCGAACTGTCCGCTGTGAATGACATTTATGGCATTCACAGAATCGTACATCGCCGTTATCCTCACTGGGAGTTCAGATCCCTTTCGATGTACGATTTACCGGCAGTTTTACTATCTTATTTCATCATATACTTCACAGTCATATCATTTCTGTTTACCCTGAATTCAGCCACAGATCCCATCATAACAGGCATCATAGGATCGCAGTGACCAAAGTCGGCATCGATCACTGCCGGAACGTCAAGGCTTCTGATAAGAGGAAGCACTGCCTCATAATGGTCGAGCCCGAGCATTTCCGATCCGTTGGCCGGTCTTCCGAAAACTAATCCCTTCACATTTTCAAACCAACCCGCATGTTTTAGCTGCCACAATGCACGCCTGATCCCGAACACGTTTAGGTCGCAGCTTTCTATAAGCCATATAATGCCGTCATCTGCATATTTTTTGTTGAATTCCGCTACTTTATCGAATTTGGTTCCGCACAAAGTAACAAGGCAGTCAAGACATCCTCCTACGATCCTGCCCGAGAATGAGAACGATTCCCTGTACTTTCTTGCATCTTTTATAAACTCTCCATCCGTATACAGCGCATGCACTCTTTCTTCCTTAGCGTTAAAAGGTGCAAACGGTTCCTCCGGAGTAACGAGAGAATCTTTCTGCCACTTGGGATATGAGTCAAATTCAAGGGCAGTGCCCGTGATAAGGTCTAATGCATCCTGAATATATCTCGGTCTGGGCTTTTCGCAGAAATCTCCTACGCATGGTGCATATATAGAAGCTGTATCGCAGATAGTATTAAGCAGGAATGTGAAATTGGTATTATCGGAATAACCCATATACCATTTGGGCTTTGCCGCTTTTATACGATCAAAATCAACATCATCGAGTATTTCACACATAAGCTCACCGCCTCCGCATGAAATATATGCATCGATATCACCGTCGCAGTACATGGCAGTGAGTTCCCCCGCACAGTGCTTTGGGGTGTTGCTTATTCCTATTCCCTCATTTTTAAGCGTATTCAGCCCCGGAAGTGGCACAAAGCCCTCTTCCCTTAGCACTTCCATAGCTTTCAAGAACCTCGACTTATAAGGCTCTATGGCCGCGCCGTATGAAGGTGCAGGTATTCCTATAGTTCCGTCGCTTTTTAAAAATTCGGGATATTTCATAAGCATTTCCTCTTTTTTCTACTGCAGCTTCTCATAGATCGGGAAGCAATCAAATGTTGCGAAATAGTCCTTGGGTTCCTGTGCACGTCTTATAAGCTGCACACTTCCGTCTTCTTTAAGGAGAAGTTCCGATGACCACAATCTTCCGTTATAGTTATATCCCATTGCAAAACCGTGAGCCCCTGTGTCGTGGATGGCAAGATAGTCACCGATCTCAATCCTGGGGAGCTTTCTGTCTATGGCAAACTTGTCATTGTTTTCGCAAAGGGATCCGGTGATATCATAAGTCTGATCACATGGCTCATTCTCCTTGCCAAGAACAGTAATGTGATGATAAGCACCATACATGGCAGGTCTCATAAGGTTTGCCGCACAGGCATCAACGCCGATGTACTCTTTGTGAGTATGCTTCTCGTGAAGCACTTTTGTAACGAGATGTCCGTAAGGTCCCATCATGAATCTTCCAAGCTCGGTATAGATTGCCACATCACCCATTCCTGCCGGAACAAGTATCTCATCATATACCTTGTGAACATTTTCGCCGATGAGCTTTATATCATTTGCTTCCTGATCCGGTCTGTAGGGTATTCCGATCCCGCCGGAAAGATTGATGAACTTGATATCCGCGCCGGTTTCTTTTTCAAGCTTTACGGCAAGTTCAAACAATTGTCTTGCAAGCTGCGGATAATAATCGTTTGTGACGGTATTGCTTGCAAGAAATGCATGAATACCGAAATTCTTTGCACCTTTTGCCTTAAGGATCTTAAATCCTTCAAACAGCTGCTCAGTGGTAAATCCGTATTTTGCATCCCCTGGATTATCCATAATGCTGTTTGCGATTTCAAAGTATCCGCCCGGATTATACCTGCAGCTTATGGTCTCGGGAATGTAACCTATGGTTTTTTCGAGAAATTCAATATGTGTTATATCATCAAGATTGATGATGGCACCAAGCTTTGCGGCATACTCAAATTCCTCTGCAGGTGTATCGTTTGACGAAAACATTATGTCTTCGCCTTTTAATCCGATGGCATCACTGAGCATGAGCTCGGTGTATGAAGAACAATCCGTTCCGCAGCCGTAATCACGCAGAATATTGATCAAAAAAGGATTGGGAGTAGCCTTTACAGCAAAATACTCCTTGTATCCCTTGTTCCATGAAAACGCATCTTTAAGAGCTTTGGCATTTTCACGGATGCCTTTTTCATCATAGATATGAAATGGTGTCGGATACTTTTTGACTATATCCTCTACCATCTCTTTGGTAACAAATGCCTTTTTCTCCATTTTTTCATAATCTCCTGTTTGGAACTCTGTTTAATTATGTGATCTCCCTTAAAGCAGGTGAGCGCGAAGCTCTTCTGCACTGAGAGGGCTTAAATATGCGGGCGGAACGTCGAATACGGTCTTGCATCCGCTCATTCCCTCTTTTTTCATACGGACTATCGCTCTTGCATAAGCGACAAGAACACTCGCGGTGAATTCGGGATTTGAATCAAGCTTAAGGCTGTATTCAATGACATGCTTATGCTCTTTGTTCTCTCCGGTCACCCCAGTTCTGAACACAAATCCGCCGTGGGGAATTCCGCTGTGATCTCTCTTTAACTCTTCCTCTGAAATGAAATGTACAGTAGTGTCATAGTCAGCGAAATAGTTGGGCATAGTCTTTATCTCATTCTCGATACGAGCCTTGTCCGCACCTTCCTCTGCCACAACAAAGCATTCTCTCAAATGCTTCTGTCTGGTGGTAAGCTCAGGATTCTCGCCGTTTCTCACTGCCTCAAGAGCAGCCTCGATAGGAATCGTATACTGCTTTCCGTCCTTAACTCCGTCGATACGTCTTATAGCATCGGAATGACCCTGGCTAACACCTTTCCCCCAGAAAGTATAATCATTGCCCTCGGGGAGAACACAGTTTGCATAGAGTCTGTTCAAGCTGAACATTCCGGGATCCCAGCCGCAGCTGATAAGAGCCACGTGTCCGCTCTCTTTTGCTGCCTTATCCACGTTATCAAAATGTTCGGGAATCCTTGCATGTGTATCGAAGCTGTCGATAACATTGAAATACTTGGCATATTCCGGAGTCTGCTTGGGAAGATCCGTTGCACTTCCGCCACAGATAAAGAGGATATCGAATTCATCCTTGTGTGAAGGGATATCATCCACGCTGTAAACCGGAACGCCTTCCGTATTCGTCTTAAGAGACGCGGGATCTCTTCTTGTGAAGAATGCACAAAGCTCAACATCGGGGTTCTGTCTGATCGCAAGCTCGATGCCTTTTCCTAAATTACCGTAACCTAAAATTGCTGCCTTCATTTTTTTCGCCTTTCCTTTGTTGCTATATATCTTCAATCTGCCAATCGATGGGTTCTTCGCCCCTGGCGATCAAGAATTCATTTGTTTTACTGAATGGTCTGCTTCCGAAAAATCCTCTGTGTGCCGATAACGGACTCGGGTGCGGTGCTTCGAGGATAAGATGCTTGGGATTATCCAGCATCTTCTTTTTATTCTGAGCCGGTCTTCCCCACAGGATAAACACTATGGGCCGGTCCTGCCTGTTAAGGCCTTTTATTGCCGCATCGGTAAATTCCTCCCATCCATGTCCTTGATGGGAAAAAGCCTGATGCGCTCTTACAGTCAGAACGGAGTTGAGCATAAGCACACCCTGCTTTGCCCATTTCACAAGATATCCGTTATTAGGTATCCTGCATCCGAGATCATCATGCAGTTCCTTGTAAATGTTTACAAGTGAAGGCGGAATTTCAATCCCCGGCTTTACCGAAAATGAAAGTCCGTGAGCCTGTCCATCGTTATGGTATGGATCCTGACCGATTATCACCACCTTGACTTTGCTGAGAGGAGTCAGGTTAAACGCACTGAAGATCTCATCGGAAGGCGGAAAGACCTTTCCTTTGGAATACTCATCACCAACGAATCTGAACAGTTCCTTATAATAAGGTTTTTTAAATTCGTCATTATATATTTCAAGCCAGTCGTTTTCTATACCGGGCATTTTATTATCTCTTTTCGATTGATATTATGATCAGAGCCTTACGCTCACACCTCTGCTGCGCAGATACTCCTTAACCTGTCTGATCTCAAGCTCCTTGTAGTGAAAAAGGGATGCAGCAAGCACAGCCTCTGCGCCGGCTTCGATCGCATCATAAAAATGTTCGCATTTTCCGGCTCCACCGGATGCTATGACAGGAATCTTGACTGCATCAGCTACAGCCCTTGTGAGTTCAATATCATATCCGTTTTTTGTTCCGTCCGTATCCATACTGGTAAGCAATATCTCACCTGCACCAAGCTTTTCGGCTTTGGCGGCCCACTCAACGGCATCAATTTCCATATCCACTCTTCCGCCGTTTTTGTATATTGTCCATCCGCTGCCGTCGGCACGCTTCTTTGCATCAATTGCCACGACAACACACTGAGAACCGAATTTATCGGCCGCTTCCGAAATAAGCGGAGGGTTTAATATCGCGGCTGAGTTAACAGCTATCTTGTCCGCTCCTTCACGTAAAATAGCTTTAAAGTCATCAACGGTCCTGATACCGCCGCCCACGGTAAAGGGTATGAACACTCTGGACGCAACTTCTCTTACCCAGTCTATACGAGTGTCTCTGGCATCACTCGAGGCGGTAATGTCGAGAAACACAAGCTCATCCGCACCCGCTTTATCGTAGGCGGATGATACCTCCGTGATATCTCCGGCATCTCTTAAATTTACGAAATTTATTCCCTTTACAACCCTTCCGTCTTTGACATCAAGGCAGGGGATCACTCTTTTTGTGTGCATCGGTGGGTTTCCTATCAATTACTCTTGACTATACCAATAAAGTTTTTAAGCATCTTAAGCCCTGCATCAGAGCTTTTCTCGGGATGGAACTGTGTAGCAAAAATGTTTCCGCATTCCACCGAAGCCTGAATAGTGGTTCCGTACTCGGTGGTCGCCGTAACGATTCCGGGATCATCAGCCTCCAGATAATAGGAATGTACAAAATATACATAAGTTCCTTCGGGAATACCGCTGAAAAGCCTTCCGGGGTTTGGGTATGTCAGATCATTCCACCCGATATGCGGAATCTTTAACCCGACATCGGGGATTCTCTTAATATGTCCTTTCAAGACGCCTATTCCTTTTACTTCGGGGCTTTCCTCACTGTGCTCAAAAAGCAGCTGCAGACCAAGACATATTCCGAGAAGGGGTATCTTCTTATCGGCAACCTTCCTTATCACATCGGTTAATCCGTAGTCATCCAGCTTTCGCATCGCCTCACCAAAAGAACCGACTCCGGGGAGAATGACGCCATCAGCAGACAGAATAGTATCTCTGTCTCGTGTAAGAATAACTTCTTCGCCAAATGTGAGTATTGCTTTTTCTACGCTTTTGATGTTTCCGGCATCATAATCAATAATTGCGATCATCTGGAAAGTTCCTTTTATCAATCATTATTCTCAACAAATCCTTCACCTGTCACACCATCCTCTTCCGGAAGAAGATCATATAAAGGTTCAGGTTCCGGTTCGGGTTCGGGAAGCGGAGCATTCTCAGTTCCCGAAGAAATACCGTTTATCTCATTCATCGCATCAGTATAGGAACTTCCGCCCGCTATAGCATTTACCACTCTGGTATATACGATATCATCCGGTTCAGAAGCAATAAGTACTGCCTCTTCAGCGCTTAGTCCATACTTCTGACTGAGTATAGAAAGCATTTCCGAATATGTAGGCTCAACCTTATCAAGACATCCCCATTCTACCGATGAAGCATAGAGTCCCGGATAGGCGTTCACTGACTGTATCAGACTGTCAAGCGCTCTTACCTCCGAGCCTTCATCCGCCAGGATTTCATACTCTCTGAGCCACAATCTGATGCGAAGTATGCACTCGGATCGATTAAACATTATAGTCTCGGTTTTATTCAGATCTTTCCCAAAAAGATCCTGATAACAGGTCTGATAATCTTCGTTCTTAAATGCTGTTCTTCCTGCCTTTTTAATTGAGAAATCACCGGCAAATCTGACAATGATAAAGATCACTGCGGCAAACATTCCGCAAACGATAACAACCATTGCGATCTTCTTGGTGGAGATGGTTTTTGCCGGCTTTCCGTCATCGGGAGCAGGTGCTTTTTCCTTTTTGGGCTTTTTCTCCTTTTTGGGCTTCTTTTCTTTTTTAGCCCCTTCTTCTCCGCCTTCTTCTCCGCCTTCAGCGCCGGATGAGTCGCCTTTCCCCTTCTTGGCCTTCTTATCTTTTTTCTTCTTCTTTCCTCCGTCGCCCTCCTGCTCAAGCTCTTCGAGCACTTGTGCATTCTCGTCGGAAAGCTTTATCTCACCGTTTTCATCATCTTCATCGGATTCGGTAAGAGCACCCCCGATCTTTGCGAAGAATCCCTTTATCTTATCAAATATTGACGGTTTCTTTCCCTCTGCTTCGCTATCGTTACCTTCGGGTGAAAGCCCATCAACCGAAATACTTTCGTCTGAAGGTAATGCAATATCCTGCGGGCTTTCCGTGGTATCTGCCCCCATAAGATCAGCGGCTGATCCCTCATCCGCCGAAGAAAGCTCACCTGTATCAAGTCCAAAATTGGAAAATACATCTTCCATGGGTTCGGAATAGCCCACACTGTCTTCTGACAACGGAACTCTTCCATCATCGCCGCCTGTTGAAGCATCCGAAGCGGGAGAATCTGTCATGCTTCCTGCCATCTCAGCGCCGGCCAAAAGGGCTTCTACATCACTGAGGTCCGTATCATGAAGATCTGCTTTGATGTTGTCCGCTCCCGGAGTTGCCGGAGCATTTGCACCGGATTTTCTGGCTGCCTTTTTAGCCGCTTTGGCTGCAGCCTTTTCCTCTTTAGCCTTCTTTCTGGCAGCGGCTTTTTCTTCCTTCTGCCTCTTTTTCTCAGCTTTTTTGGCTTCCTTGGAATCAGCGGCTGCATCTCTAAGGACTGCACTTTCATCAAACGGGTCGGGCATAGCCGGTCCGTTCTTGATGCTGTCTATAGCTCCGGTATCAATAGCTTCGTTTCTGTCAGCTTTATCAAGCAGATCACCGATCGCGTCCACTTCACCGTCATTTGAAGTATCGATCAGATCTCCCAGCTGCATCTCTTCGTTGATCTGCTCCGACTCTCCTTCTTCACGTGCTTTTGCAAGCATAGCTTCTATGTCTTCTTCGCCCAAACCGTCATCGGCTTCAAGCTCGGCATTCAGCGCCGCAAGCTCTGCATTTATATCTATCTCGGGAACGGATTCTTCAGCAGCGGATTCTCCGGGTTCGGATATTTCAGGTAAAGCTTCCTCCACCGCAGTATCATCCGAAGCAGAGCCTTCGTTCGGTGCCTCTTCTGCCGCGGGTTCTTCCGTCGTCATATCATCACCGAAGAATATGGTATTCTCGTTGGCAAGAAGAGCTGCGATATCATCCGAATTTACTTCATCAGGCGACACGGTAGTACTCTTTGAAGATGCTTCCGCAGGGGTTTCCTCTATAGGGATGTCCTCTATGGAGGGTTCTTCTATGGGGGGTTCTTCTATGGGAATCTCTTCTACAGGAGTACTTTCCTCAACAGGAATCTCTACGCTCTCCTG
>JAEEGL015848146.1_pt1 | contig 15288 bp, 9 predicted proteins | sample 9134231 | NCBI WGS metagenome assembly JAEEGL01 (sample SAMN16246548, study PRJNA631951) | gut metagenome | biome: gut microbiome; feature: rumen; material: fiber-attached | host: Bos | place: Iran: Karaj | collected 2018-10 | reverse complement strand
TCGTTTAATTTAACATGTGGATAATATCCTAAGCCAACAAATCTATCTACTTCAAAGCCATTGTTTCCATTTAATACTTTTTCTTGAAAATCAATGTCATATAATGCTAACTTACTAATTTTTGTACTTAACACTGAATCTCCACCATATGTCTTATCTGAAACATAAAATGTATTTTTAATACTTATATTTCCACTATATCCTCCTATGTTTGGATCCTCCGTTATCGGATTAGTATTTGTTTTTTTAGGGTCTTCAACAGAATAAGTGTTTTTTATTGATCCAGCAGAGGAATAACCAATTAGATTTCCTACTTCTTCACCTGAAAGAACGCTATCTTTTTCAACCGTAATTAGTGAAAAAACATTTTGAACATATGAACTACTAGAAGTACGTACAGCAACAGGTGCTACTTCTTTATAAGTATAATTGCTTGGTTTAGCAAATGTACCATTCATGTTTTCTCCATATATATATCCATTCATTATTGAACCATAATTGTAATGAGCAACTAAACCAACTTGAGCACTTGCTGCCACTGGAACTTCTGAATTTACTACAAAATTTCTTATAGTTCCATAATTACCCCACGCTATTAAACTTATATTTATATTTGGTACTTGAGTCGCTTCTTTTATCGTAAGATAAATATTATCTATAAGTCCATACTGATAATCACAAAGTCCCCAGAACCCACTCTTTGAAGTTGGATTATCCATATAAACATCTAAAACTAGATTTTTAATAACTGCACTACTTCTTGGCCTATCGAACACTTCCCCTGGCCTATTAGCAATATTATAAATTAATTTATTTCCTTGAAAATCTATTTGTCCAAAAAAATCATAGTTAATATTTCTATTTATGTTTCTTATATCAAGATCATTTAAAACTATATATCTACCATTTGTGTGCATATCAAAGAATTCGTTAACAGTTTTAATACTTCTTAACTCTGCATTTGTATCAAATTCAACAAAGTCAATATCATAAAAGCGTTCTCTTACTTTTACTGATAAGTAAACAGTAAATTTTTTATGTTTTATAAAATCATAGTATTTTATTTCATTTATAGCTTTATGGTTAGTTAAATCATAGTGAAGGGTATCAACAAGTTCATCACCCATATAAATTCTTAAGTAGTAATCATTATTTGGTATTTCATTTCTTGTATCATCCATGTTTACATTTAAAGTAGCTCTATATGTATTATCTTCCCTATAAGGAATATAATTGCCATCATATTGGTCTTCAAAAGTATTATGATAAGCAACACAACCTAAATGACCTGAAATATATGATGATCCTCCTGAACCTCCACCAGCACTATTATTTGATGGAACTCCACCATAGTAACCTCCACCAGCACCTCCTGTGTCAGTATTGGTTGTTACGTCTTTAGCTTTTCCAAAGGCTCCACCATAAGTTTGTGTAGCAAAGAATGAACGATCCAATCCACCATTTATATAAGCTCCATCACTTGATAAAGCTCCACCTGGTCCTCCAGATCCGTCATTACTTCCCCAAAGTGTACCATTGTAATCATCTGTTCCACCACCGCCGGCTGCTACCATTATTCTTGATTCTAGTGAAGAAGTATTATTCCATTCTCCACCGATTAGTCTTACGTCAGTTGCTCCTCCTCCTGATCCAGAAGAAGCATTACCTCCGTTTCCTCCACCATTATATCCACCGACAGGTCCTTTATAAGAGTTTTTACCTGAACCATATTCTCCAGCTCCTCCAACATATACATATAATGGTCTTGTGGTTGTTAATTCAATGTCTCCTCTTGTATAAGCACCTCGTCCTGCGTGAGATCCAACTGTTTGATCTTGACCAGCTGTTTTGGTTCCATCACCTCCAGCTGCACCCCAAAGTTCTACTTTATAGGTAGAATTTCTTGGAGGAATAAATACTTGTTCATCTCCAGTATAATTAAATTCATATACTTGTCCTGATCTTAAATCTGTTATCCTTGCATGACCGCTGCCATAATTTCCAACAGTTGTTGTTTCTCCAGTTCTATATGATGGCATAATTTCATCACCGGCCATCATCATAGTATTAGTAAATATTAGGTCAGATTCATGATATGAAAGTCTATCATCATTCATAGCATCAATGGCTAAATCATATGATACTATTTGAATATTTCTAAATAATACATCAGTTCTTGTATTTGTACTATTTGTTTCTGCAATTAAGAATCCAACATATGGAGTTACCATCATAAATTCCATACTATAGCTAGTCCAATCTGTTTTAGATAAGCCAGAAAGTACGTATGATTGAGTATTTTGAAAATTATTACTTATATAAACTGGAGCAGTATTTTTAGTATCTTCGTGATATTTTGCATCGAAAGATATTCTTATTATATGTCTATATGCTTCAGGTATATAATATGAATAATTAACATATCCTGCTTTTGCTGAAAATCTAATAGTATTGTTTTCAAAATCAAATGTTCTATTGGCAGTATATCCTTCTGTTCTAAATCTTGTAATATCATCGATATTAAATAAATTATCAGTTAAAGGTTGTCTAGTAATTTCATTTAGGGCAATAGTTCCTAAAATTCCTTCATCTGTTTTTATTTTACTTTCTAATAATACATAATCACCATGGAATGTTGAGTTGTCATGTCCAATATTGTAAGAAGATACATAATATTTAAAGGTATAAATCATTTGAGCTTCCAATTTGTCATAAGATAGTCTTACATAGTCATCATTTTTGGTTAATTCTTTTTTATCAATCATTTTACCAGTGCCATCTCTTACTTCGACATAAACAATATTTCCTTCAATAGCTCCATCAACATCAATTATTTTTGTATCAAAGTCAATAATAGATGAGTTAACAAATTTATTTGCAGTTTCAACTATTGCAGCTTTTTTATATGTTTTAAATTTAGTTAATGTTGAAATAACTCTTATTATTTCTTCTTTTCTTCCTTGAGTTACTCCTGCAATATACTCAATTGTATATTCACTTTTAGATGATAATCCTTCAATATGCACACTAACGTATTCATCAATAGATATTCTAGTAAGCTCATTAGATGAATAGTCTTTTGTATATACTATATTACTATCAGAATCATAAACATTAATTTTCATACTTGTTAATAATTCAATTAACAATGGACTTGTTGATCCTCTATCTATACTAGTTCTTATAGTAGCACTATCATAACTTAAATCTCTTACTGAATTATCTATTCTAAAATATCCTAAAGATGAAAGTGGCATTGTTGTAAATTTAAATGAACCTAAATTAGCTTCTTTTATATTACCTTTACCATCTTCCAAATTATAATCACCATATGCTGTAATTGTATATAATCCATTAGTATCTAATGTTGTAAGTGTAATAGTATTTATTTTTTTATTTTGATCTAAATAACCTCTTGCTACTTCTTGATCTATTGAATTATAAACTACATATTTATAATCATTAATATTTATTTTATCTTCGTTAGTTAATGCTACATCCAATTCAACTTTATTAATATTTATTTCACCAATTTTTACTTGTACAGTTGGTGCTTTATTAGATGTATATGTTTCACCATCTTTTATCTCTGATTTCATAACATTACCAAAGCTATCTAATAATTGAAATTTATATTTAATTTTAGAACGACTTGGCAAAGAATTAGGAGATTCATAATTTATAGTTTGACCTGCTTTTATTCTACTTGTTGCAGCGGCTGAAAAATAATAGTCATCATCATTAATTATTAATTTTGTTTTATTAAAACCATATAAAGCTTCACTTTGTAAATTAGAAGTAATTTTTACATTTTTTAATTGAATTTTATCTGGATATATTTCTCCATTTTCATATACTATTTGAATTGGCTCCAAGTTGTCTACTGACCCCATTGTTATTTCTTGTTCAAAAAATTTATGTTCAATTTTAGCCTTATTTTCATCATAATATTTGAAACTACCAACTACTTTATATGTTGCTCCAGGTTCTAGTGGAAAAACTATTATTCTTCCCCCAGCAGCATATGCTTTTCTTAAAGATATTCGATCATTCTTGTAGAAATAAAAGTTAACACCGCCAGTTATTCTTCTAGCTGGATCATTAATAGTTAATGCAGATTCTGCTGTATACGTATTTGTTTTAAATAATGTTGCTGAAACAGTTGGTTTAACATATTTTATTTCTGGTTTTGGTTTTGGAGCTTGTTCTTCTTCTTTTTCTTCTTCTTTTTCTTCTTCAGGTGGTATTTCTTCTACATATTCTTCTTTTAATATATTAAACTTATATAATAATGTCCCATATTTAAAGGTTTTTTCCCCTATTTCAAAATCATTTTCAAGATTTAATCCTTTTATTTCTTTATAAAATAATTCACTATCTTGTTTTCCATAATAAAAATATTTAATAGAATCTTCTTTAAAACTCATTATACTATTTAACGGAATTATATAAGTATTTGTACTTGTATTTATAGTTATTTGGTGTAGGTTAACATATTCACCATTAACTAGTCTTAGAAAGAAATATTCTTCAAAACTAGCTTGTTCACTATCATTATAATTATAAATTTTTCCATCAGTTATAGTTGAATTTAAGTAGCATTCTTCTATATCAAAATCAGATGTTAATAATCGTGTTTTTTCAGATATATTTACTAATGCACTTCCTGCATTAGCATATATTGGGTAATCATCATCTACATATGTTTTATCATCTTCTCCGATATATATGTTATTTAAATTTTTATAAAAAATATCTTCATATTCAACTTTTTTTAAAGATATTTTTTCAACATTCATATTCTCTTCATCATTAAAAAGAATTTTTCTAATTTCGTTATTAGATATAAAAAAGCCTTCTGTTGATAAAATAGATGATCTAGAAAATCTAGTAAGAATGAAAACTACTCCAACAAAAATGATTAATAATATACTAAAAATCACATATTGTTTTTTCATAGTTTACCTCCTAAGAATAGTTTTTCAATTTATCTATTTTTTTAATTAATAATCTTGACTTTCCATTGTAGTACATTAAATCTAATGTTGCATTAACTTTTATATCTTCATTTTCAATTATTATTTCTTCTTCAGTTTCAACAACTTCCATTAAGTCATTATCATAGTCGTATATTTCTACATATCCATTTAAATTATCTACTCTTAAATATGAAAATGATGATAAATTATAAGTTTTTTCTTTAATTGTTACTGTATAATCTCCAATTAAAAAATATAAATCATATCCATCATAAATAATACAATTATCTATTCTTTCTTTTTTAGTTCTATCTTTTAAAGTAACATCGTTGTATTCATTTTTCGTCATATATGAAAAATAATTTATTTTAAACTGTGTTCCTTCTCGAGGAAATACAATCGCCATATTTTTGGGAAAAATTACTTTTTTCTCTTCAACGTAATAAACTGGTGTAGAATCTAGTGTTACTTTATCTTTTTGGCCATCAAAATTAATAGTAGTAATGTCATTATTTTTGTCTATTTCAACATTACCAGCATATGCAAGTTTAATATCACCTGTATATTGAAATAAATCTGTTTCTTTAAAAACAAGTTTTTCTTCTTTCCTCATCATTGATTGAAAAATAGTTACTACTATAATTATAAAAATAATAGATACTACAACAATTATATGATAATTTATTTTTCTCTTATTATTTTTCATTTCTTAACCTCCTTATATTATTGCTTTTGAGAAGCATATCATTTATATATTTTAATAAAAAGAATGTGCTATATAGTACTACAAAGATAGTAAGTAATATATTCCCCCAATATACATACCATACGTACATTACATCTTTTAAATATCCAATAAAAAGTTGTCTGCAGACAAAACTTAAATATAATGGAAAAACACTAATTAGATCGATTGCAAAGTTTTTTAATGATAATGAACTTGCTCCATATAATAGACTTAAAATTGTTAGGAAATATAAATGAACTTTAGATATCTTTATAGAAAGAAACAAGCAATACAAAATAAAAATATATTTAATTAATGCTATTGAAATATTAATTATTTGTATTGAATTTAATTCCATAAATATTCCAAATATTTTAGTTACTTTATCATTTTTTGCTCTTTTTAAAAGAAAAGATATAAGCAGTTCACCTAAAATAATGAATACTATAACTATAAAAAGTAAATGCATTATCATGTAAAAAAAACTTTGACTAATCATAAATCCTCCCTAATAACTAAGGAAAAAATATTATTTGTATTAACGTAATAAGCATCTATATTTTCAAAATGTTTAGAAATTGTTTCTGATTCTATATCTATATTTCCATTTATTTCACCTAATAGTGGCATATAGTTTGGCATTATAAGAAGATTATAATCAGTACTTTTTATTCTTATAATTTTAACGTTTTCTATTATTTCTAAACCTTGACTTATATTAAAAATTTTAACTAATATTGAGTTCACTTAAATCACCTATATACATAAATTTTGATTCATCTATTTCATCATATTTTCCATTTAGAATACTTTCTACATCATTTAATATATTTTCAATACTAACTAATTTTCCTTTTTTATTTATATAGTTTTCTGCAACAAACATTGGTTGCGAGAAATAATTTCTTAATTTTCTTGAACGATAAAAAATATTTTTATCATTATCACTTAATTCTTCAAGTCCAAGTACTGCTATTATTTCTTCAAGTTCTTTGTATCTTGATAAATACTTTAGTACTTGTTCAACTAATTTGTAATGACGCTCTCCTACTATATTAACATCAATTGCTTTTGATGTTGTTTTAAATACATCAACAGCTGGGTAAATACCTTCTTCGGCAATATGTCTATCTAGAACTAATTGTCCATCCATATGTGTTAATATTGCTTGTACAGCTTCATCAGTCATATCATCGGCAGGAACGTATATTGCTTGAAATGAAGTAATTGATCCTTTTTCTACTGAGTTTATTCGCTCTTCAACATTTGATAAATCAGATATCATTGTCGTTGGATAACCGTTTTCTACTGGAACATTTTTCAATTCGTTTGATATTTCTGATTTTGCTTGAACGAAACGATAAATATTGTCAACGAATAATAGTACATCTTGATTTTTTTGATCACGAAAATATTCAGCTAAAGTTATTCCACTATATATTGCTTTACTTCTTGCTACTGAGTTTTCTCCCATTTGTCCGTATACAATTGCCATTTTATCAAGTAAATTAGATTTTTTCATTTCATCATACAATTCTTTACCTTCACGGCTTCTTTCACCAACTCCGATAAATACTGCATTACTTCCACTTTTTATGTAGATATTATTGATTAATTCTTTTATTAATACTGTTTTACCAACTCCAGCACCTCCAAGAAGTCCCATTTTATAACCTTTTTGTAATGGTGCAAAAAAATCTATTACTTTAATACCAGTCCATAATAGTCCACCATTAATGTCGATATTTTCAAGTGTTAGTATATTATCATAAACACTTTTTTTATTAATAGGAGTTAGTGGCATCTGATCGATTGGTTCTCCATAAGAATTAAATACACGACCTATAATGTTATCTGAATATTCGATATCTAATTCACTAGAATATTTGTATACCTCTAATCCCTTTTTTAATCCTATAACACTTATAAAAGGGATTGTAGAAATAATATTTTCATCAATATTAACAATTTCAAAAATATATCTTTGTCCAAGTACATCGCAATATAGAAGTTCGCTTATATTTACTTTAGCTTGATCTTCTAAAAAAATCTTCACACTTAGCTCAGATATCGACAATATTCTTCCGATAAGCATATTTTACCTCTTTCTATAATTTTCAATAATCTTTTGAAAATCCTTTTGTTTCTTTTCTTTTCTTTTTTTCTTCATTTCTTCTTCTTCAAGTTCTTCAATTTTTCTTAAAGACTCTTTAGTTATTTGTTGTCTTATAACATTTTCAGCTGCATATGAATTCATTTCACATATTTTTATTTCATAGCATATATAAAGAGAAATTAAATTTTGAAGCATTGAAGTTATTTCTGTTTCTGTTGCAAAGTCTTCAGAATATACTTCATCATCATCCTCTTTATACTCGACTGGAAATATTTTCTTTTCTGTAAACTCTTGTAATTCTATATTATAGTATCTATTGTACAATACATATATTTCACTATATTTTGAATTTTTAATAGAATCATATATTATTTGTTCAATACGTTTAAAATCATGTACAAATTCTTCTTTTGATTGTTTTAATACTACTTTATTATTATCATCTAGCATTATTTTGTTACCAATAGCAATTATGTCATTTTGGTCAACTTTTACTCTTTTATTAATTTGTGAATTAAAGTCTCCACAAAAACCTAAATCATTACCTATGTATATATTAAGCTTTGGCTTATTTTTATCTGGAATAATTCCTTTTTTATCTAAGATAATGTTTTGATTAAACATTATTTTATTTATAAGTTTAAACAATTCTTTCTCGGTATTAAAATACATTGCTGCTTTTTTTCTTGCTTTATCTACCCTTAATAGCGAATGGAAATTCATTACTTTAACGACATTTTTTACTGACATTTTTTATTCTCTCTGTTGTAAATTTTGAAATAAACTAATCATTTCATTATGTGTTTTTGGTGAGTATTTATATTGATTAAGTTTTTCAAGAATTTCTTTTCCTTCTTTAAAACTGTTTCTTAATTCTGTGGACATTTCATCTTCATTTACAAGTTCATAAACTGATTTTCGTTCCAAATAAGATAAAAGTTTTCTTCTTACCATTGATCCTATTTCTTTTACTTCATTTGTTTGAACAGCACCTCCAAGACGTGATACAGAAAGTCCATAGTTAATGGCTGGTTTCACACCTTTTTGAAAGTTTTTACTTGATAGAACTATTTGTCCATCTGTTATTGAAATTACGTTTGTTGAAATGTAATCAGTAATATCATTTCCTTTCGTTTCTATAATTGGAAGAATTGTAATAGATCCACCATTTTTATATTGACATCCTTTTTCCAATAGTCTTGAATGTGTGTAAAAAATATCAGCAGGATAAGCATCACGTCCAGGAGTTTTATTTGAAAGTAAGCTTATTTCACGATATGCCTCTGCATGACGTTTTAAATCGTCAATACATACTAAAACATCAGATCCAAAATTCATAAACTCTTCTGCAATGCTTAACGCAAAATAAGGTGTTAAACTTAAAACTGGTGGTAAGTCATCATTGAAAGCTGCAACAATAATTGTATATTTTGCTGCTCCTTTTTCTACCAATTCCTTATATATTGTCTTAACTTCTTTTTTTGTTTTTCCTATTGCTACATATATACAATAAACATTTTTTTCTCTTTGATTTACAATTGTATCCAAAAGTATTTGTGTTTTTCCTGTTCTTTTATCTCCTATTATTAATTGTCTTTGTCCTTTTCCAATTGGATATAACATATCAATTCCAGTTATTCCAGTTTCTAATGGTCTATTAACAGCTGTTCTATCCATTATTGGAATTGTTGGCCTTTCAATTGGAATATCAAAAAGTGTAGAAAACTTTTTAGAAGATAGTATATCAACTCCAAAAATATTTATTATTCTTCCAAATGATTCATTAGAATACTTCCCTTTAAATATAGTATTAGTAGAAAATGCCATATCTCCAACATTTATTGGACTTTGTATGTCTACAAGTGCTACTGTTATATAATTCTCTTGAATTGAATTAACATAACCGACAGCTTTGTCACTTATGTTTATTTTTTCATAGAACATAACACTATTCATGCCATCAACTCTAATTAAAAAATCTTTAACATTAGTTACAGTTCCAACATCATAGATGTTTGAATTATCACTAATATCTTCAATTTTATCATCAACTTTTTTTGTTAAATAACTATCTTCTTCCACTCTAAACACCTACTTTATACAAAAATCGTACATTTTATTTTTATACTTTATCATGATTCCACGATATATCTTATTATCGTATATAGTAAGAATATTCTTACTCAAATAATTATAATTCTTTTTTTCATCACTTACGTATACATAGACAAACGGATCTTCTTCAACTAAAATTCTATCCAAATATTGTCTAAAAGTAATAATATTCATCTTTTTATTCTTTTTCATATATGTATCTACTATTTCTTGATTATTTTCAAATATGCCTCTTAAAAATGTTTCTTGTTCTTTGGAATTTTTAGTAGATAATTCATAACAAACTTTGCTAATTAATTTAGCTCTATTTTTTTTAAGTTCATCATATTTAGTAAAATTTAAATTATTAACATTTTTTGCAACAAAGCTTTTAATTAAAGCTTCTTCATCAAAAGTAAATTTTTCATCAATCTTTTTGACTTGCTGTAAAATATTTTCATCTTGATAATCAATTTTTTTTACGTTTATATCATATAATGATGAAACATTTTTATCCTTATTTATTATTTCCTCATTACTATTATTATTTTCAAAATTATCCTTTTTTCTAGCAATTTCTTCATTTAATTCATTTAATTTTTTTTCTTTTTCTTGAATTATACTATCGTAAACTTGAACTTTATCTAAATAATACTCTTTTGAAGCTTTATTAATTTTTTCTACTATTCTTTTCAAGAATATATACATCAAGAATATAAGTAAAATAATAAAGATAAATAGTATTATTAATACAACTAATTCTGTATCCATATTTTATTAATTCACTAAAGGATTGAAATACAATAGTAAGAAAACAAAAGCAAACAAGAATAATAAGAATATTGCTAGTACTACCATGATTGTCATTATTGAATGAATTACATCACTTTTTGTTTCAGGATTTCTTCCAATTGCCTCAGCTACTTTAGCTCCAAGTATTCCTATTCCAATTCCTAGTCCTAAGAAAGCAAGTCCAAGCATATTACCTATAGCCCCAATTGTACTTGATAATATATTTTCCATTTGTTCCTCCTATCTATTAATTAATTTAGTTTTGGTGTTGCAAAGAATTTTTTCGCCTTCATAAACGCAATCATCTAAACTTAAAACAATTTCATATCCTATTCCATTTGGAACAGTAACAGTATAATTAAATCCACTAGTTGAAACTGCTTCACTAGGATTAACTAATATACGTTCTATTTCTTGTGAATCAATTGTTAATACAACGTAACTAGTTTCAAAAGCATATGCATCATCGAAAAATACAGTAAAATTAATACTATTATTACTTATTTTATTTACTTTAATTTTACTATTTATATTTTTTGTTGTAGTAGAAATAACATTTACAACTTCATCTCTTATATCCTTACCTTCATCATAATATGAATAGCATAAACTGATTTTATATAATGAATTTGGATTTAAATTTCTTATTCTATATCTAGTTAAATTTTTACTTAATATTATTTTGTTTTCGTAATTATCTCCTTCTATTAGTAAAAATACAGAAACAAATTCATTTTTTGGATCAACGACACTATAGTAAACATCTACATAAGATGGATAAGAAACAACACTTGTTAATTGAATAGAGTTAATTATTGTTAATTCAGTTCCACCATTATTACCTTTATTTGGAATATTTCCTCCTCCATTAATAATTGTCGCACCGCCATTATTATTGATGACATTATTATTTGTATTGTTATTGTTAATTATTGTGATATCACCATTTCCATTGTTATTATTATTTTCATTTTCTTCATCTTCTACAACTGGATCTTTATATTCATTTGTACTACCATTTATTTTTTTCAAATTAATAACTTGTCCATTTACAAGAAGTGTTTCATGAGCAACATCAAACAAGTTATTTCCATATTTTAAGCTTTTTGCTCCAAGTATTTTTAAATTTAGTTCATTATTTAATAATAAGAAATTTCCACTCTTATCCATTTCAACTACTAAATATTTTCTAGTTGCTATATCATTACTTTCTGTTTCACTTGTTTCTGTTGCAATTGTACCAGAAACAATTAAATATTTTCTGTCATCTAGTTTATAAAATGATTCATTACTTAATGGTATTTCTAAATATTTTTCATTGTATAAAACGTCTCCATTATCTAATACTTTGTAATTATCACCAAAGACATATAATTTATTTTCGTTTTCATTGTAGACAACACTATCTGTCCCTAGTTTTTTTTCATAAATCTCACTATTTGAATTATAAGTTAGATAATATAAATCATCCCATCTTTTTGATATTTTTGCATCAGAATCAACTGTAAAATAATTATTATAATCATCATATCCAAAACTATTTTTTGGAACATAATATGTTTCATTTTTCTTTATTATTTGTTCAAATAGAATTACTCCAAATAGAATAACTATGAGAGTAACTAGGAAAGCAAATAATCCAAATATAATTTTATTGTTCTTCTTAGTCATATTTACTCTCCTATCATTACATATGTATGTTCAATACTTGTATCAGAAACTATTGTTCCTTGTGAAGTAAATTGTAATTGGATTAGGTATAATCCTTGTTTTAATAAAACAATATCAGGAAGTGTAAATGAATATGCTGTACTGTTTCCAATACTTATTTCTCGTGGTATAAAGTCACTTTCACCTGAATAGGTTGTACCATCTTCCTCACTATAAACAGTATATGAAATTTTATCTATTTTCGTTAATTTTGTACTATGCAAAAATCTTAAATCTATTTTACTTGGATTTAATGAATTTGGTGCTGAAGTTATTTCACCAATATCAATACCTGTTGTATTTAATATTCTTGTTGAAAATGCGGATACAGCAGCACTTTCACCACCATCATTAAGCATATCAACTGTGTAGTGAATGTATATAGTATACATTTCTTGTGAATTAATATCAGAAATTCTGAATTTTTTTGCACGTTCATTTATACTAATTCTTTTATTTTTATATTCATCTGGAGTAACGTCTTCTCCTGAAGAATTATATATATCAACTGTGTAATCAGCAGTAGTAATAACTTTCCATGTATCATAAATTGTTACAGTAAATTCAATGTAATCTTCATCAGAGTTTACTGAATTTCTAACATTAAATGTTGGCATACTCAATTTTCTTAGATTAAATGTGTATATTCCTGGATAATTTAATTCAACTTCAGAAGTTTCATCATCAAGTTCCAATATAACTACTGGCTGAATTACAATTTGGTATCTTTCTCCAAATTTGAATGAACTTCGAGGATTACATGGTATTCTTACTTCCATATTTTCAGTAAATCTTACATCATCAGGAATTTCAATATCAACTAATTCTTTGTCATAGTCATTTATTTCTGGGTTATATGTTAGTTTATATAGTTTGTATCTAATTCTATCATAACCAACTAATTTTCCTAAAGTATATGTGAATATCAATGATTTATTTTCATATTCTTGGAAATCATATCTTAAACGTATATTGGTTATTTCAACAGATGATAAAGTATTAAAGTAATAAATTCTTCCTTCAAGATCTTTATCTAGATCATATAAATAATGTTTTACAAATTGACCGTTTGCGTTTTTAATTTTTGCATAAAACTTAATTGCATAACGTTGATCGGGTAGCAATTCATCTACATTAACTCCTTCAGTAAATTGATCCTTTGGAATAGTAACAATTTTGATAGGTTCATCGCCCATATTTGTTCCATATTCATCAGTTTCATATAATTCAGCAAATATTTCATCATTTTCTAATTCTGAGTAACTAAATCCATATAAGAATCCTTTAATAACTACATCTCTTATTCCAGGAATAAGTGTTGATTTTCCACTATCATTAGTCAATTTTATTCCAGGGATTAACTCTTTAAATTCAAATGAACTTTGTCCACTTGGCATTGCTTCAGAAGTTGATAATTCTTTTGGTAAGAAATAAATATAGTTATAAGATATTCCCTGTGAATCTGGCACAAATGGAATATTTAGATGTGCTTCTTTTAACATGCTTGTAAATATTATTTCATTTTGAGTTATTACTTTTTGATTAATATTTCCCATAGCATTTTTTCCGTAATTAAACAATTCGCGATCTGAAATAAGTGAATAATAATCACCAACACCATTGTTATATTCATTACCTATTGATTGTAGTGCAAATACATCACCAGGCAAATCATATCCCATTCTTTCATCATCGTAATAAACTTCTACTTTCAAATTAACAGTTTTTCCTTTAAACTCAGCAAGTTCAAATAAATCTACAACAGCTAGATTACTGTCAGTAATAACTTGATAATCTTTGACAACTTCGTTGTCCTCTGTAGAAAATGTAGTTCTTAATCCAGCGATTTTTTGATATTTAGTATCAGTTCTATCAAAGCCATCTATTGAAATCAAGGCTCTATTTGTTTCCATATCTAGTGAATATGTATAATCATCACGTACTTTTGGATTCATGAAACGCTGAAATAATATTTCTTTTTCTTTTATTGAAGATGCATTTTTTATTAGTGCTTGTGAAACAAATACTCCTATGTAACCAGAATATAAATTATTAATAGTTACTGTTTTATATGTATCTGTTTTTTGAATAGGTGCTGAAGAAATTGTTTCCAATCCATCTCTTGATACACCTATTTTTCCTAGAAATTCATTTTTAAATAAAGCATTATCTACATCTTTAAGAGTATATTTTAATGTTATCTCCCCTGTTAATGAGCTTGATGGATATGTTGTAATAATCGCTTCTTGTTTAGGTACTTCTACATCTTTTGATTTTAAAATTACATCTTCATCAACTGGATAATGTGTTAATTCATCACTATCACCTAATTTTAAATATGCTTCATAGGTTAAATAGTACTTATGTCCTCTTCTTAAATCAGTATCTTTCGTTTCGTAAGGAGTACCGTAATCAAAATATAATTCTACGTACTCTATTGTTCCATCAGATTTTACAGTATATCTTATATCACTATTTTCTATTTTCTCTTTAGTGATTGCATCATAGATATGATAATCGATGTATTTTGCATAACGTCTACTGTTATCATATAATGCTTTAAATTTAATTCCAACAATTGTATTTCCATCAAGATTTTGATCTTGATGTTCCTCATCGGCATTTCTATTTCTTATATATTGAATTTCTATAGCATTTTCAGTATCTACAGGATTATCTGGCGCTAGGTTGTTAGCTCTCATGGCATATACATTATTAATTATTTCTATTGAATTCTTGAAATCTGTATAGTCATATGCCTCTGAAATAAGGAATGTAATATATTCAATTTTTATATCAGAATTTACTAGTCCAAAAAAGTCTGGTGTCAATGTAAATGATTTATCATAATAAGATGATTTTAGTTCACT
>JAEEGL013975528.1_pt1 | contig 15288 bp, 15 predicted proteins | sample 9134231 | NCBI WGS metagenome assembly JAEEGL01 (sample SAMN16246548, study PRJNA631951) | gut metagenome | biome: gut microbiome; feature: rumen; material: fiber-attached | host: Bos | place: Iran: Karaj | collected 2018-10 | reverse complement strand
TTTACATAAAAATCCTACCAATATCCTACTATAAGTAGCACTTGTTTTCAATGAAAACACATACAAACAAAAAAGGCAACCCGCAGAAAGCATGCGAATTGCCTTGTATTTTCATTACCCGTAAGCCACACGATACTATTCGAATTCGATAAGAGCGACTATATCTTGTGGTAAACGAATTCTTTTTACATATATTTTGTATGGGTATTCTACATATTTCATATTTTACAGGGCGTTTTTGAGATTTTTGGCGACAAAATGGCGACACGGAAACAACAGTCGTAACTAATCCTTAACTATCCAATATCCGCTCCTATTAGTTCCTTCTCGAATCAATCGCCCTTCTTCCTGCAACTCCTTCATGTCTTTCTGCACTTGTTTTCTAGTCAAATGCAGCGCATTCATTAGCTGTACTTGGGTAATTGTCGAGTTTTCAGTCAAAATTGCTAGTATTGCTTGTTTTCGTTCAGTTCCTTTCCGGCTCCCTTTCGGCTCCTTTTCGGCTCCTTTTTGGCTCCTTTTTGACTCCTCGTTGGAAAGATCATAAAACCCTTCATGCACAAATAGTCTAGTGATAAAGTAGCTTCTATCTTCATCCGTCTCAAACTCTGGCTTAGGTGAGCCATTTGTTTCCAATGCATCAATGATCTTCTTAAATCCAGTGTTTCTGCCCTCTGTCAAATGCAATTCCTTCAGGAAATCACCAATACGTCGATTTCTGTAACGGCGATTTGACACACGATAATTTTTTAATCCTTCCATCGTAACGGAACGATCCGGACCTGGAAAACTTACTATCTCCATTCTGTCCTTTTCAACCCGCACCTCTATTGGTTCCCTTTCATCATATCCTCGATGATAGACCGCGTTTGACAATGCCTCCTCCACCGCTGCGTACGGAAAATTAAAAAAGCGATCTGCTTCAGCCCGATCCGGATGTTTTACAACCTTTTCCGTAATGATCACATTTCGAATATACTGCAACGCATCCCTAATCTGCTGATGCAGCGGGCCCTTGAATGTTTTCTCGATTATGTCATTTCCGCCCAAACCATCAGGGAACTGTACCACGTCAATCTGCGCAGTAGGAAAATACTTCTCCGGCTCCATGCTGAAAAACATCAATCCAACATTCTTGGGTTTGACATATTCCGGAAGTGTGCTGATAATGTTCATGTTCTGGCACACTTCAATAAAATCCCCTGATTTTGCTTTTTCATAAAGGGAACTGTTAATCTCCTTCAAATAACTCTGAATGAGCGTAATATTCAGATCAGAGATATCAGCATGGTGATTGATTCGATCATCAAAAGGTACTCTGTTAGCAAGATTAAAAAGGTCTTTTAATTCATCGTCTGACGGTTCCACGGAATTTGATGCTTTACGAATGAAATGAATCCTCTCCTTATTATCTTTATCCATTGTTTTTGGAGAAGAATACGGCCTGTTATCACCACCGGGGCACCAGATCACAATAAACTGCTTATCCTGATAAGTCTCAACGCCTATGATAGGGGTATATGCAGGCCTTATCAACTTGCATTTGGCAAATATCTCCTTCTGATATTTGTCAATTTTCCCATTTGGAACACCAAGAAGAGGATATACGGGCCGCCCGTCTTTCTCTTCAACACCGATAACAATGTATCCGCCACCCCAGTTGTCAAGATCATTGGCAAAGGCACATATGGTTTTTAGGGATGCTGCAGCATCCCAAGTTGACTTATATTCAATTCTCGCCCATTCCACCACATCACCAGAAAGCAGTGTTTTAATGTTTGTCGGGATTGCCATATGATACCTTCCTTTTTCCTCAAAACCCGTTCCAACTTACTCATTTATTATAGCCAAACGCAGTGCTTTTATCAACAATAATCTCGTAATCGGCAGTCACTATACAAATATTTGTTTACTTCTCTATGTCCATTCACTATAATATCCTATAAATGAGGTTTGTTTGGTATTAGGAATGACTTTTTCATGTCCCTAGGAGACTGATAAAACTCGTTTGGTAGCGTTGAGGATTTCACGCAAGCATGTCCTAGCCTGATAAAGATAATAGAAGCGCAATACATTTTTTACTCTTATCCGTACAAACTAGGGTGAAAGGCTGAGATGTCACCGAATGCACCTTATGATAATGTGACTGAAAGCCATCTATACTCCGCCGATAGTCATATGGTTTAATTATGAACTTGTAGAAATATACATAAACAAATGCGTTAACAGTAACTAAAGTACAGAGAAATCATAGATACAGAGTATTTAGAATGCAAACTGAATTGGTCAGATGCTTGCGATAATTGTAAAGTGCGAACTGCAGAGAGAGGAGAAAAATAAATGAGTTATGCAGAGAGAAAAGTATTATTCGAAAAATGGAAAAACATAAGAAATAGACCTTTAATTACATATGTAACTTCCATAAGACCAAATTTGTCTGTAAATATGTCTAGTGATTCAATAACAGAAATAATAAATACAGTAAACTTAATACCTGGTGACATGAAAGAAATAGACTTTATGATTATCAGTAATGGCGGGGATCCCATAACTTCTTTACGGATTATTAATATCCTGCGAGAACGTTTTGAACATATAACAGTTGTAGTACCATATGTTGCATATAGTGCAGCAACGATCTTGGCCTTGGGTGCCGACGATATATTAATGCATCGATTTTCAAATCTCGGTCCAGTGGATCCACAATTGACCATTTTAAAACCTAATATTGTTGGCCAAAATTCCGATATACACTTTAGTTCTGAAGATATAAGAAATTATATAGAATTTTTAAGAGACGATGTCGGCATTACAGATCAGGAATACCTAGCCTCAGCCATTACCAACCTATCAGCAGAAGTTGGAGCAATTCCTATTGGGAATGCAAAACGAAGCCAACAACTTTCACTTTCATTAAGTAAAAAAATGCTTGAAACACACTTACCAAATGAGAATACCGCAACTAGCATAGCACAAAAATTAAACTCTTCATTTTATCATCATGGTTATGCTGTAAGTCGTAAAGAAGCAAAAGATATCGGGTTAACCATAACAATACCTACTGCAGAAGAAGAGTCACTAATGTGGTCAATTTGGCAAAATTATTCCAATGAAATGAATACTGACAAAGAGTTTAATATTATTAATGAGTTAATGAATAATCCTCACGCCAACGATAAACTTAATACTGTTCCTATTATTAACTTACCAGCAAATACACCTCCGGAGGTGGCAAATCAGTTAATAATAAATGCCGCCTCACAAATTCCTGTAACTTCTAGGGATGCAATAGATATTAATGTCTTGTTAGCAACAATTGAGAGTTTTAACATATCATATGAAATAAGAAATAATTTTAGCGTCGTATTTTGGAGAAATGCCGATATGACCCTAGGATTTAATGCGACCCCTTATTCGGAAGGGTGGAAAGTGAGGGAATAATATGCAGATATTATTAACAAATACAAAAAAAAATATGAATAGCGGTCCATATACCATAACATCTACACAATCATTTAACAAATCCATAACTATTAATGGTGTAGTAACTCCTCATCTAAATAAAATACCTGTGACAATTAAACCATCAGTTAACAAGAACGGGAAGCAATATAAATAGGTATCATATAAAAATCTCTCTAACAAATAAAACTCCAAGAATCATGTCTTGGAGCTTTATTCCTCCTTGAGTGCCGCAAAATACTCAAAGAGATTTTCCATGAGGAACTGGGTGAATGGCAGACTTCATGAAATGTAATATCCGTTGAAACTCGCCGACAACTGTTTAAAAGAACTGGAATGAAAAAATGGATTTGAGAAAAAGTGTTAACCGTGTCATTAGAAGCGAACGCTGAAAAGTCACAGTTTTAGCCTTTTGGCGACATTTAGTCAGCATCATCTTGGTCTCACCAGCTGCTTACACCGGTGCGGTGAAACCGCCTGTCCGGAGGAGCGGGAACCGCGAATCCGGCATGTCGAGAACCTCCCATTATGAGGCGTAGCCGCTGCCCCAGTGTTTTACCTGGGACAGGGCTCGTCAGTTATTGGTTACTCACTGATCGCTGGATCAAGGCCGTCAGCGATGTTCTGTTGACTGAGACCCAGGCTTGCAAGGCGAAGGATCTCTCTGTACTTGGTCATGGCGTGACCTCCTTAGAATTATTTACGCCTAATCGGCGCATGTCTTAATTCTAAGGCGAACTCGCAGCGGTTTCCAGTCCGGAACAATGGTTTCTTAAAAAACGGAATGGCGGTTTCTTAATCACCGGACTGAGGTGTCACGGAGGCCGGAATATTCATACCAGCCTCATAGTAAATTTTAGGCCGATGAGACTACACACCATAAAATTTGTTGCCTCCTCTTTTCCTATAATTTAAACGAGTATCAATAATACCTATATCTAGGCCTTATGAAATTTATTTAATCCATCTGATATATCAATCAAATCATCGTCTTTAATTCCACTAATCATATCCTTAGACATAAATATTGTTTGTATTCCAACCTCTTCTGCCATTTCAACTAAGACTGGATAAACCTTTTCAAAGCTATCTACTCCCATAGGTTGATTAGCGGAATCAATAACTAACATCGGCATATAAATAAAACCACTAAAATTTTTGTTCAAATATTCAAACATTGTAAGATAAACCAACATTTGTATATGTGTCTGACGTGCCATGCTTCCTGGCATAAAATTAACAATATTATCACCTTTTTTATGTTTTGCCGATAAGCATAATCTAAACGGATCAAATTCTAATGCAAATCCTTCTTCTTTAATATCTTCCTGCAAATGCTTTATCTCTAATTTACTTTCAAGGTAAATCTTTGTTAATCTCTTGTTAAAGTCATTAATCTTTTTTTGATTGAACGATGACTTCAATTCCTTTATCTCCTTCTTTAAATTTTCTACCTCTTGAGATAAATCATCATATTTTACAATATCTACTTCCTCTTGCAAAACAACAAATATGTGCTCCAATAAACCAACTTTTTTCATCGCATCTTCATAAGAAAGTTTTTCTGATGATGCTTTTAGAAGTTCAATTTGGTAATCCAGCTTTTTCTTTTCCTTTTCTATATCCTTGATTGCCTTGTTATAGTCGGTTAATGATAAAATAACATTCTCTTCGTCAAGAGTTTCTATTGTATCCTTGATGAACATTGTATATTCTTCATAATCAGGCTCATCACTAACAATCTCACTCATAATTGAAAGCAGTCGCTTTATTCTCTCTTTCCGGTCAATCATATTACTAGATTGATTTTTCATAAAATTGTATATTTTTATTTCTTCTGCAAGTGAAAATGAAGATTGAGATAAATACACCAAATCTTTTGAATGTTCTTTTGCTTTTCTCACGTAAGAACTTCTAAAATCGCAAAATGTTTTATAATCGGCACTATACTTTCCCGTATAATCAAGTTGTAACTCTTTAAAAATTTTCTGTTGCTGCACTTTACTTCTGTTATACTCTTGATAAGTTGAGGATAACTTTTCTAGTTCTTTACTTTTGGCATCAAGCAAAAGTTCTTTCTCATAAATTTGTTCGATATTCTCAAAATTAAAGAAAAAGTTCATAATATTTCTAATTCTAATATTATGCTTCAACTCTTTCGCCTTGGTGAATACGGTACTTAAATCTCCAAGTCCTTTTTCCTCTATAAAATTTAGGAAATTGAAGGATCTAAATGATGGATATTCACCAAATACCTTATTATAAATTTCTAAATATCTATTGTTACGAAGTTGTGTCAAAATTAAACAAATATTATCCTTGTATGTATCAGCACTTACCTCTGAATAATCACTTTCTTCAGTTCTTCTATAAAAATATCCTCCTTCTTTAACGGTTCTTTTTATCCATAAACTTGTCATCTCATTTTTGAGCAATGCTTCAATACTATCTATATTATCCAATCCCTGATATGTCAAATTATCGCTACTACCTAAAATATAATCAATAACTATTGTCAACGCCGTTTTTCCTCGAGTATTCTTTCCATAAACAAAACAATGTTCAGAAAACTTGTACTCTTGAAACTCATCAGCACGATTAAACCGAATCAACTCAACTTTAAACATACCGAATCACCTCCTCAATTACTGCTGTCGCATCCAATTTATTAATTTCCAATATTGGATTGGGTGTTTTCCCATTACACATTTTTATAAAATCATTTTCCGAGCCATACTCCAACTCATTTATTACTTCTATATTATCCCCCTTAATGGATATTTTCCCCGATTTAACAAGCATCTTTAGAACACACAATATTTTTTCTATATCCTTATAATTTGTTGCCAACTTTAAGGAGATATTTTCAAAAAAAACATCTACAAAGTCTTTCGTTCTACTCCTATATGAAGTAAAATTGTCTTCATATCTTATACAAAAAGCAAAAAAAATCATTTTAGTAACAGAGTTGATACGATAAGGATCCATCAATAGTGACAAAATAATATCAGCATATTCAGCTTCTTTAATTACATCATTCAGTTTCACTTTCTTCACCCCATTCTATCTGCAACTCTTCGTCTATTCCATCACTTGTTAAATATATGTAACATCCATTTTGATACATTGGACCTCTAGGAATAATTTCACTATCTATCGCCATTAATGTTGTACGATCATACAAATCTTTTGGTGTACAATTCACTCCAAGTTCGTCTTTTGCAATGTCATAGTTTTCCTTAGCAAACTCCTCCAGATTTGATATGTCCATCTCTTTTTGTTCTGCAAACACATCACGAAAATCTTTATAAAATAGCTCGTTAACAATTCCTCTTAGAACAAATTCTTCCTGTGAATTAACTAAAAACAATTGCTTTACTTCTCTCTTCTGTCTTTCATCAACAATCTTTTTAGCCTTTTCCGAAAAAACTGGTTTTAATAATTTTATATTCACTTTATAAGAATGGTCACTTATTTCTTCGCTCACCGTAACAATCATTTTCATAAGTTCTGAGAATACTAATGAATATTCTTTCTTTTGTTTTATTGATTCATCTATTTGCTTATTTATATCCTGAATAAATTTCTCTAACCTTTTTCTCTTAGCAATGCTATATTCAACAATATCCGTACAGTACTTTTCGAAAAATATCGTTTCAAGTCTTAAATCCAATTCGTCAATTGAGCACTTATCGATTTTAATTCTTTCAATTATGCCCTTTATATCATCTTTCAGTTTTTGTGCATCATCACAATCAAAATCCTTTTTATACTGCTCGTAAACTTTTCTTGCTATAGATGATTTTTTCTTACTTTTTCCTTTTTCAACAAACGACACCATTTCGTTTATCACTTTTTCTACCGACAAATCAAATTTCAGTTCATTTTCAATAAAAAGTGTATAAAGTTCCGGTTTCACATTATCTAAAAGCAACCAATTTCCTACCACTTTAGAAAAGCAACTCTGATCAACCTGACCGCTTTTTACCTGTACACAATTACTTTCTGATGAATCCAACTCGTATATTTTATCATCCGCTGCTATTTCTACATCATCTTTTCCTTCAAAACAAAATCTCTGCTTAACATTCATATTCTCTAATACATATAAAACAAATACTTTCCTCTGAAAAAGGAAACCGTATTGTGATGTAATTCCACTTTCGTTCATTGTTAACACCTCAAATCTATTTTTTTTAAAACAAAACCTTTCATTTCAATTATAGAGTGTTTCTGTGTCCAATATTCAGTCCTTAGAGTAAATTGCCTTTTTCTTTTATCTATTCAAATTTTCGCTTTGCACTTACAAGCATATTCAAATCTATTCTATCATAACTGCTATTGATATACTACTTTTATTTCCAGTTCTTTATCCTTTTTAATATTGAATGTTATTAATGCTCCTATGAATAATATTCTTAGGTTTATCCAGCATGGTCATCTTTAATCTACCCTCTTCCACCAAAGAATTAAATACTTTCTTCTAAAACTTGTACGGCTTTCAAATCCAGAGTTCCCAATAATTTCTGGTACAAATTTTGCCTTACAAAAATCCAAAATTATTATGACCACATCATTCCTCAACAACTCCAAATACTTATCACAAGATTAAAACAGCTCTCATTATCCTTTATTGCGCCTTCCTTCATTGCACATGATTTTAGCCCCTCGCTTGAAGACATCCTATTTGAGAGATCTTCCATTGGTTTTTGTGACTCCTCCGCATTTTAGCACATTTGAATCCGCCCCACCTGATTCTCCGCAACCGTGGTTCCTTCAATTGGACTTCCCTGTAACGGATCACTGATCGGATCGCTGATAGGAACGGGCCGATTTACGCCAAACATATATCCCATACCAAAAATCGCCATCCGACAGCCTACCATGGTGCCGTATTTTACCGCCTTCCAAATCATAATTGTTTTACTGACATTTTCAATTCTCATCAGAAAATCGTCATCCAATGCCCCAAAGCCTTCCAACAAATCCTTTTTTCGTTACATTTTTGAGGACATTTTTATCAAAAAAGCGGAAGAGCCTAATGCATTAGACTCTTCATCTTATTCTTGCAAAACTTCAGCTCTTTCATACCCCTATTTTTCTTGATCTCTGCGAAGGAAAAACCGGATTACGATCCAACCTGCCAATACCCCCACATGAACTCCCCACAAAGGAATTGGCAGCCTAGACAGCGGTTCCGCAAAGTAGATCACTAGCGCCGTTTCCAGAAGCAGGAATCCCAGCCACCACCTATAGGCTAAGACGCGGTCCTCGGTATTTCTTATCAGCTCTGTCAGCGCCTGACTCTTCTCTTCGCGTTCGTTCAGCGTCCGCCGCAGTGCCTTGAGTGACGCTTCCAGGCACCCATTCTCTGACCGCTCCTTTTCCAGACTCGCTTTCGCATCTTCTCTGATCCATGTAATTTCGCAGGTAAGCTCGGATGCTTTTTGCTTCCATTTGAAGCCCTCGTTCGCCAACCGCCTGAGCTTCCCGTTCTCCTCCGTCAGCCTGTCGAGTTCGTCCGCCTGCTCCTCCAGCATCGTAAGCAGTTCGTCCGTTCTGTCTCCGTTTAAGCCTTTGTATTCGCTCGTCCCTCTCCATCTCCTTTCTTACCTTCAGTTCCTTAAGTTCGATAATTCTTTGTTCTGTTCCTTCAATTTCGTGATCTGTTCCGACTGTTTCCGCATGATGTTCTTCGATTTCTTCAGCTGGCCTTCCAGTGTCCCGCATAATTGCATGGATTCGTCCAGCCTCTCCTTCAGGCTCTCGTTCTCCCTGGCCAGCGCTTCGATCTCCTCCTGCTGAGTCACCAAAAGACCAAGCATCTCTTCCTGCGCATTCAATACCTCGATCATTTCCTCTAAGTTTTTCAAGTCGTCCAATGATTCCCCTCGCTTTCTCCATGACATACGCAGTGATTTCGTTTGCGGTTTGTCTGATTTTCTTAAGCATGGCGTTCCATTCCCTGATCTCCCTGTTTGTCTGACAGCGGTCAGACTGGATTCCCCTCTTCTCCATCTGCCTGGCCGCCACGCCTTCATGCATGGTCGGCTCCAAGTCTAATCCTTGTCTTTTGAAAGAGCGATGGTCAATGTGGTTTTCTGGTGCCAAATAACGATTGCAGCATTCCGCCCATGACTTCCTCCATTCCTCTGCCCTCGCTCTGTCATTCCAGTCATTTGCCGGAACGGAAATGCGTTCCCAGAGATATTCCGTCCCCTTGCCTTCGCGAACACGAGTCTTTTGTTTTCCATTCTCGTCAAGCACTGGGATTCTGTATTGTGCCGTATTCTCCTTGTCTTTCGCATCAAATGAAGGTAAGTCGGGATTGTAGATCGGCCTTCCCTGATCATCCCTGGCATTGGCATAAACCGACTTCTGCTTTGCCTGCCACTTTTCATTCTCATCCATTCCCCTAACACTTAACATGACATGAGCATGTGGATTCCCATCTTTCTTATCGTGCAGTGCCCAGTCCGCAATCATTCCCTTGGAAACAAAGATAGCATTTATATAGGTTCTCACGCACTCAATCTGTTGTTCCCTGGTCATCTCCGCAGGAAGCGCCACCTCAACTTCTCTGGCAAGCTGGGCATCGGATCTCTTTTCTATTCTCTGCACTTCGTTCCAGAGGATTTCACGATCTGCATACGCCTGCGGAGCGTTTTTCGGTAAGATAACCTCTGAAAAAACCACGCCGCCTTTTCTTGTAAAGTCATGCGTAATCCCCGTTTCCTCGTTGTATAATTTCTCCCCTGATCGGTATGCGGAGGATGCAACCGCTGACCGTCCCCCGCTTCTACCGATAATCTTGATGGAGCAGTGATAAATTGCCAATTGTGATTTCTCCTTTCTCGCAATCATGGCTACGTCTATCCTTATGTCAGAGAAAGGAGGTGCCAACTTGGATCAGATTAAAATCGGTAAATTCATAGCTTGCCTGCGAAAAGAGAAAGGCTATACGCAACGACAATTGGCTGACATGCTTGATATTAGTGATAAGACCATCAGTAAATGGGAAACAGGAAATGGCCTTCCTGACATTTCGCTTATTATGCCACTTTGTGAAGCATTTGGAATTTCCGTCAACGAATTGCTCTCTGGCGAAAGAATCGGGGATGAAAACTACATCGTTTCTACCATCTTTACCATTGGTCTGGGCGGATACCTCTCATTGCGCGTCACGGCAAAACAGTCAATGTGGCTGGGTAATGCTCAAATACAATTTGACGGAGGTAGTTTTATGGCGGAAATAGCGGTTTTCTGGGATTTGCCATCTTCTTTGGAATCATTCAACTAATTCTTTCCAAAAAGACAAGGCACATGGTTGTGAAGTTTATACCGATCGCGATTACCATTATGGGCCTGTTGTTTTGTTTGGCAACATACCTGGGAGCATTTGGAACAGGTTCTCCGAGCGTGATTGCGGAAAACCAATACTTCACCATGTTCCTGTGCATTCCGATCGGCGGAGCGTTTGTTGGTTGTCTAGTGGGAATGTTATTTATGAAAATGCTTGAAAAAATCAAGGGTAATTCTCAAAGAAAGATTTGGGAAAGCGGCATCAGTTTTATGCTGATGCCGCTTTCTCATTCAAGTTTCGATTCTCTCTTCACTTTGTCAGCAATTCCTGAAATTCCCTGCGGTTACGAATAGCCTGAAAACCCGGATGTATCCGTATGCAAGAAACAAATTCATCCAAGTCCGTCTCCTTCGATTCATTGGGCAATTTTGTTCCACCCACCAGGCCAAATAAAGGGGCCGTAAACTTCCATGTCCCTTGCCTGCACCATTTTGCCATCTCTTCCGCGTGATGCCTGGCCTGGCTTAAGGCAGCAAGTGCTTCCTCATGTTGTCCTTCATAGCACAAAGCGATTGCCCTGTCAATTTCATTGTACTACAAGACATTATGGTAATTCTGATAATTGCCGTCTGGAAAAAGCACCCTTAATATCTACGTGACGGCTTCACACTTCTTCAAGGCCCTGCCACCCCTGATCATCATGAAATATGTCAAAAACTCCGCAATCTTGCGATTTGCCATTTTCTGACACAGCGCCATTTTGTCCTCACCTTCCGAACAGATACACAGTAATTCGTCCCTTTTTAACTCGTCAGGGTGCCTTTCTGCATATTCCTTAGCACCTTTGGGGTCTCCTTTTTGCGTCAGTGACCGCACAATGCCTTCGAGGACCTTATCCCTCAAAATGCAGTCATCAGCATTCTCCCAAACGATGCGATAATGACGGATGGCCTGTTCATACAATCCGTATGCTAGCTCCCCTTCCTTTACGCAGGCGAGATAATATTCATCCGAAGCCATCCACTCCAGCCATTCCATGTTCCCCGGATATTCAGCCACCGCCCTGCAGGCAATTTCATAGTTCATTTCCTTGTCATCATGCTTCCAATAGTCCGTAAATACCTCTTCGTATTCTGCCTTTCTCATGTTTTTCTGATAGTCTTCCATCCCCAAAAGGTAATCCGTCGTGACGGAAAACAAATTCGCCAGTGGCGGCAATAAGGAAATGTCCGGTTTTGAAAGGTCCGTCTCCCATCTGCTGACCGCCTGTGGGGAAACGGACAAAAGCTCTGCCAATTTCTCCTGCGTGATGCCTGATTTTCGTCTTAATTCTTTCAGATTTTCTCCAAAGGTCATAGCTGGTCTCCATATAGATTTACTCGACCGGTCTGTAATTCCATTTTGACGCATTTGCGTCAGGATTTCCATGTCAATTTTTATGAGACGTCATCAATTCATAATTGATTTCCCGAGGTTCACGGATTTACGAAAATGCAATTTCCTTATTCCCATCCATCAGAAATTGTTACCTTCCTCTTAAAAAGTGCCGTGGAATCCTTTCCGCTTTTTTGATACACTTTACTAAGAGGGACCTCGATAAACCATTCATAACAGGAGGTGCAAAACCATGAATCAAATACTGGCCCAAAATCTAAAGCGTCTGCGCACGGAAAAGAATTACACCCAAGAGGAAGCTGCGAGGCTTCTCGGCGTAACGGCGCAAACGGTGTCCCGCTGGGAATGCAACACTACTTTGCCCGACGTTACGTTACTGCCGGAAATAGCAAAGCTGTATTGCGTTACGATTGATGATCTTTTTAAGAATAACGTTGATGCATATGATAATTACGCCCAGCGTCTTTTCGCCATTTACGAGGAATCACGTAAACCCTCTGATTTCGTGCGGGCAGACGAAGAATTCAAAAAAATGATGGCTACAGGGAAATGCTCTTTGGAAGATTTGCGGTTATACGGGATTAGCCATCAATTTATGGCGACTTACTGCATCGACAAAGGATTTGATTTGTTTGACCAAGTGCTGAATGCTCATGGGGAAAAGGACGAGGTCTATTGGCAAACCAGGCGACAGAAGTTGCTTTTTCTTTCCCAAATCGGAAGAGGTCAGGAAGGTATTAATTTTCAACGAAAAAGGCTGGAAACATCAGAAAATGATCCTGAAGAATGGGTATGCCTGATTGCCGCTTACAGTTATGCCGGCGAATCAGGAACCGCATTACAATGGTTTCAAAATGCAATTCAGCGGTTTCCAGAGCTTGCCATTCTTTATGTTTATGGAGGCGACCTATGCAAAAGGCTTGGCAGGATTTCCGAAGCTTTTGAGCATTGGAACCATGCCTTGGAGCTTGATGCCACCTTGAGTGCCGCAAAATACTCCACGGGATTCTGTTATGAAGAAATGCGCGAATGGCAGAAAGCGTACGAAACATGGATGGACATAGCTGAAGAAGATAAAAGAAATGGCAGAATCCACGAAATGCAATATCCTCTGAAACTCGCTGAAAACTGTTTAAAAGAACTGGGAGGATAATACTGGATTTGTGAAAAAGTATTAACCGTATAATTTAGAAGAGAACGCTGAAAAACATAATCTTAGACTTTCGGCGACATTTTTGCGACATAAAATTAGGAGAGCCTTATATTTCAAGGCTCTCCATGCTTTTTGTACTATTCGAACTCGATGGTTCCGGGCGGCTTGGAGCTGACGTCATAGAGTACGCGGTTGACGCCCCTAACTTCGTTGATGATGCGGCTCATGGACTTTTGGAGCACTTCCCAGGGAAGGCAGGAGCACTCGGCGGTCATGAAGTCAATGGTCTGTACGGCGCGCAACGCAATGGCGTAGTCGTAGGTACGCTCATCGCCCATGACGCCGACGGAGCGCATGTTGGTAAGGGCGGCGAAATACTGGTTCGGCATCCAGGGTGCCTCTACGCCATGCTCCTTCTTATAAGCATCTGCTGCCGCCTCCAGCTCCTCGCGGTAGATGGCATCGGCGTCCTGCACGATTTTTACCTTTTCTTCGGTCACGTCACCAATGATTCGCACGCCCAGTCCGGGACCGGGGAATGGCTGACGAAACACTAATCTTTCGGGAATGCCAAGCTCAAGACCAGCCTGGCGTACCTCGTCCTTGAACAGGCTGCGAAGGGGCTCGATAATCTCCTTAAAGTCAACGAAATCAGGAAGGCCGCCCACGTTGTGATGGGACTTGATCACGGCTGATTCTCCGCCAAGACCACTCTCCACTACGTCGGGGTAAATGGTTCCCTGTGCGAGGAAGTCCACGGCACCAATCGTCTTTGCCTCTTCCTCAAAGACGCGAATAAATTCCTCGCCAATGATCTTGCGCTTGCGCTCAGGCTCAGTTACGCCCGCAAGCTTTACGTAGTAACGGTGCTGTGCATTTACGCGCACGAAATTCAGGTCAAACTGTCCGCCCACGCCAAATACGCTTTCCACCTCGTCTCCCTCGTTCTTGCGAAGCAGGCCGTGATCTACAAACACGCAGGTCAGCTGCTTTCCAATGGCCCTTGAGAGAAGACCAGCCGCAACGGAGGAGTCCACGCCGCCGGACAGGGCAAGCAGAACGCGGCCACCTCCGACCTTCTTGCGAATCTCTTCGATGGTATTGGCGACAAAGGAATCCATTTTCCAGGTTCCGGCACAGCCACAAATATTTCTTACAAAGTTATAGAGCATCTTGGAGCCCTCTGCCGTATGAAGCACTTCGGGATGGAACTGGATGGCGTAGAGGCCCTTTTCCTGGCACTCGGCTGCTGCCACGGGGCAGTTTGCCGTCGTTGCCACAGTGCGGAAGCCGGGCGCGAGCTTGGAAATGTAATCAAAATGGCTCATCCAACAGACGGTATGGGGCGTTACGTTTTGGAACAGCGGTGAGGTCACGTCCACGTCAACCTCGGTCTTGCCGTATTCTCTGGCCGCCGCACGCTCCACCTTGCCGCCAAGCATGTGGTTCATGAGCTGTGCGCCGTAGCAAAGGCCAAGCACGGGGACGCCAAGCTCAAAGAGCTCGGGGGAGCAGGTAGCCGCATTCTCTTCATAGCAGCTGCTCGGTCCGCCCGTCAGGATGATGCCTTTGGGATTCATGTCCTTGATCTTTTGCAGATCGGTTTTATAGGAATAGATTTCGCAGTACACATTGCATTCGCGAACGCGTCTTGCGACAAGCTGATTGTACTGTCCGCCAAAGTCAATGACAAGTACCTTCTCCTTCGAAATATTATCCATGAATGTTTCCTCCTGTGTGGATCTCTTCGTTTTCTTTCCTGTCCGCTGCCGACCCGCCTGGCTCTATTCATTGCCTTACCTGGCTGGCTCTGCTCGTTGCCTTATCTGTCCGGCCCCATTTGTTGTCTTTTGTCTGCTGCAATCTGTCTGGCGGATCGCGTCATTTCGGAAAGTAGGAAAAGAATCCATCGTAAAACTTATGCTTCTATCGTTTTGCTTTATGCCTTTAAAAACAAAGATAATTATAAATTATC
>JAEEGL013178393.1_pt1 | contig 15288 bp, 11 predicted proteins | sample 9134231 | NCBI WGS metagenome assembly JAEEGL01 (sample SAMN16246548, study PRJNA631951) | gut metagenome | biome: gut microbiome; feature: rumen; material: fiber-attached | host: Bos | place: Iran: Karaj | collected 2018-10 | reverse complement strand
GGCAGCAAGTGGTAATGTTGCTGCAGCCTCGGAATATGCTCTGCTGCGTAAGGCTATTATTGCAGGTGACAAGAATCAGTATGCTTCGAAGGTTGAGCAGCTAGATGTCCTCATCAATAACTATCCAAACTCTAACAAGGTGCCCGAAGCAATGCTTGAGAAAGGTAATGCTCAGGTGCTGATGGGCAAGCACAGCGAGGCCATTAATACATATACCAAGCTTATCAATAAGTATGGCAGTCTGCCTGAAGCACGTGAGGCTTTGTTGCGCAGGGCTCTCACTGAGAAGCAGAGCAAGAACATGGATAAAGCTGTTGCCGACTATTGGAGCGTAATTGAGACTTATCCTGCCAGCAACGAGGCAAAGACTGCTGCCGAGGACTTGAAACTTATCTATGCCGATCGTGGCGAGCTTACAGCTTTCAGCCGTCGTCTCAATGGCATTGCCGGTGGACCTAAGATTGATGTCAAGGAAGTTGAGAAAGCGACCTTTGATGCCGCCGAGACTCAATACATCGACAACAAGAATATCTACAAACTCGAGAACTATCTGCGTGATTATCCCAATGGCGCTTTTGTAAACGAGGCAAAATATTACATCGGGCATTACTACTATGAGAAACGGGACTACAACAGTGCGATAGAAGCGCTGAACGATGCACTCAATGGTAACGAGGATGCTGCCTTCGCACAGCGTGCAATGGCACTGAAGGGTGCTATACTGCTTGAGCAAGGACGCAGTGAGGATGCATTTGATGTTTATCAGACATGGGCAACCAAAGCCACTAACGATGACAACTACACTCTTGCACAACTTGGCGTAGTGCGCTCAGCACGAGAAGCGCAGATGTGGAACGAACTGGTAACAGCCGCCGATGAATTGCTCTATAGCACTAATACACTTTCCAGCGAGCAGGAACAGGAAGTGATTCTTGCAAGAGCTTTGGCAAATGCCAACTTAGGTAATTCACATGATGCTAAAGACGACTTGAGGACACTTGCCGCCAACACCCAAAGCGAGGCTGGTGCACAAGCAGCCTATGAACTTGCAAAGCTCAATTATGAGGCTGGCGACCTGGAAACTGCCGAGGATAACCTTAACACATTAATTGAGAGCGACACTCCACACAACTATTGGCTAGCCAAAGGTTTTATCCTGCTCTGCGATATCTATTATGACAAGGGCAACAAGCAAGATGCCGTTGACTACCTGAGGAGCTTGAAGTCTAATTATCCAGGCAAGGAGGGTGAGATATTCAATGAAATTGACACTCGCCTATCGAAATGGGTGAAGAAATCAAAATAAAAACACACTTACACATATTCGGAATATGAAGAAGAGTATTATATATCTCGCCACTGCAATGGTGGCAATGAGCGGAGCTGTTACAGCCATGGCTCAAAACAATAATGACTTGAACAAGGAGATTACACTCGAGAGGGAGTTTGATCCAGTAAAGAAAGAAGTGGTTAAAAAGACTGTGCTGCCAAAGGAAATAAAGAAGAGTAGCAAGGAGGCTGTTGCTCCGCAGTTCAGCGATTGGACAGTTCCCACACTGGTGCCTGTGGAAATTCCCACGATGCTCCCATACGGATATCGCACACGTCATAATTTCTCTAACCAGCGTGGTTACTTGGACTTGGGTGCCGGAACTCATCTGAATATTTTGGCAAGCGCTGGATATAGGTTCATTGACAAGGAAGAAGAAAAGCTGGGGGTGTGGTTGCAGCACAACAGTACATGGATAGGAAAGAACACATCGGAGCTTATTGATCAGCCTTCCCATCGTAACAAGCAACGTTTCAACGACAACCTGGTGGGAGCTAGCTGGACAAAGAATCTTGGCAAGGGAATTTTAGGCGTTGACGGACGTCTACACTTTGATAGTTTTAATTATTATGGCGGTTTTGGTGACTTCCTCAAGGACCATAAGACTGCTTTCTTTGAGGCGCGTGCCGATGGTAATTGGCAGAGCCAGTATGATATTAATGGTGAAACAATCGATTATGAAGCCAGTGCCACTCTCGATTATGCCGGTTACGACAAGTCACATCTTCAAGGTATTGATGGCGCCAAGGAATTCTGGTTGAATGCGAAACTGGGTGCTGAGCATGAGTTTGACAAGATTGGCAATGTGGGTTTCACATTTGGTGGCGACATCGTGAATCTGAGACGTCACAATGAGTGGACTAACAAGGCTAACGACAAGACCTACGGCATGCTTACCCTGTCGCCCTATTATCTCTATGAGAACGATATATTCAAGGCAAAGGCCGGATTTAACGTCAACTTCTCATTCAATGACGGCACTGCTGTTAGATTCTCTCCTAACGTAGACTTGAATTTCAAGATTATCAAAGGTTTGAGCCTCTTTGCACAAGCCACTGGTGGCAAGGAAATCAACCATCTTGGCGATATGCACGATGATTACCGCTACAACGACCCGCTGGCTCAGTATGGTAATACCTATGTGCCATTTGACGGCCGTGTGGGATTTAATGTAGGACCATTTGTCGGTTTCAAAGCAAAAGCATATGTAGGATATGGATTTATGACTGGATGTCTTGACCCTGTGATTCCTGCTGCTTACAGCGGAATCTACAAGGACGTGTATGAAATAGACAATCCTCGTCCTGATGGTAACACTCCATATGCAGATTTCAACCAGTATGCTGCAATCATCTATAAGATGACAAAAACTAAAGGAGTATACGTTGGAGCAGAGCTTGCCTATAAATATCGTTCGCTTGCCGAAGCAAAGGTGCAGTTCATGTACGCTCCTCAAACCGATGAAGAGTATGTTGAGGGCATGCGTTATGATGGTTATGCTTTAGGTAATGATGGACCTAATACATTGTTAAACATCAACCTTACAGTTTGGCCCATCAAGCCACTGATGGTTACGGCAGGCCTCTCGTGCCGACTGAACCGCTATGTCATGACTCGTGAATGGGTTTATACTCCTACTGTTGATGAAGACGGCACAATTTTAGAACCTGGGAAATATGACATCGATTGGATTTGCATGAAAGACGTGGTTGACTTGCATGTTACTGCCCGTTACAGCTTTAGCCATATATTCTCAGTATGGGCTCAGGCAAGTAACTTGCTTAACAAGAAATGGGATATTCTTCCTGGTCAAGGTGCTCAGAAAATTAATCTGATGGGTGGTATTTCTTTGAATTTCTGATAATGTGATGATATAAATGGAAAAATGGCTGTGACAGCGTTCTCAGCCATTTTTTTAGATTCTTAGACTAATGGATGAAAATCGGCACATAAGACTTGCGCGTGTTGATGATGTGGAACGCATCATGGAAGTGCTTGCAGTAGCCAAGCAGAAAATGCGCGACACGGGAAATATGAATCAGTGGATTGACGGGTACCCGACCGTTGAGGCAATCCTGTTTGACATAGAACGAGATGGCGGCTTTGTCGTTGAGGAGAATGGGGTAGTGGTGGCTTACTTTGCCATGTTGCCGTCGCCAGAACCGACATATGCCAAAATATTTGGTGGAGAGTGGCTTAACGACGAGCCTTATCATGTGGTTCACCGTATGGGAAGCCTAACTACGGTGCATGGTATTTTTGCCTATGTAATGGACTTTTGCTTCAAAGTGGACAGGAATGTGCGTGTTGACACCCACCGTGATAATAAGGTGATGCAGCACCTGATTGAGAAATGCGGCTTCACTTATTGTGGTATCATCTATCTCGCTAACGGTGACGAGCGTCTTGCCTATCACAAGGCACTATAATACAATATTATCTTAGAATAAATAGAAACTCCCCTGCTGAAACAGCAGGGGAGTTTTGCCATATATGTATTATCTGTTGAGTTAATTACCCAAAATAATTTTATATACAGCCGTGACGTCGGCAGCATTGACCGAGCCGTCTTGGTTAACATCACTGGTTGAGAAGAATGTGGTATCGCCATTAAGGATGTATCTGTACAGAGCCGTTACATCGGCAGCATTGATTGAGTTGTCACAATTTACATCGCCGATTGCTATGATTGGTGCGTTATCACTGCTATATACAAATGATATCACTTCGCCATAGGGTGTGTTGGCTGTTCCACTCTCGGTACTGTAGGCTGCACGAGCACGTGCATAGTAGGTTTTTCCGTCTTCCAGAAATTTATTGTTAACCTTTATTTCGCCAGCCAGTGCACTGGTGTGGTAAGCGAAGTCGCGCACTGTCTCTACAAAGCGTGTGCGTCCCCATGTAGTAGCGCTTGTTGAGATTTCGATGGTGTAGCTGATGGCAGCTTCCTGACGGTTGACGGTAACATACTGGTCACTGTATAGGGTGCCTCCTGCCGTTGGAATGGCAAATGTGGGTGGCTCAGCGTTGAGATATTCAGTCTTGAATGTCACAGTGCTGGTAACGCGATAGTTGCCATTGTCATTCATGTGAACACGCATATAATAATAAGTGCCAGGCATGAGAGTGTATTTGGGAATTTCAACCGCCCCTTGAGTCGAAGTGCCACTGAAAACAATCTCTTCGAACGAGTCATCTTTGGCAATCTCCAGTGTTGCCTCAGCATCTGAACCACCAGTCAGCCACTCGGCTGTGAATGAGGGATGGATGTCTTGTGCTCCATTCTCAGGATAGGTGATTATGAATACCTGTGGAGTGCACCAACGCACCTCACTAACACCATCGACATAGCCCTCGGCGCAAGCGCGCACACGCCAGTAATAGTTTCGTGGCAGGAAATCGCCAAAGGCAGCAGACGATATGCTGGTGGACGTGGTGGTCTGGCGCAGTATGGTGGTGAATTCGGCATCGGTAGATAGTTCTACCATATAGCCTTGAGCATTAGGAACTGCATTCCAGCTCATGGTAAATGGGTCGGGAACGAGCTCTCCGTTCTCGGGAGAGATAAGCACAGGAGCATCGAGCTGCTGGTCGGCTGGTGGAATGAGGAATGCTGCTTCAAACTCATTGTCCATGCGGTCGATGGGGCATACAGCATAGTAGTAGCCGTATCGTGCGTTATCGGGCAGGGTGTATTGAGTACTGTAGCTCACATCAAGCAAGAATTCAGCTTCTTTATTGAACTGTGACGGGGCTACGCTGTTAGGAACGGCATAGATGGAGTACTTGTGGTTGTCAAATCCCGTCCACGTTAACACGTGGTCATTGCTGGTGAGGTTGGTTACTATTCCAGGGTCGGTACCTGGTTTCCAAGGCATGGCAGGTGGAAGAGCCGGACGCGTGAACACCTTGCGGTGCAGGTAAGTAGCGAGTTCCTCGTTATTGCCTGTGCGATACAAGTACTTGCAACTGTAGAAGATGGCACCTGGTGCTCCGTCAAAGCTGGTGGTGCGGTTGAGTTCGACCTCGTTGGCATATTCTTCGTGGTCAAGTTCGGTACTTGTTCTTGACAAACCAGAGATAGAGTTTGACACAAAGAGTTGACGGTCGAAGTAATCGCACACCTGATTCCACCAGGGTACAATTTTGCTATAGTCGGCAGTGGCGCCAATCTTCCAGTAAACTTGTGGTGAAATGTAGTCGATGGTCTTATCGTTGAGCCAAGCCAGTGGGTCACTGTATATGGTATTGTACTGCCAGTCGCTGCCTGCCGGGCACCGGGGCAGTCCATAGCTGGGTGCTGAAGTTCCGGCGACACCGGCAGGGGATATACCATAACGGATGTCAGGGCGGGTTTCCTGTATCATGTCGTAGACAGCCTTGACCATGCGGTTCACATTGTCACGTCGCCAGTCACCAAATGTCATGTCGGTGCCAGAATCGAGCCATTCCTGATAGTCACCCGCATCGCTTCCGCCAGGTATTCCGTCGGGGTAGAAGTAGTCGTCATAGAGGATTCCGTCGACGTCATATTTAGTGATGATTTCCTTGCAGACGTTCACGATGCGTTCTATAGTTTCGTCGCGTGCAGGATCAAGTACAACATAATTGCCTGCCGAAAGCAGGAGTCCCGACTGTCGCAGTGCCATGTCTTTTGGGTTGCCGGCAGCATCCCACTGGTCAATACCGTTACTGCTATAGCGGTAGGGGTTAATCCAGGCATGACATTCCATGCCGCGCTTGTGACATTCTTCGACGGCATAAGCCAACGGATCCCATGTTGGCACTTGTCCGCGTGTGCCTGTCAGATAGCTTGACCATGGTTCATAGCTGGATTCGTACATGGCGTCGCACATTGAGCGTACCTGGAAATTGATAGCGTTGAAGTTATTGTTCTTGAGAGAGTCGAGCATTCGGTTGAGTTGAGCTTTCTGCTTTTGCTCGGCATTATTGCCATAGGCCTGTGTTTCAGGCCAGTCAAGACACCAAACGGTTGCTACCCAAGCTGAGCGGAATTCCCGCTTGGGCGCTGTGTAGGTTACAGCTTGTGCTGCCATGCCTACCATCGTCAGCAATGCAAGCAACACGTTAAAACGGATTGATTTCATCATGGTTAATATGGTTAATAGAGTATTAAGTTGATATCTATAGCAAGATGTTACTTCTTTTTCTCGTCGGCGAAGCGGTCGGGGTAGTCAATGTGCAGGCGAGGCTTACGCATGGCTCTGATAATCAGCCATATTCCTGCAATGACGAATGGGATGCTCAGCAGTTGGCCTTGATCAAGTCCGATGGCATCGCGCAGACCGATTTCCCACTGTTCCTGGACATTCTTCATAAACTCGATGAAGAAACGTGTGCCGAAGATTCCAATAAAGAACACGCCGAGGATGAGGCCTGGACGCTCTTGCGCATTGCGACGCCAGTACAGGTACATACACACTGCAAATACCAAAAGGTAACACAGAGCTTCGTAGATTTGTGTCGGGTGGCTTGGTTCGGTGAAAATAGGCTCAGCTCCCTGCATATACTGGTTGATGTTACTGATGAAGCGGAATCCCCATGGCTGACTTGTAACGCTGCCATAAATCTCATGATTCATAAGGTTGCCTATGCGAATCAGTGCTCCGACCAGGCCAATGGGTATGCACAAACGGTCAAGGGTCCATAGTGCGCTCTTCTTGGTAACATGCCAGCTGAAGATGAAGATGGCGATTATGATGCCCAGTGTGCCGCCATGGCTGGCAAGGCCGCCTTCCCACACTTTGAATATTTCGGCAGGATGCTGACTGTAGTAACTCCAGTCATAGAAGAACACGTGTCCCAATCGTGCGCCAAGCACAGTGGCTATTACCACATAAAAGAACAATGGGGCAAGCCACTTCTCGGGAGCACCCTCATGCTTGAAAATGCGGTACACAATCTCATAGCCAATCAGGAAACCTATAGCGAACATCAGTCCATACCATCTCACTGTCACAAATCCGCTGTAAAGGTTAGGATTTGCTGTCCACGTCACAAAATCTAAAATCATTGTGTTGTCAGTTTTTTCATTATTCGCCACAAAGATAATAATTTTTTAATCAATCAACAAAAGAAGGTGAGGAGAGGTGAGAGGAACACAGGAATAAAGAAATATTAATTATAGTTGAAATTTTATGCTAATTATTGTTACTTAGGCTAAATTTTCGTACCTTTACGCGCTCAAAAGAGCATCAAACCTTAACAGGTATAACTAATTATCTATAACATAGACTATTCATTACAATCTAATATAGAATATGAAAAAGTTTATTTCAGCATTAGCATTAATGATGCTACCGGTTTCACTCATGGCGAGTGAGGCAAATCTGAAGATGCCCGAGGGCTTTGCGCAGGATTCACAGACCAGCGTACTCTATTGGGGTTTTCTGATTGTGATTTTAGGAATGCTGTTTGGCTTCTGGCAATTCAGCAGAGTGCGCAAACTTAAAGCTCATAGCTCAATGCTTGAGATTGGCAATGTGATTTTCAAGACATGCTCAACCTATCTCAAGCAGCAAGGTAAGTTCCTTGGGATTCTCTTCCTGTTCATTGGTGCTGCAATAGCACTTTATTTTGGTGTGCTTGAGAGCATGCCGATAGGCTCGGTGCTTCTTATCCTTGCATGGACAGTGATTGGAATTCTTGGTTCTTATGCAGTGGCTTGGTTCGGCGTTCGTATGAACACTCTTGCCAACAGCCGCATGGCATTTGCTTCGCTTCGTCGCCGTCCTCTCGACTTGTTGAACATACCATTGTCGGCTGGAATGAGCATCGGTGTGTTGCTTATATGCGTTGAGCTCTTGCTCATGCTCGTAATCTTGCTGTTCATGCCTGCCGAGCTTGCTGGTAGCTGCTTCATAGGCTTTGCCATTGGTGAGTCTCTTGGTGCCAGTGCCCTGCGTATTGCCGGTGGTATCTTCACCAAGATTGCCGACATAGGTAGCGACCTGATGAAGGTGGTATTCAAGATTGGTGAGGATGATCCTCGCAATCCTGGTGTGATTGCCGACTGTACTGGCGATAATGCCGGTGACTCGATTGGCCCGACAGCCGACGGCTTCGAGACCTATGGTGTAACTGGTGTTGCTCTGGTGTCGTTCATCCTTCTTGCTGTTCCCGAAGAGTTCCGCATCCCATTGCTGGTGTGGATTTTCGTGATGCGCATCTTGGGTGTCGTTACCTCGGTACTTTCTTATTATATTAATGGTGCACTGTCGAAAGCTAAATACAGCAAGGCCGATGACCTGAACTTTGAGAAACCACTGACCAGTCTGGTGTGGATTACTTCAATCTTCTCGATTATTGCTACATTCCTGGCAAGCTACTTCCTGCTGCATGACCTTGGCAACAACTGGTGGCTTGGTCTGGCGACCATTATCTCATGTGGAACACTGGGTGCTGCACTCATCCCCGAGATTACCAAACTGTTCACCTCTCCAACTTCGACTCATGTTAAGGAGGTTGTAGAGACCTCAAAACAGGGTGGTGCTTCGCTCAACATCCTCTCTGGTCTTGTGTCAGGTAACTTCGGTGGCTTCTGGACTGGCATGGTATTCTTCCTGCTGATGTTCATTGCCTATGTAGCTTCGGCACAGTTTAACATGGAAGGTCTGCTTGGCAACTACTTCTCAATCTTCGCTTTCGGCCTCGTGGCATTTGGTATGCTGGGTATGGGTCCTGTGACCATCGCTGTTGACAGCTATGGTCCAGTTACCGACAACGCACAGTCGGTTTACGAGCTCTCTCTTATCGAAGACGATATTGAAAAGGCTAAGACTGATATTGAGAGTGATTTCAATTTCACACCCGACTTTGAGAAAGCAAAATACTATCTTGAAGCAAATGACGGTGCCGGCAATACCTTCAAAGCAACAGCGAAGCCAGTGCTTATCGGTACGGCCGTGGCTGGTGCTACTACCATGATTTTCTCACTGATTCTTATGATTCAGCAGACTCTTGGTATAGAACCCGCAAGTATCCTCAACCTGCTGAACCCATATTCAATACTTGGTTTCATCCTTGGTGGTTGTGTTGTATTCTGGTTCACTGGTTCGTCGATGCAGGCTGTTACTACAGGTGCAAACCGTGCCGTTGACTTCATCAAGAACAATATCAAGCTCGATGAGAATGCTCCCAAGAAGGCCGACATCAGTAAGAGTCAGGAAGTGGTGAAGATTTGTACCGAATATGCTCAGAAGGGTATGATTAACATCTTCATTGCAATCTTCTGCTTCGCATTGGGATTTGCTTGTCTGTCATCGCCTGCAGGCATTGGTGGCAGCGATGCCGTATGTCTCTTTGTCAGCTATCTGATTGCCATAGCAGTGTTTGGTTTGTTCCAGGCTGTGTTTATGGCCAATGCCGGTGGTGCATGGGACAATGCCAAGAAGGTTGTTGAGGTAGACCTCAAGGCTAAGGGCACTGAGTTGCACGATGCCAGCGTGGTTGGTGATACCGTAGGTGATCCATTCAAGGATACCAGTTCGGTTGCACTGAACCCAATTATCAAGTTCACCACCCTGTTTGGTGTGCTGGCGATGGAGATTGCCATCAGCGAGAACTTCCGCGAAATGGCTCCATATTTCGGCATCTTCTTCGTCCTTGTGGCCCTCTACTTCGTATATCGTTCATTCTATAAGATGAAATCGGTATAAGGCATTTCGCCTATCAAAAAAGAATAAATCCCTGTTGCAAGATGCAGCAGGGATTTGTTTTATTGTGTTGGGCTTAGAGGAAACGCACACGGTTAATGACGAATCCTACTTGCTTAAACTGATAGTCGTGAAGAGTGTTGTCGTCAGAATGTTGCAGGGTTAGAGTTCCGTCGGGTGCTATGTCTTTGATGATGGCAGGAAACTGCGTCCCGTCAGGCAACACAAACTGATGCGGCTTTCCGTCATATCGGTATAGCTTTAAAAGGTATCGCTCATGAATCGCATTGAGTTGTTGCTGTGAGCCGTCGAAGTCGGTATAATGCTCAATATTCTCACAAATGCGGTAGGTGACTTCTTCAATGTCGTAGGTCTTCCCGGTGATGTTTAGCAAAGACACAGGATTTGGGGCATTGCTGATAAACATGTGCTGGTTAATGTTCACACCTACTCCCACAATGGAATATTCAATGCCATCATTATCCAGTGAGTTCTCAATCAGGATGCCGCAAATTTTCATATCCTGATAGTAGATGTCGTTGGGCCACTTAATCTTAAAACCTGTAGCATAGTGTTCAAGGGCATCAACTATGGCTAGTGACACCGCTTCGCTCAGTAAAAACTGATTCTTGACATCGAGGTGAGGCCTCTTGATAAGCTGAGAGAACGTAGCATTCTTGCCAGGTGCGGCTTCCCAGCTGTTACCTTTCTGACCCCGACCGGCAGTCTGTGCGTAAGCCTGAATCACCGTTCCCGACTCCATCATGGTTGCCATGCGCTTCAGGTAGTCGTTGGTAGAAGGCAATTTATGCAACAGTATATAACGAGGCATATAATGTGCTGGCTAGTCGTTGGGTAGAGTCATTTTAACGATACGGCTGTCGTCATCACCCACTGTGATGTCAACGCGCACGGTGTCGTCGGGAAGGAGACCCTCGATGCGCTCGGGCCATTCGATGAGGCACACAGCACCGCAGTCAAAATAGTCCTCTGCCCCCAGGTCTTGTGCTTCGGCTTCGTTTTCCAGACGGTAACAGTCGAAGTGGTAGATGAGTTCGGCTGTAGTGTCGCTGCGATACTCGTTGATGATGGCGAATGATGGCGAACTGGTTATGTCGGTTTCCACGCCGAGCTGTCGGCACAAAGCATTGATGAACGTGGTCTTTCCTGCTCCCATTTCGCCATAGAAGGCAAAGACGGTGTAGTCGCCCATTTCGGCCATGAACTTATAGGCCGCTTCTTCAAGCTGCTCGAGCGATGTCATTTTGAATTCTATTGATTTCATTTTTTCTTTTTATAAACGTATTTATAGAATGAAAAGTATTTGAACAATCCCTCTTATGGCTTTATATTTTTTCTCCGTAGAGCAAGTCGCCGGCATCGCCAAGTCCAGGCACGATGTAGCTGTGCTCGTTGAGCTCATGGTCTATGTCGCATGTCCAGACAGTGAGGTTCTCGTTAGGAAGATTGTGTTTGACAAAATCAATGGCCTGATCGGTAGCGATGATTGACGCTATGTGCACGTGTTTGGGTGTGCCACGGCTCAACAGAGCCTTATAGGCAAGCGCCATTGAGAGTCCAGTTGCAAGCATTGGGTCGATAATGCACAGCACCTTGTTGTCGATGGATGGGCAGGCAAGATACTCGATTTTCACGTCAAACTTGTTGGGGTCGTGTGCATCATACTTGCGGTAAGCGCTCACAAACGCATTCTCGGCTTTGTCAAAGAAATTCAGGAATCCCTCGTGTAAAGGTAGCCCGGCGCGCAGGATTGTAGACAACACAATCTGGTCGGCAATAACATTTGTTTTTGCCACGGCAAGTGGGGTCTCGGTGTCAATAGTCTTATATTCCACCTTTTTTGAAATCTCATAAGCCATGATTTGGCCTAAACGATGTACGTTTGCACGAAAACGGAGTCTGTCCTGCTGAATGTCCTTGCTTCGTATTTCGCTCATGAACTGTCCTACCAGAGAATTGTTCTCACAAAGATTAAAGATTTCCATAATTGTAACTATGTTGGTTTGTAATGTATTTGTCAAGAATCTGAATTGAGAGAGCTTTGTCGTGTGTGAGCTGCTCTCTCAGTTGCTCAATACTGCCTAGCTTGAATTCTAGCCTCAAGAAGCGGATGAAATGCAAGGTGATAGCCTTGCCGTATATGTCGCAGTCAAAATCGAAGATATTAACCTCGATGGATAGCTGATTTCCGTTGTCGAGGGTGGGGCGGTGGCCGATGTTTACCATGCCTTTGTGCCACCTGCCATCAACCTGAACCATAACGGCATAGGCTCCATTGTGGGGAAGAATCATGTTTTGTGGCAGTTCACCCACATTAGCTGTGGGAAATCCTATTCCCCTGCCGTTGTGGAATCCATGCACTACTTTACCTTGGAGTTCCAGCGGATGTCCCATGCAGTTCATTGCATCTTCCACACGTCCACTGCTGACAAGCTGCCTGACGATAGAGGAACTTACCGGTGCATATTCTCCAAGATATTCGGGCCCCTTTACAACTACTACACCTAGTGCTTCGCCTAGTTGTACATAGTGCGCAAACGAGGTGTTGCGGTCATGGCCGAAGCGGTGGTTGTATCCCATGAGCAGAGTGTGCACATGATAGTGCGACTGCAACATTGAAAGGAAGTCGCTAGCGGTGAGTTTTGCCAGTTCTTCATTGAAGTCGAGCAAAATCAGGTAGTCTGGCCCCAGGTCGGCAATTGCATTTATTTTCTGCTCAAGAGTCATGAGCGCCATAGGACAGCCTTGAGGATTGAGGATGTCCTGCGGATGTCGCGTGAAAGTTATTACAGCCGATTGCTCATGTCGTGCCTGTGCCTGTTCCTTGAGGGCTTGAATAAGGATAGTGTGGCCGCGATGCATGCCATCGAACATGCCTATTGTTGCGGTGAGCTTTATCTCTTTGTCTGTAATCAGGTCGTTGGCACTGAGAATTTTCATTGCGCTTCAAGTTTGGTGATGATGTCCATAAACTCGCAGCCAGGCTCCACAAGTGCTGTCTTAAAGCCCAGTTGGGCAGCTGCATCAAGGTTTACCTGGCCGTCATCGAAGAACAAGGTTTCCTCGGGATTTATACCCATTGTGGCAATGGCATAGTCAAAAATTTTGCGGTCAGGCTTGTTGCTATGTGCTTTGTAAGATACAGTGACTCCGTCGAAATAAGCATTCACATCAAGTCCTTCCTGGGCGAAACTTTGTGCTATGATGCCCTCAAACATGATGGGGTTAGTGTTCGACAGGATATAAGTCTTGTAACGCTTGCGCAGTTCTCTAAGCGATTTCAATCGGTGCAGCGGAATTCCCACGATGAATGAGCTGAACGCGTGGTCCATCTGCTCGTCACTAACTCCAGGAGGCATGAGTGGTCTGAGTGCATCGTGAAACTCCTTAACGCTAATGTCTCCATTCTCAAGCGCAAAGAAAGGACCCTCCTGCTTGTAGAGTCCTATCAATAATTCGGGATTCTTCATCCCTAATTGTCTTAACTCATCGAGACACTGGTCGCGCTTGATGTCAACTATGACGCCCCCTTGGTCGAAGAGCAGATTTTTAATACCCTTAATGACACTCATGCAAAATATAGTAATTCATCCCAAAACTTTTGCTCTTATGGCAGAGGAGGGAGAATGTGTGTGATGATTCGGAATTACAAATAATAAAAAGAATCAGAGTTGTGCATTACGCATTTTATCAGTTTGGCATCTGCTTCTTGATGATGCGCATTGTGTCGTTGCACAGCTTGATGAATACCTCGCGGTTCTTGAGCAGACTGCTGGTTTTTACCTGGCGGTCAAGCCCCTTAAAGATGAATCCGGTGTCGCTAGATTCCAAAGCGCGCATGGCGGCGATGGCGCCGTCTTCGGGATTGTGGATGAGCGTTTGTCCCACGTGGTCACGCACCTTGTCAAACCAGTGGCTCAGAGTGAGCATGCCGGCATTGATGATGCCTGGATCGGCACAGTTCACGTTGATGTGTCGTGTGCGCAATGTTGTTGACATGTAAATTGAAAACAGCGTAAGTGCAAGTTTGCTCTGTGCGAATGTCTGTAGTGGCACAAAATTGTTGACTGCAGGGAACTCGTAGGGCAGCGAGGTGAAGTTGCGCATGAGAGAAGTGGTCATGACGATGCGTCCTCCGTTTTCCTTAAACATTGGCACTATGAGCATTGATAGCAACACTGTGCTGAGGAAATTCACCTGGATGGTGTATTCAAAGCCGTCGACCGAGGTCTTGCGTCGGCGTGGGAGTACGGCTGAATTGTTGATTAGAGCTGCTACTGGACGGTTGAGTTCGTTTAGCTCGGCTACAAAAGCTTTCACTCTGGCAAAAGAACTCAAGTCGAGGTGCATTGCACGGATGTCATTGTTCTGTGTTGCAACTTTCAGTTCCTCGGCAAGTTTTTCTCCCTTTTCGAGGTCACGGCAAGCGAGAATAACAGGTTTCCCTTGCGCTGCGATGCGTTTTGCGAGTACTTTACCCATAGCCCCGGTTGCTCCGGTCACTACGTACAATGGATTAGCCTCGTTTTGTTGTGGATTATTGTTTTCGTTCATTGTTTTATTTGCTATTATGCCACCTAATGGTTTATCTGCCCACAAAGATAAATAAAAAAGCGCAAATATGCGATGTTTATGTCATAAAAATCACTAAAAGAGCCGACTCAAGGCAAGTTGGGAAAAACCTAAAACGGGATGATGCTTTAATGTGCAAAAAAGGAAGAGGATGTCAATGACACCCTCTCCTAATGATATGTGCGTTATTAAACAAAACTTGGTTTATTCATTGCCAAGGATTCTTTTGTAAACTGCAGTGACGTCGGCTGCGTTGATTGAATGGTCTCCATTAACATCGCTGGTATCATAGAATGTCATGTCGCCATTGAGGATGTATTTGTAAATCGCAGTAACGTCGGCTGCATTCACACTATGGTCATGGTTTACATCCAAAATGTCATATTCTTGACTGCCACCAACTTTCTCAATGAGGTTTGGATAGAACTGGAGTTGTTCGTTTTCGCCATCCTTGTAGAATGCGAGGAAGCCCTCAATGTTGTAAGTAGCATTGTAGTCGAAATCCTCGCCAATTGTTACTTCATTGAAGTTGAGGCGCATGATCATATCTGCAGTGCTATCGTCAATGGTGAAATTGCGTCCCTTAGATCCTGCAATGCTATCAATAGAGCAGTTCTCAATTCTCAGATAGTGGTGAATCATGCTACGGTCAATTTCCTCGATTGGGATAATTTCTGGCTGAACTGGGGT
>JAEEGL015230106.1_pt1 | contig 15289 bp, 14 predicted proteins | sample 9134231 | NCBI WGS metagenome assembly JAEEGL01 (sample SAMN16246548, study PRJNA631951) | gut metagenome | biome: gut microbiome; feature: rumen; material: fiber-attached | host: Bos | place: Iran: Karaj | collected 2018-10 | reverse complement strand
GTAAGGGATGATGTGGCAGTGCCCGGAGCCGCAGACCGGGTCCTCGGCCACGGAGAGCTTCGGCGCAAAGCTGCGCGAGACGCAGTCCGCATCCCTGCCTCTGGCAGTAACGTGTACCAGCAGACCATCGATCTTTTTGATCTTCTCCAAATCGGGCTTTAGGTCCCGCACGACCTGCTCGTCGTCCAGGACACACAACAGGTCGCGGGCGAGATATGCTTCTTTTACCGAAGCGCCCAGAGCATCCTCCATGGCGACGGTCACGTCCACCTTCTTTAAGTCGTAGGCGGGAAACTCCATCTCATATAGCTCGCCCTTTCGTGTAACGATCAGGTCGCCGCTCAAAGTAGTGAATACCACCAGTTGTGCGTCCTTCTCATAGTAGTTTAGCAGAACGAAGGCTGTGGCAAGGGTGGCGTGACCGCAGAGGTCAATTTCTCCGCCTGGCGTGAACCAGCGCAGATGCCACTTCTCGCCCTCTTTGACTGTGAAAGCAGTCTCGGAGAAATTGTTTTCTCTGGTGATATTCATCATAAGTTCTTCGGAAAGCCAATGATCCAGCACACAGACGGCGGCCTGATTGCCGTGGAATACCTGGTCGGTAAACGCGTCAACAACATATTGTTTCATGTTCTTTATTCTCCCTTTGTATTTTTGATGGCAACAGTATATACTAAATTCAAAAATAAGTAAAACTGTTGTTTTGCATATTAACATGCAAGGAACTTATTTGAATTATGAACCGTTATGCTGCTTTTCTAAAAGTCGTCGAAGTCGGGAGCTTTACCAAGGCTGCCGAAATCCTCGGCTATACACAACCCGCTATGAGTCAGATGGTTGCATCGCTGGAAAATGAGCTGTCCATTAAACTGCTTTACCGCTCCCGCTACGGCGTGCGCCTGACGCCGGAGGGTGAACGGCTGCTGCCCGCCATTCAGAGCAGCGTCGCACAATTCCAGTCCATGCAGAATATTGCCGGTGAGATCCGCGGATTGGATTCCGGTGTTGTGCGCATCGGCACAATCTCCAGCATTTCCTGCCACTGGCAGCCTCCTGTGATTCGCCAGTTCTGGGAGAAGTATCCCAACGTGCAGCTGATTGTCCACCAGGGCGATTACACCACGATCCCGGAATGGGTACGCACAGGGGAACTTGACTTCGGTTTTGTGACGCCGGATGCGGTAGAGGGCACGGACAGCCGTTTCCTCAAAACCGGTGAGCACCGAGCCTGTCTTCCGAAGAACCATCCTCTAGCGAGCAGGCAAAGTGTGACGCTGAAGGAGCTGGCAAAGGAGCCTTTTCTTCTGCTGGAGGAGGGTATCTACAGCGAACCGCTGGCAGCCTTTCACGCGGCGGGGCTGGAGCCAAACATCCGCATGACTATGCACGATGACTATTCCATCCTCTCTATGGTGGAACAAGGGCTGGGTGTGACGATCCTGCCGGAGCTGGTACTGCGCAAGCAAAGCTATGACATTGTCATGCTGCCAACGGAACCGATGGTCATGAGACGGATCAGCATTATTTCAAGAGACAAGAACGAATTGTCCATAGCCGCAAAGATTTTTATCCGATATTTGATTGATCATTTGAATGACTTGCCATAAAAGTGAACAGCGCTGTCGGATGATAGGGCCCGGCAGGAATAAAAAAAGACCGCTCACCTTTTACATGGCAAGCGGTCTGAATGATCTGATCAACCTGCTGTGTGAGCAGATAACCAGGAAAAAGTAGCGACTATGTTATCTAGCAGTTCCCGGGATAAACAAAGTCAAGCTTTTCTCTGGCGACATCTGCAAGCCGGTATACAAGTTTTACATCCGTGGGCGGTCTGTCTGTCATATGGAACCGCGGGAAGAATCTCGAGATGTGCAGCGGAACGGTATCTCCGATCTGCTGATGCCGGACATTCCGAAGACCTGCCACCCAGGAGGACAGCTCACGCATTTCCGCTTCGGTGTCATTCTCCCCTGGGATGATCAGCGTTGTGAGTTCAACATGACAGAACTCGACAGCGCGGCAGATAAAGGCCTTGACCATCTCAAGATCTCCGTCAAGCACATCCCTGTAATAGCGATCTGAAAAGCCCTTGAGGTCAATGTTCATTGCATCAAGATATGGCCCGATCTCTTCCAGGACGGAGAGCTCCGCAGTACCGTTGGTGACAAGAACATTTACCATGCCGGCATCATGAATCATCTTTGCCGTGTCGCGGACAAATTCATAGCCGATCATGGGTTCGTTATAGGTGAATGCAAGGCCGATATTTCCTCGGCTTCTGTAATGAGTCGCTGCTGAAGTCAGATCTTCCGGGGAGATGAAATGGGTTTCCTTTGCGTACTCCATTGCCTGCTCTGACCAGGAGATCTCAAAGTTTTGACAGAACGGGCAGCGGAGATTGCACCCGTAGCTTCCCACGGACAGAATCCTGCTGCCGGGAAAGAAGTTCCTAAATGGTTTTTTCTCGATCGGGTCAAGTGCAAAGCCGGTTATGATTCCATAGTTACTGGCCTTCACCGTGCCGTCCTTACAGACCCTGCCGCCACAGAAGCCGGTTTTGCCTTCCGGTATTTCACAATGACGAAAACAAACACTGCATCTTGCCATGTCGACCCCCCGTAATCAGGTGTGGCGAACCACTTCAAAGCGCTGCAGAGAGACATTCTCGTTGGGCCGGATACCGGCCTTCTGCTTCGCAATCAGGACCTGTTCCGCAACGGTGTCGACCCCCTCCAGATCCGGAAGCAGAAGACCGCGTCTCATTCCTGATGTCACGATCACTCCATAGCGCTTTACATCCAGTTCAGACTCTGAGCGGATATCTTCCGGCTCCCCGAGAACGTCGACGTTTATTTCGAGATCGGCCAGTTCCTCAGAACGGATCGGCGGGAATCTGGGATCCCGCGTTGAAGCGCTGACAGCGTTCTGGATGATCTCTTCTGCAAGATTCCCGGTGGTCGGGGCGATGGTCCCGATACAGCCTCGGAGCAGTCCGTTCTTGTGGATAGAGACAAATGCTCCCGCACGACGGTTTACCAGGTCTTCCGGAAGACCGGAGGGAAGAGGTAGTTTTCTGCGGCTCAAGATATAGGATTCTACAGACTTCCTGGCAAGCTGAACATACGCATCTTCCGTTTCCCTCTTTTGCAGCAGAGCCGTTTCCCGTTCCTGATTGTAGAGATCCAGAAAAAGCCTGGAATCGTCCTGACCCTCCGGATAAAAACTGCAGATGCCGTATCCAACACCGGTTACGTCCACGTGGCTCAGTGCGGTCGCTTTTACGGAGATGCCGTCCCAGGCACCTGCCATGATGACAAAGGAGCGATGACCGCACTCCGCCGCTTTGTCGCAGAAGCTTTCGCTGAAGCCGAACAGTTCACCGAAAGCGGCACGGCTGCAGACATCCATGATCCTCTCGTCATACTTTGGCCCCTCAGGAGCATAGCCGTAAGGTCCGTATGTCTGGAGCTTATGGGAGAGGTCGCCGCTTGCCACAAAGATGACCCTTCTGCCGGTCGAATCAACCGCTTCCTGAATCATCCGGCCAAAGGTGTAGTGATCGGTCAAAGGCAGACCGGACAGACCGATTCTGACAAGCCTGAAATCCGAACAGTACTGGCGGATAAACCAGAGCGGCACCATGGTCCCGTGATCCAGTTTCGGATCGCGTTCACCCTCTGTGCCAGCCGGAAAGCTGTTTTCTGCTGCCAGAGCCTCAATGGCGTTGACCAGCTCTGTGTCATACTGCTCCTGAAAAGATATGGAGGGAGCATGGAATTGAGCGAAAGAACCGGATGCGCGGCTTCCCGGAGAGATATGAAAATAGTCGCGGTACATGGTGGCATGCGGACTCGTGAGGATAATCGTCTCCGGATGAAGCGCTGCGATCTCTTTCGCCACCTGCGTATAGGCGTCAATCGTTTTCTGAATCTGCTTTTCGCTCCCGCGACCGACGTCAGGAACGATCATCGGCGGATGCGGTACCATAAACGAAGCGAGAATCGGCATGGTCTTTTCCTCCTTTTCCGAATGATAATGATAGAGAATACAATTGTACTCAGTATAGCATATAATTTGAGACTTGGCCACATCTCTCCGGGTCACTGTGACAATCGGCAGGGATTGTGAGCAGGAATGTTTTGTGATAGAATAATAAAAAACCTTCGAACAGAAGAGGGCAGAAAAACATACTTGCGTACGTGAAAAGATGCTCTTAGGAAGTATCAGTACATGACAGGAAAACAAGGGAGATGAAAGCATGAAAATAGCCCATTCAGCGGTAACCGTAAAAAACATGGAGGAAACTCTTCGATTCTACACCCAGGCACTTGGTTTTCGGCCGGCCTTTGAACTGGCGAATCCCGAGACAGGGGAGCCTTGGATCGTTTATCTGAATATCTGCCCGGAGCAGTTCCTGGAACTTTTCTATGGCGGAACGGAAGAGAATCCGTGGAAAGACAGTCAGATCGGATTCAACCACCTTTGTCTGGAGGTAGAAGACATCGAAGAGGCGGTGCAGAATGTACGAAGAGCCGGCTACCCGATTGATATCGAGCCGCAGCAGGGAAGTGACCATAACTGGCAGGCCTGGGTCAGAGATCCGAACGGAATCAGGATTGAACTGATGAAGATCATGCCGGAGTCGCCACAGGCTAGATTCAGAGCCTGAAACCGGTATTCTTAACATTAAAATATGTACAGAGTAAAAAAAGGAGCCAAAACCATGTCCAAGAAAATGAGTATCCTGATCACGGCCATTGCCCTAATTGCTCTTTTCCTTTCGATTGTCAGCTTCACTACGTCATCGGTCAACACCAGGCTAATTGAGAAGCTGAGCGAGTCGGAAACCCAGTATGTCATGTACATCGGAACAAACGACAAGGACACCAACGAACCAGTTTGCACCCCGGAGGAGGCAAAAAGCAGGGTCGAAGATATCCTTGTTCAGCATTTCGGAGGTTATACAATTCAGGAAGCGGATGGCGGCTGGGAGGACGGCGGAATCCGGTATCGTGAATACAGCGTGGTGGTTTACCTGAGCGATACCGATTTGAACAGTGTCCACGCGGCAGCAGACGATCTGATTAAAGAGTTCAATCAGTCTTCCGTTCTGATCCAGGCCAATGAGACCAGAACGGAGTTCTACGGCGGCAGCAATTGATTCCGACCTTTACGGAAATCAGGCTCCGAACAATGTCTGGAAAACAATGAGCATAAGCGGCATTGTGACGATGCAGAGCGCCATGCTCAGCACACTGTATACACTGGATTCGTATGCTTTGTTGTTATGCAGGACGGCCAGCTGTGATACAGTTGCGCCGGGAGGTGTGCAGAAGGCAATGAAGCACACCTGAAAAACAGGTTTTAACTCCGGATGCCGCGTGAAAATGTCTGTGACAGTGAACAGGAGCAGGAGGCTTGCCGGCATGACAAGCAGTCTGCCGAGTGAAATGGCATATGCTTTCTTGTCCGCAAAGATCCGGCGCAGATTGCTCTTGGTGATCACAATGCCGATAACAAGCATGGAACAGGGACCGACCATGTTTCCAAGCCCTTCCATCGCCGTGTCGATCACGTCGGGAAGCCGGATGCGGAGCAGAACCAGAAGAAGACCTGTTATCAGGGCGATGATATTGGGGTTGAGAACGATTTTCCGAAAATGCAGATGTCTTTCTCCGCTGATGATGCTGTTGCCGTGTGTCCAGATCAGAAGATTAAAGGGGATCTGCAGCGCGCTGGCATAGAAGACATATTCACTTCCGAGAATCATGTTGATCAGGGGAAGTGCCAGGTTCCCGACATTGCTGTAGATCAGACTGCAGCGGTCGACGGCGTCCAGACGAAGCGGTTTTTTCAGAAGACCCAGCAACGCAATCCAGATGAGGTATGTGCTGATCCCAAGGATCAGTGCACATAAAAAGCCGGTCAATCGCTCCGGCGTCAGATCAATCTGCACCGAGCGGCAGATTAGACAGGGCTGGAGGATGTACACCGTCAATCTTGACAGAGTGACGCTGTCTTTGCTCTCCACAACATGGAGTTTGACCGCAGCGTAGCCGACGATTACCATGACCATCATCGCCATGAGTTTGCTCATCAGGATGAGCCCAGTGTTCATTGTGTTTACCTCGCTTCAGTTCTCGTGCCGAGAGATCATACATCAAACAAAAGCGCCTGTCAATGGAACAGGCCGTAATTTAAACTGGCTGAAAACCAGGAGGAATTGGAAACATGAAATACGGAAAGATCTGCCTTTGTCTGCTGCTGGCTGTGGTGCTGCTGCTCGGCATTTACGCCGGACGCACGCTTGCCATCCAGAAACAGATCCAAGACGCCTCTCTGGATGACCAGACCGAGGCCGCTGAGAAGGCTGCTTTCTCCTACGAACACGACCCTCGGGAGAATCCTACAGCCATGCGGGATGTTGTGGAGAACCCTGACGCTGTCTATGGTTTCTCTCCCAGCCCGGCGGAAGAGTCCACGCTCAAAGAATATGCTGACGCCATCGACTGGACAGACCCGGATCAGGTAGCAGCTGCCCGGGAGCAGCGCCAGGCATACCACGACAGTCTGGAAGAGCTGTACGATATCATCCTTGCCATGCTGAAGCAGGATCAGGATATCGAGACCATTGCCCGTGCTGTCAGCACACGTCGCAACGAACTGCGTCTGGAGGCCTATAACGACGACCCTGAAGGCCTGGAGACCGTGAAAGCACGGAACATGGAAACCTATGGCAATGAAAATGGCCCTACACCGGAGTGGCTCTATGAGAAATACGGCTCCTGGGATATGGTCCTGGTTAAGGCTCTTGGCTCCAATCCCGGTATGGACGCCTGCCTTGGCTTCTATGACGATTACTATTATCTCTACGACATCGAAGAAAATTAAAAGCTGCTGTTGTTCTGAATAAAACGATCGAACCAGCACTCTTGGGCGGAAGATCACGAATGCGGGCAGAAACGTGATGCGTCAATTCGTAAGGGCCGAAGGATCACGGTGAAGTACAGATGAGGAAGGAGAAAGAGATCATATGACGATTCTCTGCCTGGGAGATTCCAACACCTATGGATATGATCCCCAGTCTTATTTTGGCGACCGTTACCCTGCTGACGTGCGCTGGACGGAACGCATGGGGGACTGGAAGACTATTAACTGCGGGATGAACGGCCTGCCTGTTCCGTATGACGCCGCGCCATTTGTTGATCTGGTCCGGATTAAGGAGCCGGACCTGGTTGTCGTGATGCTGGGGAGCAACGATCTTTTGGAAGGAGCGAATGCTTCAGCAGTGGCAATGCGTATGGAAGCTTTCCTGACCGCCGTCCAACAGGCCTGCCCGAATGTGCTGCTGGTTGCACCGCCACCGATGCAGCCGGGAGTATGGGTACAGAACCGGGAGCTGATCGATGAATCCGCTGCACTGGGAAAAGCGTATTGTAATCTGGCAAAGCGGCTTGGCGTATCCTTTGTCGATGCCGGCCAATGGCAGATCGAGCTGGCATATGACGGAGTCCACTTTACCCCTGCGGGCCATCGGGCTTTTGCAAAAGGCCTGCTTAAAGTGCTGAACAAAAGCGCCTGAACGCAGGAGGCCGCTCATATGAATATCGAAACAGAACGCCTGGAACCGAGGCATCTTCCGATCCTGCGGAACTGGACAGGACGAACTGCCGGAGCCCTGACACCGAATGACTTTCCTCAAAATACAGCAGAGGTCGCACAGTGGTTCGAACTACTGGCGGCCGATTCGGGGCGGATGGATTGTCTGGTGTCGGTCTATGATACGCCGGTTGGAATCGCCGGGCTCCGGCTGAACAAGAAAGCAGCTGATCGTGCGGAACTGTATTTGCTGCTCTGTGAGGTGGGATACAATCTTCTGCGAACTGCAACCTATGCCACGTTATGTATGCTCGACAGGGCTTTTCAGGAATGTGAGCTCCGATGTGTTGCTGCAGACGTGAATACAGAGCAGAGGGAGTACCTGGCTGCTCTTGAACGTATGGGCTTCTGTATAATCCGGGAAAACAGAAGGACGATAACGGTTGTAGTTCAAAAAGAGATGTACCTCAACAATAGATTTTTATTTTGACATCTTTAGTATTAAAAATATAATTGGCGTTTTGGACACTTTTTAACGAAAGCAGGGATAATGATGAAAATTGCTGTGATAACCGGAGCTTCTGCCGGAATTGGGAGAGAGTTTGTCTATTCCATTGACCGCAGGTACCAGCTGGACGAGATTTGGGTGATCGCCCGGCGAGCTGACCGTCTGGAAGAGCTGAAGGCCGCGTGCCGAACGCCCCTTCGTCCTGTCGTTTTGGATCTCTCAGACCTGCAATCGCTGGAAGTGTACCAGAAACTGCTGGAACAGGCAAAGCCCGATATCAGCATCCTTGTAAACGCTGCGGGCTGCGGTGTGTTCGGGCCCTTCGCAGAGAAGGACCTGCAGAAGCAGCTCTCCAGCGCAACTCTGAATGCGCTTGCGCTGACAGGCATGTGCCATATGAGTATTCCTTACATGCGCACCGGAAGCAAGATTGTGAATATGGGCTCTAACTCTGCCTGGCAGCCGGTTCCGTACCAGACGGTCTACGGAGCCAGCAAGAGCTATGTGCTCAATTTCTCCCGTTCTCTCTGGAGAGAACTGAAACCGAAGGGGATCCATGTGATGTGCGTCTGCCCGGGCTGGATCAGGACGGAATTCCAGAAGGTCGCCCATCACGATGACTACATCCGATATGTGGACAAATGGTATGGACCGGACGAAGTGGCGGAACAGGCCATGAAAGATCTGGACAAAGAGAAAGTGGTGTCGATCCTTGGCCATCCGGTCCGCCGTCAGGTCAGACTGGTGAAGTTCCTTCCGGTAAAATTTGTCATGGATACCTGGTGCAGGCAGCAGGGAATTGAATGACTCTGCTCCGGAGACCCACGCATCAACGATAAAAGAAATCTCCAACGGGGCCGAAAGACCTCATTGGAGATTTCTTCTATATTCAGGGGATTATCCTTTTGAACTTCCACGCTTTCGGTCAAAGAGCCACCATCTTGCGACCCGGATTCCGGCTTTGTAGTAGAACGGTCTCAGTTCAGCATCGGCTTTCCTGAGTTCTTCCCGTATGGAAAGGTGCTGGGGACAGTGCTTTTCGCATTTGCCGCAGCCAATGCACTGGGATGCAAAGTGTGTCTCTTTCTGCAGCGCGATGGTCTGCATGAACTCATGGCGTCCGTTGCTCCTGCTCTCGGTATACATGGTGTTGTAACAGCGGAAGGTACCGGGGATATCCACTCCTTGGGGACAGGGCATGCAATAGGCGCAGCCGGTGCATCCCACCTTGATTTTCTCACGGATCGCGCTGCGAAGACTTTCGATCATGCGCTGGTCCTCTTCGCTGAATGAATTTGGCCGTGCCGAAGACGCCGTACGGCAGTTCTCCTCCAGCATCTCCAGACTGTTCATGCCCGAGAGAACACAGGTGACCTCCGGCTGGTTCCACAGCCAGGAAAAGGCCAGCTCGGCTGCGGTTCTTCCTTTGAGATCCCTCAGAATCAGGTCTCTTGCATCCTGGGGCAGGAGGTTTACCAGCTTGCCGCCACGGAGCGGCTCCATGATCATGACCGGGATGCCCCTGGCTGCAGCAGCCTGAAGACCGGCCTTTCCGGCCTGGCTGGTTTCGTCCAGGTAGTTGTACTGGATCTGGCAGAAGTCCCAGTCGTACGCGTTCAGGATCTTCAGGAACATCTCGGTGTTGCCGTGAAAGGAGAACCCGATCTGACCAATCTCTCCGCAGCTTTTCTTTTCGGCGATCCATTCCCGAATCCCCATATCCACAAGCTTGCTCCATGCTTCTACGTCTGTGAGCATGTGCATCAGATAATAGTCGATATGATCCGTGCGAAGCCTGCTCAGCTGCTCCCGGAAGTACTTTTCGATGCTGGCGCGGTTGCGGATGAAATACTGCGGCAGCTTGGAGGCGATGTTGATTTTGTCGCGGACATGGTTCTTCTCCAGGATCTCTCCGAGGCAGGCTTCACTCCCAGAATAGATATAAGCGGTATCAAAGTAATTGATTCCCAGCTCAATTGCCCTCAGGATCTGCTTTTCCGTCTCCTCTGTGTCAATGCCGTTCCCTTTGCGTTTAAAGCGCATACAGCCGAAGCCGAGAACTGAGATGTCGTTTCCTTTTCTGTCTTTTCTGTACTGCATTTGTGACCCCTCCATACAGTGCCGTCCACGGTCTCCAGACTCAAAAAGAACTGCAGATCCGATCTGTTTGGATTCGCTGAACGAATCCGCTGTCGGATCCATTGTAGCATGGCCCGTGCCTGATTTCCACTGTTTTTCTTTGAGGAAAAAACCTCTTTACCAAAGCCTCAATTCCTGGTACAATCGAAGTATCAAGAATCTGAAATTGACAGAAAAGGAGATGGATCAATCATGAAAAACATCGTTACCATCAGTCGGGAATACGGCAGCGGCGGATATGAGGTCGGCCGACATGTCGCGCACGCGATGAACTACAAATTCTATGACAAGGAACTGATTGCCCACATAGCTGAAAAGTTCCTGATCTCGGAGAGCTATGTCGGCGCAATGGAGGACAAGGCCCTCAAGAAAAAGAACATCTTCCAGGAGGTTTTTCCCGCACTGACCAGGACAGAAAATGAGGACGCCGATTACATTTTCCGTGAGCAGGGGAAGTTCATCGTCCAGCTGGTGGAAGAGGGAAACTGTGTCATCGCCGGCAGACGCGCGGATTATTACCTGAAAGACAATCCGAATGCCCTGCATCTGTTCTTCTATGCGGATACGGATTTTAAGGTGGAGAGGATCTGCCGGGAGGAAAAATGCTCTCCTGAAGAAGCGCTGCTGAAGATTGAGGACATGGATAAGCGAAGAAGAACCAGCTATGAGTATGTCACCGGACGCAGCTGGGCGGATCGCCACAACTACGACCTGATGCTGTGCACCTCTGACCTGGGGATCGAGAAGTGCGCAGAGATCATTACCCATCTTCTCGGGTAACAGACTGCACATTTTGATCGGAGGAATCCTATGAAAATCATATGGAACGGACATTCTTGCTTTACCGTCGAGACCACAGACGGCACGCTGGTGCTGGACCCCTATGCAGACGGTTCGGTTCCCGGATTCGGCCCGTTGCGCCTGAAAGCCGACCGGGTACTGTGCAGCCATGGCCACAGTGACCATGGTGCGGTTTCCTGCGTCACTCTGAGCGGCAGGCCCTGCACCATAGAGGTAGGAGAGATCCACACCTGGCATGACAATGTCCAGGGAAAGAAACGCGGCGCCAATACCGTCTACGTGATGTCTGCCGAGGGAATGAAAATTGCCCATCTCGGCGATCTCGGCTGCGCTCTGACGGAGGAACAGACAGCGCTCCTCTCAGGGCTTGATGCCCTGATGATTCCGGTGGGCGGGTTTTACACCATCGATGCTGAGCAGGCGATGGGGAGCGTCCGTGCGCTCCGGCCCCGTGTCGTGATTCCCATGCACTACCGCTGGGATAATCACGGCTATGATGTGATCGCTACTCTGGATCCTTTCCTGCAGCTTTGCGATCATCCCGTAGACTATGCCGGCAATGTTCTGGAGCTGATGCCCTCGACCCCGGCCCAGACGGCCATTCTCCGCTGCTGATCCGCCATGCCGCTTAGATTTGTAATCGGCAGGGTCCGCAGTGGCAAGACCTCTGCCATCATCCGTGAGATACGGGAAGCTGTCACACAGGGTACTGGAAGACAGCTTCTTCTTGTTCCCGAGCAGTACAGTCATGAAGCTGAACGAGAGCTGTGTGCCGCCTGTGGTGACCGTCTCTCTCTCTATGCGGAGGTCATGAGCTTTACCGGCCTTGCCCGCTGGGGCATGGATCACCATGGCGGAGTTGCCGACCTGCGCATGGACGAGGGGGGCAAACTCCTCTGCATGGCCATGGCTTTGAAGGAACTCCAGCCCCTTCTGCATGTTTACGGCCGAGCGGCGGACAACCCAGACCTCCAGCTCATGATGCTTCAGGAAATGGAACGCCTGCGTGCTGCCGCCTCGGATCATGATTCATTGAGTATTCTCGCCGACGAACTGGGTGGAGAGCTCGGAGCAAAGCTGAAGGAAATGGCCCTGGTGATGGAGGGCTACAACGCTGTGCTGGAACGGTCTGGCGCTGCCTCCGAAGAGCCCCTCGCTCTTCTAGCACGTCAGATCGAACAGTTTGGTCTTGAGGATTTTGACCGGGTCTATGTAGACGGTTTCATCGATTTCACAGGTCTGGAAATGAAGGTTCTTGAGGCCATGCTGCGGTGTGACAAAGACCTCACGGTCTGTCTTCCTGCTGTCGAAAAGAGCGGAGGTGAGGAATATCTGCTTCCCTCCAGAATCGCCATGGACGAACTGAGAGAGAAAGCCGAGTCTCTGGAACGGGCTGTGTCGATCCTTTCTGTGCAGGATTCCGACCGAAAAACGGGCCTTGCGTATTTCGCCGACCATATGTTTGACTATGCCGCTGCGCCAGCCAGGCTCAACAGGGGAGAACTGCGTCTTCTACAGGCGGACAATCCCCGCGCCGAGTGTGAGGCAGCCGCGGCCGAGATCCTTCGTGCCGTGCGGGAGGATGGATGCCGATGGAGGGACATCGCCGTGGCGATTCGCGGCTTTGAGGACTACCGCGGTATCCTGGAGAGTACTTTCCGCCGCTACGAGATTCCTCTTTTTGTCACCAGGCGGGATGCCCTGATCGAGAAACCTCTTCCGCTCTGGATCGAAACGGCTTATGATGTGATCCTTTCCAACTGGGATCCGGAAGATGTGACGACATATCTCCGGTGCGGCTTCAGCGGGCTGGAGGAAGAGACCTGCGACGAACTCTGCCGTTATCTGTATAGGTGGCAGCTTCGCGCCGGTGCCTGGCTGAAGCAGGAGCCATGGGGCCAGCACCCGGACGGATACGGAAAGCCCTGGACCGACGAAGCTCTGCAGCGTCTGAAACTGTTGAATGAGGCCAGAAGATTGATCGCAGGTCCTTTGCTCAACCTGCGGGACCGCTCACGGTTTGCGGACACAGCCCGAGGACAGGCGGAGGCCCTTGCCGCCTTTCTGCGGGATACCGATGCGGCGAAACGCCTGGAGGCCCGTGTTCAACTTCTGGAACAGGAGGGAAAAGCGGAGCTGCGCGCGGAATACACCCAGCTCTGGGAACTATGCGGAAACGCGATTCGCCAGATCGCTTCAGTCCTCGGCAACACACCCATGAACGCGGAGTCTTTTCGGGTTCTGCTGCATGCGGTGCTGTCCAGGTATGATATCGGTCTGATCCCCGTCGCTCTCGACCGCGTTCCTGCAGGGGACTATGACCGAATGCGCCGGAGGCGGATCCGACGGCTCATTGTGCTTGGCTGCAGCGATGACAGGGTGCCGCAGGCCAGGAGCGGAGGCGGAATCTTCAACCCCGATGAGCGGGATATCCTTGCCGAACACAATTTGAAGATCGGCGGGGGAGATGCCGAACTCTGGAGAGAGTATGCCCTGATGTATCATACTCTGACTCTGCCCCACGAACAGCTCATACTGTCTAGCCCCGTCACGGGCTTCCGAGGTGAACTTCTTGTGCCGGCTATGGCCTATACCCAGGCGCAGAAAGTCTTTTCCCTGAAGCCAGAGACCATCTCTGTCGCCCGGTCGAGGCTCTCGGCCAGCCTTCCCGCTCTGACTTTGGCCGCATCCTCTGCGACACCGGGCAGCGGAGAAGAGGCTGATGCAGCCGCGGCGTGGTTTCGGGAGACAGACCCTGAGCGCCTGAACAGACTGACAGAATCGGCACATTTGAAGAGGGCAGGGCTTAGTCCAGCCGCTGTCAAGGCTCTCTACGGGCGCAGGATTCGTATCAGCCCTTCCCGGCTGGAGAGTTTTTCCTCCTGCCGCTTTGGATATTACTGCAACTATGGGCTGAAAGCGGAACCGGAGGAACCGGCAACCTTCCATGCCCCCGAGATCGGAACCTTCATTCATGCGGTTTTGGAACAGACAGCGAGGGAAGTGGGTTCCCGCGGCGGTTTTGCGAAGGTTTCCGATGAAGAGATCCATGAGATTACCCGCGCGGCGGTCTCAGACTATATCCACACCGAGCTCGGAGATTTCAAGGAGAAGTCTGCTCGTTTTCGCTACCTCTTTGAGCGCATCTGCTCTGATGTGTATCAGATCGTCGAGGACACTGCCGGAGAACTTCGGCGTTCGGATTTTGTCCCCCTGAGCTTTGAGCTTGATGTATCCCGTCTTCCCGATGCTGAGCATGAGGAGAATGCGAATCTGCATCTCACCGGAATCGCAGACCGCGTGGATGGCTGGATCCAGGGAGATCGTCTGTGGCTGCGTATCGTGGATTATAAGACCGGCCGGAAGAAGTTCAGCCTCTCGGATGTCTGGTACGGCCGAAACATGCAGATGCTGCTCTATCTCTTCACCATCTGTGACCATGCCGAGGTGCTCTACGGCCGTCCTGCTCTGCCTGCAGGCATTCTTTATCTCCCTGCCAGGGAGGAACTGCTCCGTTTTGACCAGGCCCCCGGAGACGAAGAGGCGGCCAGACAGCGCATGAAGGGGAAACGCCGGTCCGGCCTCGTTCTGGACGATCCGGACCTGATCGAAGCATGGGAGAACGGAACGGACAAGCAGTATATTCCGGTCCGTATCCGGTCCTCCGATCCGTTAATAAGCCTTGAGGAGATGGGTCTGCTCCGAAGGCATGTCGAGCAGAGCTTGAACGAGATGAGCGATGAGATTCTGGCGGGCCGGATCGATGTCAGCCCCAGCTACAGCTCCGAGAGCGACAATGCCTGCCGCAATTGCCCTTATCACAGCATTTGCCGCTTTGAAGAGGGCGAGAACGGTGATTTCAGCGTCCCCACACCAAAGCTCAGTGATGAGGTAGTCTGGGCCAGGCTGAAGGAGGATTCCTGATGGATTTTACAAGTGCACAGCTGGAGGCGATCACCTGCCGCGGCGGCAGTGTGCTGGTCTCTGCAGGAGCGGGCAGCGGAAAGACCCGCGTCCTGACCGAGCGCCTCATGGAGTATATGGATCCCCGTTACACCGATGCCAAGCCTGAAAACATTGACCGTTTTCTGGTCATCACCTTCACAAGAGCAGCGGCAGGGGAACTGCGCGCACGCATCGCGGTACACAATGCAGACCGTCAGCGGGAGGATCCTGCCAAAGCCCCTCTCCGACGCCAGATTCTTCACTGCCGCAACGAACAGACCGGGACAATACATTATT
>JAEEGL013828097.1_pt1 | contig 15289 bp, 17 predicted proteins | sample 9134231 | NCBI WGS metagenome assembly JAEEGL01 (sample SAMN16246548, study PRJNA631951) | gut metagenome | biome: gut microbiome; feature: rumen; material: fiber-attached | host: Bos | place: Iran: Karaj | collected 2018-10 | reverse complement strand
ATTCCAAACAGCCACAGGTCGCCGCTGCGGAGGCCCACGGCGTCGATCATCCGGCGGATCTCCGCCCAGCTGGGGAAGCCCGCGAAGAGCTTGCCCAGATCGGTCCCGGTCTGGATCAGCACCGTCAGCAGGATCACCAGCCAGATGATCACAAAGGTCGCGGCGAACCAGACGAAGGAGACGATCAGCTTGGACCAGATCAGCTCATGGACGCTCACCGGCAGGGTGTGCATCAGGTAGCCCTCGTCCTGCAGCAGGTTGCGATAAAAGCGCGAGACCATGATCACAATGGTCATCACGGCGGCCGCGATGACGCCGATCACAAAAGCGGCAATGACCAGGCCGAAAAGAATGGTCAGAAACGTGCTGTCCGATATCTGGATCAGGCGGATGGAGACGTTTGCCATCACAGCCAGCGCCAGCACCGCGCCCAGCACCGGCAGCATGATGCGTCCGGTTGCCCGGAACTCATGCTTCAAAAGTTTTCCTAACATCTGAATACCTCCCGGAAATACGCGTCCACGCTCATGCCCTTTTCCTCACGGATTGCGTCCACCGAGGACTGGAGCACGACACGCCCGTTGTTGATGAAAATCACATCGTCCAGCACCTGCTCCACATCGGCGATCAGGTGCGTGGAGAGAATGACTGCGGCCTCGGGATTGTAGTTGCGGATAATAGTGTCCAGGATATAGTCGCGGGTGGCCGGATCTACGCCGCCGATGGGCTCATCCAGCAGGTAAAGGCTCGCCTTCCGGCTCATGACCATGATCAGCTGTACCTTTTCCCGCGTCCCCTTGGACATCTGCTTGATGCGCTGGTCGGGCGCGATGTTCAGCTTCAGAAGCATCTCGGTCGCCCGATCCCGATCAAAGTCCGCATAGAAATCCTGAAAGAAATCCATCAGCTGCGCCGCGCTCATCCACTCGGCCAGATAGGGCCGGTCGGGCAGGTAGGAGACGACCGCTTTTGTCTCCGGCCCGGGGGCGCTGCCCAGAATGGTAAGTGAGCCGGAGGTGGGCGTCAGCAGGCCGTTGGCCAGCTTGATAAAGGTGGTCTTGCCGCTGCCGTTAGGGCCCAGCAGCCCCACCACGCGCCCGGGCTCCACCGAGAAGCTCACGCCTTCCAGAGCCTGCACGCTGCCGTAGCGCTTGCACAGCTCTCTGCACTCGAGAATCGCCATTGCTTATTCCTCCTCCTCTTTCTGCAGCAGGGCCAGTATATCCGCCCTGTCGTAGCCAAGCTCCCGCATGGCTGCGAGAAATGCCTGCAGCTGGCTCTCCGCCAGCATTTGCTTTGTCCTGTCAATCACTTGATCGTCCTCCGTCACAAATCTCCCCGCCGTGCGTTGGGAATAGACCAGTCCGTCCCGCTCCAGCTCCTGAAGCGCACGCTGCATGGTGTTGGGATTGACGCCGGCCTCCATGGCCAGATCCCGCACCGAGCTGAGCCGCGCTCCCGGCGGCAGCACGCCGGAGACAATCGCCAGCTTGATGGTTCCCACCAGCTGGGTGTAGATCGGCAGATCATTTCTGAAGTTCCAGTTCAAGGACCATCGCCTCCGTTCCTTGTGTTATTGTACTAAGCAATTAATACAATAACACAGTTTTTCTTTTTGTCAAGTCTTTTTTTGAAAAAAAGTAAAAAAAATTTTTGCCCCCTCGGCTGAGGGGGCAAAACGCGTGTAATTTACATTTTTTCGGGGGCGCTGACTCCGATGAGCCCCAGCGACAGGGCAATCACGCGGCGTACGCAGTCGGCCAGCAGCAGCCGCGCCAGCAGCAGCTCCTCCTCCGCGCCCTTGATGCGGCAGGCGGTATAGAAGCGGTGGAAGCGGGCGGCAAGCTCGGTGACATATTTGTTGATGCCGCTGGGATCGCAGGCCCGGGCGGCCAGGCGGATCTCCTCCGGGAAGGCCGCCAGCTGCTTGATGAGCTCCTTTTCCGTCTCATGCTGCAGCAGGGACATGTTCGCCGTTTCGGGAACCGCGTAGCCCTCCGCCGCCAGGGCGGAAAGCAGCGTGCAGATGCGCGCGTGGGCGTACTGGACATAGTAGACCGGGTTTTCGCTGTCCTGGCGCAAGGCCAGCTCCAGGTCGAACTCCACCGGGCTCTCCGGCCGGGAGTTGAAGAAGTAGCGGGCGGCGTCCACGGGGATCTCGTCCAGCAGATCGGTCAGGGAGATGGCTTTGCCGGTGCGCTTGGACATGCGCACCACCTCGCCGCCCCGGGTGAGCTTCACCAGCTGCATCAGCACGATGTCCAGCCGGTGCTCGCCGTCCAAGCCCAGGGCGTCCATCGCGGCCTTCAGCCGCGCCACATGGCCGTGGTGATCCGCGCCCCAGATGTTGATGGCCCTGTCGAAGCCCCGCGCCTCCAGCTTGTTGCGGTGATAGGCGATGTCGGCGGCAAAATACGTGTAAAAACCGTTGGCCCGGCGCAGCACATCGTCCTTCAGGGCGAGCTTTTCGATCTCCGTCTCGCTTTTTCCTTCGGCGCGCAGCTTGTCCCCAAGCAGGCGGGAGGTCGCCAGCCACAGGGCGCCGTCCTTCTCATAGGTCCAGCCCCGCTGGGTCAGCAGCGCCACGGATTCCGCCACATAGCCGCTCTCATGGAGACTTGACTCGAAGAACCACCGGTCATACTCGATGCCGTAGCGGCGCAGATCGGACTGCATCTTTGGGATGTTCCAGTCCAGGCCGAAGCGGGCCATAACGGCATGGCGCTCCGCCGTGTCCTTCTCCAGGTACTCGTCCCCGTAGGCCTGACGGAACCGGGCGGCCAGCTCTTTGATGTCCTCGCCGTGGTAGCCGTCCTCGGGGAAGGGCACCTGCTCCTCGCCCAGAATCAGCTGCTGATAGCGGGCGTCTATGGAGGCGGCAAACTTCTCGATCTGGTTGCCGGCGTCATTGACATAGAACTCGCGCCACACCTGATAGCCGGCCCGATCCAGCACGCTTGCCAGCGCATCGCCCAGCACGCCGCCGCGGGCGTTGCCCATATGCATGGGGCCGGTGGGATTGGCGGACACAAACTCCACCATCACCCGCTGCCCTTTTCCCTCATCGCTGCGGCCGTACGCCGGGCCCTCTCCGCAGATGGCGGCGATCACGTCGGCATACCATTTGTCCGACAGCCGGAAGTTGATGAAGCCGGGCCCCGCCACCTCCACGGAGCGGAACCAGCTCCCCTCCAGCCGGGCGTTGGCCGCCAGCGCCTCGGCGATCTTCCGGGGCGCCATGCGCAGCGCCCGGGCGCCGGTCATGGCGTGGTTGGCGGCAAAGTCCCCGTTTGCGGTATCCTTGGGGATCTCCACCGTACCGCTGAGCACGGCTCCGGCGGGCAGCTGGCCCTTTTCGGCCGCCTGTTCATAGGCTGCCTGCAGGATTTCGTGGACGCGTGCCTTCGCGCCCTGAATCAGATTAGCCATTTGTTCTTGCCCCTTTACTCTCCGCCTGCCTGACGACAATCTGAAAACGATTGCGCGTTACCACGGCGTGCTCCATATCGACCACATAGTCGATCTCCACTTTGCCGCCGTTTTCATCGATGCTTCTCTGGATCTTTCGGGTATTGATCCCCATGGTGGCCTGCCCGTAGGGCGTGTCATAGAGAAAGGCGCTCTTTGTCCCCTCCTTGAAAACCATGCGGCTGGTGATCAGCCCGTCCCGATCCACCACCACCTGATCCGGCATGACAATCATGCTGGTGCGCGTTCCCTCCAGGCCGGTGACCTCGCTCTCCTCATAGCTCAGACAGCCTATGCCGTCCTCATAGCAATAGTAGCCGTCGGTCGTGAACTCCAGGTTTTCCTCATCCTCCTGTTCACAGCCGTGGATACTGTTGATGGAAATCCAGACATCCTTCAGCATTTTATACCTCCATCACCGGAACTTCTTCTATCGCGCCGGTCAGCTCCCGGCCCAGGAACAGCGCCGCCTCGCGGGCAAATCGCTCCCCGCTGCCGCTGGTGAGATAGCGCTCCTGTCCGCTGCCGCCGGCAAGACCGCGGCGCTCCAGGTATCCGTACAGCTGCGCCGCGGCGCAGTCCGCCGCGCTGATGAGCCGCACCGTCTCCCCCACACAGGCTGCGATGGCCTTCTCAATGATCCCGAAGTGGGTGCAGCCCAACAGGATCGCCCGGACCCCGGTCCCCTGCAGCGGGGCCAGATCCCGCTCCACCGCCGCCTGCAGCAGCGGATCCTCCGCTGCGCTGTGCCCGCTTTCGATCAGCGGCACAAAGTCCGGACAGGGAATCGCCAGGATATCCCGCCCCGGACAGGCCGCGCCCAGCGCCCGGGCAAAGGCGCCGCTGCGGATGCTGGCCTCGGTGGCGATCACGGCCAGGGGGCCCTCTTCCGGCAGTTCAGCCATGGCCGCGATCCCCGGCTCCAGCACGCCGAAGGCCGGCACCGGGTACTGCCGGATCAGCTCGGCGGCGTTGCTGGAGAGGGTGCCGCAGGCCACCAGGATCGCCTTCACGCCGAAGCCGGCCACCAGATCCATATCCTGCCGGCACATGCGCCGCAGCTGCTCCGCGCTCCGCCCGCCATAGGGCGCGCGCCCGGAATCCGCGAAATATATAAAATCTTCCTCCGGCAGCAGCGCGCGCAGCGCGCGCACGGCGGTCAGCCCGCCCAGGCCGGAGTCGAAAATGCCGACAGGTCTGTTATCCATGGGGTTCTCCTTTTTTACGTGACATCTTAATATACCGCAAATCCATGTGCAATACAAGAAAAAAATGTATGGCGCCGGGGCTTGTTCTTTTATAAAATAAGTATATAATATCTTTACCTGTCTCCCAAAGGAGGGATCGTATGAACATCGAGCTGACAGAAAAGGAATTCCGCAGGCTTCTGGATCTGGTGTATATCGGCAACTGGATTCTGAACTCCACCCGAGGCGACGACCGCTTTGAAGACTATGATCTGCTGCAGGAAAAGCTGTTTGCCCTCTGCGGCGAGCATGGGATGCGCTCGCTGATGCAGCGCTGGCAGGGTCATATCTTTCCCTCCCAGGCCTATGAGGAGGGCGGCATTCACGAGGCTATCGCCGACTATGAGGACGCTGTGTTTTTCAACATCCTCGCCGAGGAACTGGCCCGCAGGGATCTGGGCCTGGAGGACGCGGATCCGGATGACTTCACGGAGCTGAGCGAGCGGATGGAGGAATATCTGACGGAGTTTGACCGCAACGGCCTCGGCGCCATTCATATGGATATATAAGTATAGGAGCAGAACGGGAACAACATGCATGACGAGCTGACAAAAGAGGACATCCGCAAGATGCAGGAGGAGCTGGACTACCGGCGCCTTTCCCTGATGCCGGAGTTAATTGAGGAAGTCAAGCGCACCCGGGCTTTCGGCGATCTGAGCGAGAATTTTGAGTACAAGGCCGCCAAGCAGGCCCAGAACAAGAACCGCAGCCGCATCCGCTATCTGGAGGGCATGATCAAGACCGCGCGCATCATCGACGACCGCTCCGCAGACGATCAGGTCGGCCTGTTTGACATGGTGGAGATCTATATGCCCGAGGAGGACGAGGTCGAAATCATTCAGGTGGTCAGCACGGTGCGCTGCGATCCGCGAAAGGGGCTGATCAGCAGGGAGTCCCCCTTCGGGAAGCAGGTGCTGGGCCGGCGCGTGGGCGATCGCTTTACCGTACAGGTCAGCGACAGCTACAGCTACGAGGCGGAAATCCGCAGGATCACCAAGTGTGAGGATGACGGCTCCGTCCCGCTGATAGGATATTGAACGGGCGCCGTGCCGCGGGGCATGGCGCCCTCAAGCTGTCGACACTTTGTCGACAGCTTGAGGGGCAAAAATGGGAACTTCTAAAAAAGTTCCCATTTTTGCATGAATTGTACGTGAAGGGGGCCTCCCCGTCCCCCTTCACAATCCCCCTTGCGAGTCCCGAGCTGGCTCCTTCAGGGTTTGTCTGCGGTCTGCGGGCGCCATGCCGCGGGGCATGGCGCCCGTCCCTTTTTCCCGCCCCTTTTCTTCCCATCCGGACCGAAAAACGCAAAACGGTTCTTGACAATCTGAAAATAAACGGTATAATAGTATGGCCTGTCCCATTGGGCAGGTTATCCTTGTTCCCGCGGGCAGCTTCCCTGCCCAATTCCACGCGGGGGCCACTTGACCAGAAGGAGGTGCAACCATGGCAAAAGCAAGCGAAAAGTACGAGGTAATGTACATCATCAACCCCAATTTCTCCGAGGAGGAGACCGCGGCGGTTGTTGAGAAGTTCAAAGCACTTGTTGAGGCAAATGGTACGCTGGAGGAACTGGAGGAGATGGGTAAGCGCAAGCTCGCTTACGAAATCAACTACATTTCCGAGGGCTACTACGTGCTGATGAAGTTCACCAGCGGACCGGAATTCCCGGCCGAGCTGGACCGTATCCTGGGGATCACCGACGGCATCCTGCGCCGCCTGATCACCCTGCGCGCAGAGTAAGGAGGACACAGATGCTCAATCACATTGTTATCATGGGCCGCCTGACCCGTGACCCCGAACTGCGCACCACGCAGGGCGGCGTCAATGTGGCGTCTTTCTCCGTCGCTGTCGAGCGTGATTTCGGCAGCCGGGACGGCGGTGAGCGGCAGACCGATTTTATCGACTGCGTCGCCTGGCGCCAGACCGGTGAGTTCGTGTCCCGTTACTTCCGGAAGGGCAGCATGATTGTGGTGTCCGGCCGCCTGCAGTCCCGCAAGTGGCAGGATCGCGACGGCAACAACCGCACCAACTGGGAAATCAGCGCGGACAACGTGTACTTCGGCGAGGGCCGCCGGGATGGCGGCGATTCCCGCGGCAATGACGGCTACAGCGGCGGCAGCTACGGCTCTTATGACAGCCCCCGCAGCAGCGCGCCCTCCGCGCCCGCTCCTTCCGCCTTTTCGGAGCTGAGCGACGACGACGGAGAACTGCCGTTCTAAGAAGAGGCTGCGTGCGGTCTGACGTCCGCCGCCCCTCGGAAACCCTTTTTTCCACTTGAAATGATGAATAAGGAGGATACTGCTTTGGCTTTCGATAAAAACAACCCCAAAAACCGCAAGCGCAGGAAGGTTTGCCAGTTCTGTGTGGACAAGGCCACCTTTATCGACTATAAGGACACGGCGAAGCTCCGCCGTTACCTGTCCGAGCGCGGCAAGATTCTGCCCCGCCGCACCACCGGCACCTGCGCCATGCACCAGCGGCAGCTGACCGAGGCGATCAAGAGATCCCGCCAGGTCGCGCTTCTGCCCTACGTGCTGGATTAAGCGCACGTAAAAATCCCGTACCATCCGGTACGGGATTTTCTCAGCTTGTCAAAAAAGTCCCTCCGGGGACTTTTTGCCTGCGCTTTCCCGCCGAGCATTTTGCCGAACACAAAATGCTGTTTTCAAAAAGCCTTGGAAAGCAAGGCTTTTTGAGCGGCGGGTACTTGTACACGAGGCGGGCCTTGCCCCCTCGTGCTCCCCCGCTGCTTTACGATCCTACTCTTCAACGAGGGTTTTGACAGTCTCTAAAAATCCCGTACCATCCGGTACGGGATTTTCTCTTTTCTCAGGCTCTGTGTTCACCTGCGCCGTTTTTCTCCACCCACTCGGCGGCAAAGTCGGCGAAACGCCTGGTGGCCGGGCCGGCCCGCCCCCCGGCGGCTACCGCCAGCGCCAGCGTCCGGCTGGAAGGGGGCGACAGGGGCCGCACCGCCACGCCGTCCAGCTGCCCCTCCAGCAGCAGCTTCGGCATGATGCTGACCCCCAGCCCCTGCCGCACCATGGCGATGATGGCGTAGTCGTCCTTGGTGGTGAAGCGGACATTGGGCCTCACCCCCGCCGCCTCCAGCGCCCGACGGGAGTCGTTGTCCGAGGTCTCCAGCAGAGTGATGAAGGGCTCCTCCGCCACCTCCCGCACCGGGCACACCTCCCGCTCTGCCAGGGGGTGGTCTTCCGGCAGCACCGCCAACAGAGGATCCTCCCGCAGGGGGATGCACTCGCACCGGAGAGACGTGGGAAGGGTGATGAAGCCCAGATCCACGCTGCCGTCGGTGAGCCAGCGGTCCACATCGTGGTAATCCCCGTTGAAGAGCTTGAACTCCACCTGGGGGTACAGCTTCCCGAACTCCTGGAGCATGCCCGGCAGCCAGTGAACCGCCACGCTGGTGAAGGTGCCGATGCGCACCTTGCCTACGGCCAGGCCCCGCATCTCCGCGGCGACCTCCTCCATCTGCTCCTGGGAGCGGAGGATGTCCCGGACAAAGGGCATCAGCCGCTCTCCCTCCGTGGTCAGCCGCGCCCCTACCCGGCTGCGCTTGAGCAGGGCGAAGCCAAACTCCTCCTCCAGCGCGGCCAGGATGTGGCTCACCCCGGATTGGGTCAGTCCCAGCTCTTCCGCCGCCAGGGAGAGAGAGGATAATTCCACAATTTTTTCAAAAACTTCAAGTTTTTTTGTATCCATCGTAAAAAACCTCTTGATTTTTTTGGAAACATGCGCTATAGTACGGCCATACTATTCTTTTCTTCATGTGACGTATTATAATACTTCATGTGTGGAGAGTCAAGGGGGATTTATTTTGAATATCTCAGAACTTATCGTCTTTATCGCCTATCTGGTTTTCATGGTGGGCATCGGCCTGACGTTTTTCCTGCGGAGCCGGACCGCCGGTGAAAAGGATTACTTCCTGGGCGGCCGCCAGATGGGCGCCTGGGTGTCGGGTCTTTCGGCCGGCGCCTCGGATATGAGCGCCTGGGTGCTGATGGGTCTGCCCGCCTCCATTTACGCCGCGGGCATGGGCAAAACCTGGATCGCCATCGGCCTGTTCTTCGGCTATATGCTGAGCTGGATCTTCGTGGCCCCCCGGCTGCGGGCTTTCTCGGTGGTGTGCGACGACTCCATCACCATCCCCCAATACCTGTCCAACCGCTTCCTGTCCAAAAACCGGGCCCTGCAGGTGATCTCTGCGGTGATCTTCCTGCTGGCCTACACGGTGTATGCCGCCAGCAGCATCAAGGCCTGCGGCACCCTGTTCAATACCGTGTTGGGCGTTGACGCGAAGCTCGCCATGTACATCGCGGCGATCATCATCATCGGCTACACCTTCCTGGGCGGCTACAACGCCGTTTGCTGGACCGACTTCTTCCAGGGCCTGCTGATGCTGGGCGCGCTCTTGATCGCCCCCATTGCGGCGCTGCTGCTGCTCCCCAGTCAGGGCGGCTCGGCCAGCTCCGTGGGACAGGAATACTGGAAGCTCTTCACCAACCTCAAGGACGTGATCTCCGGTCTCGGCTGGGGTCTCGGCTACTTCGGCATGCCCCATATCATTATCCGGTTCATGTCCGTCAAGTCCCAGACCGAGCTGAAAAAAGCCCGGAAGATCGGCATCGGCTGGACCTTCCTTATCCTCGTCTTCTCTGTGATAGTCGGCGTGGTGGGTCACCTGTTCCTGGGTGACGATCAGGAGAGCAGCGTGGTGTTCATCTCCATGGTCCGGAAGATCTTCCACGGGCCTGCGCTTGGCCTCATCTCCGGCCTGCTGCTGAGCGCCATCCTGGCCGGCGCCATGAGCACCGCCGACTCCCAGCTGCTGGCGGCCTCCTCCGCCTTTGCCAGCGACGTGTATAAGCCCATTATCCGTCAGGGCAAGACCTCCGACAAGGAGATGCTTTGGGCCGGCCGGCTGGTGGTGCTGCTCATCGCCGTGGCCGCGGTGCTCATCGCCTCCAACCCCAACAGCGGCTCCATCATGAGCCTGGTGGAGAACGCCTGGGGCATCTTCGGCGCCGCCTTCGGGCCTGTGATCCTGCTGAGCCTCTACAAGAGGAACATGACCTTTGCCGGAGCCGCCGCGGGCATCGTGGTGGGCGCGCTGGTGGACGTGCTGTGGCTGGCCTTCCTGTCCGGTACCGGGATCTATGAGATCGTCCCCGGCTTTATCTGCGGCCTGATCGCGGCTATCGCCGTGTCCGGCGCCGGCAGCTGCGGCGCCGACGTGCAGAAGCTGTTCGACAAGTGCGTCGCGTACAAGGATTGAGCCTCCGGCAGACGATGACGCCGCCTGTTCGGCGGGAGCATCTGATTCGAACCAAGACAAGGAACCCGGCATGTCCGGATTGAAAAAAGATACCCTTCGGGCCGCTGCCCGGAGGGTATCTTTCCTGTATTCTCCTTTTCACAGATACCTGTCTGTGCCTCTTCGTCAGAGACGCTCCGAAAGGAGCTGCACGATGTATTCTTCCGGCAGGGATAAGGTATGCGCGGCGTGATGCGCTGCAAACAGCGTCCAACGCAGCGGCCCTTCCAGAGTATAGTAAACCGTGCGGCTTGTCGGAACGGCATAGGACTCGGGGATCACAGCCGCTGCATATCCATTCTGCACCAGCGTATAGATGGTCTGGGAGCTGCTGCTTTCAAAGATGATGTTCGGCTCAAATCCGGCTTCCTGGAACAGATAATCCTGCGCCGCCCGGAGCGTCGTACCGCGCTGCATGAGCATGAATTCGAACTCTCGGCATCGGTCAAGCGCTATGGAGGCGCCTGCTTTGCGCCCCTGCGGATCGACAGCGGGCAAGAGCGGATGGTTGCTGGGAAGAGCGAGAACAAACTGTTCTGTACGCAGAGGACGCGCGGTAATCTCTCTGAATTCCGCAAGATCCGAAGAGGACGACAGAAAACCCAGGTCAACCGATTGACTTCGCATCATCTGGATCGTGTCGAATACGGAATTCTCCTTCAGCGCGATTTTGATATTGGGAAATCTGCGGCTGAACTGCCGGAAGCATGAGGCGATCATCTCCGTCATCCGCCCCGGGCTGATCCCGAGATTGATCGTATGCACAAAACGGTCAGAGAGCAGGCTGATCTGCGCATAGGCGCGCTGCTGCAGCTCGATCATGTTTTTTGCGAGTTCGATATAGATATCTCCGGCCGCTGTCGGCACCCACCCGGTTCTTGAGCGGGTAAACAGCGGCGTCTTTAACTCCGCCTCGAGCTTCGCGATGTATTGGCTGAGCGCGCTTTGAGAAAGAAACAGCTTTTCCGAGGCACGCAGCAGGCTTTTCTCTTCCGCGATTGTAACGAGATACTCCGGATTCTGCACAGCGATCCACCCCCGACGATTCAGAAAAATGAAAGCAGTATTTATAATTGTGAAGTTGCATTGGGATTCCAGGTCGATTATAATGGATTATAATCGATAAATCTATATTATGTCGAATCTCAATTCAGAAAAAATGATTTTCGGGAGGTATACGATGAACAAAAAATACTATGGTGTGATCCCGCCTGTTATCACGCCGATCACGCCCAACGAGGACGTGGATGAAGAGGGGTTTCGCCAACTGATCGATTACTGCATCGATGGCGGTCTGCACGGTCTCTTTGTTGCAGGCTCCAACGGCGAATGTATGGCGCTGACACAGAAGGAGCGCAATCATGCAATCCGGATTATGCTGGATCAGACGCGCGGCCGGGTACCGGTTCTCGCCGGCGTCATGGATTCCAGCACCCGCCGCGTGATCGACAACATCAAGGCGCTGGAGCAGATGTGAGGCACCTGCGCGGTTGTTACCCCGATTTTCTATGCGCGTCATACCTCACAGGATGAAACCGTGCGCCACTTTGAGCAGATTTTGAAAGAGACTTCTGTCGACCTTGTCATCTACAATATCCCTGCGTTCACCGGACAGACGCTGACTGCCGCTACCATCAAGAGGATCGCCGCCCTTGACAGCCGCGTTGCCGGCTACAAGGATACCAGCAACAACTTCGCAGATTTTTCTCTGCTGCTGGATGAACTGGGAGATACTCCGTTCTGTATGCTGCAAGGCGCAAGCAATTTGGCCATGCCTGCCATGCTTCTTGGCGCGGACGGATTTGTTCCCGCGATGGCAACGTGCTTCCCGCAGCTGTTCGTCGACGCCTATGAAGCGGGAAAGTGCAGAAACCTGCCGCTGGCCAAAGCTTATGCCGAGCTGATGCGCAGGTGCGGAAAGGTGCTGGCCATGTCGAAAAACGCGACCGCATCCGCAAAGTATGCCATCTCCCTGCGCGGCTTTACCCGCAAGGACGTGATCATGCCGCAGGACGGCACGCTGCCTGAAGAGGAGGCGGCGATTCGGGAAGCCGTTGCACAGATAGACGCCGATTATGCTGATCTCAAAAGCAGCCAGTAACGGGAGGTGAACGGCATGATCGCAGACCCCAAAAAACTGAAGGACACCCTGCGTGAGATCGCGCTGCACTTCGGTGTCAGTGGATATGAGGCGGAGGTGCTGGCGGACAGCACCGTCTTTGCTGAGCTGCGTGGTCTCTCCTCCCACGGTGTGGTGCGCTACCCGTCCTATATGGAGCGCATTCGTCAGGGACTATACGCGACCGGCGTAACCGCGTGCATAACCCGGGACGAGGGCGCGGTTGTTCATCTGGATGGGCAAAACGGTCTGGGCGCGCCCCTGGCGATGCAGGCCATGGAGCTGGCCATGGATCGCGCAAGGAAGTACGGGATTTCCCTTGTCGGCGTCAATCACGGCAATCACTTCGGCTGCGGCGCCTACTATACCAAATATGCCGCGCAGCACGGAATGATTGCCCTGTGCATGGCAAATGCCAATTCCTGGGTCACGCCGTTCGGCGGAAACAAGAAAAAGCTCGGCACAAACCCGCTCAGCTTTGCCATTCCGGCCGGGGACCGCGAACCCTTTGTTGCCGACATGGCCACCAGCGAGGCGGCGCAAGGCAAAGTGCTGATCGCAGCCAAAAAGGGTGACAGCGTGCCGTCCACCTGGGGCGTGGACAGCAGCGGCGCACCGACCACGGACCCGGATGCCATCCTGAACGGCGGCTCTCTTCTCCCCTTCGGAGGGCCAAAAGGATACAGCATCTGCCTCGCGATCGAGATCCTGTGCCATGCGCTCGCCGGCGGCGAAATCAGTACGGAGATGGGCAGCATGTTCGCGACGGACAAGCTGGCGGGAACCGGGTTTCTGATGTGCGCGATCGACGTGAGCAGGATGGTCGACCCGGACGAGTTCGCGCGGCGCGTGAAAGCGGAGTTTGACAACATGAAAGACGCCGGAACGCCGCAGCATGAGGTTATGATTCCGGGCGAACTGTCGGATCGCAGGGCGGAGGCCCTTTCACGGGACGGGATTACGATTCCCGACGTTGTATATGCCGATCTCGAGAAGCTGGCAGACGCCTGCGGCGTATCGCTTGCTCTTGACCGCTGAATGACTTTACGGCTCACGAGCCTCACAAGAAACAAGAGAGGCGGGGGTGTCCCCTCCTCATAAATGAAATACGGAATAACAGGAAAGAGAAGAACTATGAAGATGTTGATCGGCGGCAGGAAGGTTGACGCCATCTCGAAAAAGGTGATGCCCAACATAAATCCCGCCACGGGCGAATGCCTGGATACGGTTCCGGAAGCAGGCGAAGAGGATATTGAACTTGCGCTGTTCTGCGCCGTAAAAGGTCAGGCGGAATGGAACAGCATTCCGTTCTATAAGAGAATGGATATTCTTGAGCGCTTTATTTTCCTGCTTGGCGACGAGAAAGAAGCGGTGGCAAGGCAGATGTGCATGGAGGGCGGGAAGCCCTTTACGCAGGCGCTTACCGAGGTGGGCCGCATACGCGACGGATTCCATTCCTACATGGCGCAGGCAAGAACCTTGTTCGGAAAAACGCTGCCTGTCAATTCGGAGGCAAATGGGGAAGGGGACATTCTGTTCACCATCTTTGAGCCGATCGGTCCGATCGCCTGCATTTGCGCCTTCAATTTCCCCGGCGTTCTGTTTTCCCATAAGGTCGGCGCCGCGCTTTGCGCCGGCAACGCGGCAATCGTCAAACCCGCATCCGATACGCCGGGCGCGACCCTGATGTTGACCGAGCTGCTGATCAGCGCCGGCGTTCCCGGCAACGCTGTCCAGTGCATCACCGGCAGAGGCTCCTTTGTGGGAGACCGTCTTGTAAGCGATCCGAGAATCGCAGGCGTCAGCCTTACCGGTTCTACCGAAGCCGGCCTGCATGTCGCAGCACAATGCGCAAAGCAGCTGAAGCCCTGCTCGCTGGAGCTTGGAGGCAACGATCCGTTTGTCATCTGCGCCGACGCAGATATAGAAGAGGCGGTTGAAGCGGCAATCGGCGGCAGGATGACAAACGCCGGACAGATCTGCTGCTCCTCCAAACGCATCCTTGTGCAGAATTCCATCATCCGGGAATTCACCGCAAAGCTTGCGGCGCGTCTGGACGCGATGAAGCTGGGCGATCCTGCCGACAGCAAGGTTGAGGTCGGTCCCGTGATCAACAGCGAGGCCGCGGAGAAAATCATTCGGCAGATAGAGCTCTCTGTGGCGCAGGGCGCAACCCTTGTCACCGGCGGAACGCGTGTTTACCCCTTGGGCGAAAACAGAGGCTGCTTTGTCGCCCCCACAGTGCTTGGAAATGTACCGGAAGACGCGTCGGCGGCGAGAGATATGGAAATTTTTGGCCCGGTCTATACGGTGATCGGATTCGACACAATCCAGGACGCGGTGCGCATTGCAAACAGCACAAAATATGGCCTTTCCTCCGGGATCCTGACGCACAATATGAAAGACGCCTTCACCTTCGCAAACCATGTGGATGCCGGCACATGCGTGATCGGTTCAAACGGCAATTACCGGCTTTGCCAGCAGCCCTTCAACGGTCACAAGTACTCAGGATTTGGCAGCGAAGGCTCCATGTACTCCCTTGAGGAATTTGTAGCGATCAAGACGATTGTTCTGAAAGGAATGCACATTTGAAGCCGATCCGCTCCTGCTCAGCATAACAGGCCGCAGCAGTTTGAAATACAGAACCGCCAGACGTCGAAATCGGCGCTCGGAAAATGTGATCAATCGGGCTTTTTGCATCCCGTCGCTTACCGTTTTTCCCTCAAATTATTAACGAAAAGAGGCTTAAACGGGCGGTTCTCTCAGGATTAACCGCTATTCTCTCGTCAGAGTTCAACAAAACAAATCAAAAAGATTTGGGGAAAGAAAGAGCCCGGAAATGGCGTATTTCCGGGCTCTTTCGTATCTGACTGTATCCCGATTATCTCCTCGGGAACGGAGGCGCGCGGCGGGCGACGGAACGCGGCATGCCGCGTGGAGCTCCTCACGCTTTTTTATGGGATTCGTTGATCTCGCTGAAATCCATATCCATCGCCACCTGCAGCGTGTAATCCGGGTATTCTTTCTGCACGGCTTCGCATACCTCCCGGTAGACTTGCCTGCGATCCTCGGCGTCGAAGCTGACGATGATATCAAACCGCAGGAGCTTTTCCTCCTTGT
>JAEEGL013633999.1_pt1 | contig 15289 bp, 10 predicted proteins | sample 9134231 | NCBI WGS metagenome assembly JAEEGL01 (sample SAMN16246548, study PRJNA631951) | gut metagenome | biome: gut microbiome; feature: rumen; material: fiber-attached | host: Bos | place: Iran: Karaj | collected 2018-10 | reverse complement strand
GCCATGGCGTTAGGCGACAAGACGGCGCTAAGCAAAGACCTCAAGGAGACCTATTCACGGGTGGGAGCCTCGCACATACTGGCACTGAGCGGTCTGCACCTGATGATCATCTACAGCATTGTCACGCTCGTCATCGGGTGGCACCGCTATCACATCGCGACGCAGAGCATCACAGTACTGGCCATATGGGCCTTCGCCCTATTGGCAGGACTGCCCACCAGCGTGGTACGCTCTGCCTTCATGATTAGCATCTATGCCCTGTTGTCATTAGGCTACCGCGAACGCATGTCCGTCAACACACTGGCTTTTGTGGCCGTCGTCTTGCTGGTGGTCAATCCGCTATCCTTGTACGACCTCGGCTTCCAACTGTCGTTCACGGCAGTACTCAGCATATTGCTCGTCCACCCGCTCATCAATGGTCTGATAGCTGCCGACGTACAGCAACGGCACCGCTGTCTGTCAGTCGTCTGGGGACTGGTGACCGTCTCTGTGGCGGCACAGATAGGTACGGCACCTCTCGTCGCTTATCATTTCGGCCGCTTCAGCACGTGGTTCCTGCTGAGCAATTTCATCGTGATACCGTTAGCGTGGCCGCTGCTGTGCATCACGCTGGTGTGCATAGCTCTCAGTTGGTGGTCGTGGGCAGCCGGTACACTGACCGCCCTACTCGTCTGGCTGACAAGCACCATGAACCATGCCCTCGGATGGGTGGCGCAGCTACCCTTGAGCAGCATCGAGGGCATCCGTATCAGTGCCATCCAACTACTCCTTATCTACATCATCATCGGCTGCTGCTACGTGGCGCTCAGCATAAGATTTCCAGCAGCTCGGAGAAGTGGGTGATTTTCTGTAAGCGCTCGTGGGGGAACTCCTCGCTCTTCTCTAATTCCCACACCACATGGTAGGGGATGTGCGCCGTCCAGGCCCCTGCTGCCAGGGCGGGGGCAATGTCTGAGCGGAACGAGTTGCCGACCATCAGTGTCTGCTCGGGTGCCACGTCCAGGTTCTCGCAGAGCTGGCGGTATTCGCGCTCGGTCTTGTTAGACACCGTTTCCACATACGAGAAGTACTGTTCCAACCCTGACCGCTGCAACTTCGACTCCTGGTCCATCAGCTCGCCCTTGGTGAATACCACCAAGCGATACTGGCGGCGCTCTGCCAACCTGCGCAGCGTCTCTTCCACCTCGGGCAGGGGTGTCGTCGGGAAGCGCAGCAACTGCTGTCCCAGTTCTATCAGTCGCATGACGATGTCGCCCGTCAGTTGTTCGTGACTGACGCGCACGGCATTCTCGATGAGCGACAGCGTGAAGGCCTTAGTGCCATAGCCCGTCAGCGACAGGTTCTTACGCTCCGTGGCAAACAGTCCCTCGCTGACTTCGCGGGCTGTCGCCCACGGCTTCAGCAGCTCGCAGCACTCCTGTTCCACCTTGTCAAACCACGTCTGACAGTCCCATAGTGTATCGTCGGCATCAAAGGCTACAACTTTTATATCTCGATTCTTCATTCTTCCCAGTAAGCTAATGTACGTTTCTGCAGCACGGTGGTCTGCTGACTCTGGCTGCCCTTCTCCCAGTACGACAGGGATAGCGAGTTGCTGGTCCAGTTGCCCTGATCGTCACGTGTCAGGTAGTTGTTGCGCATATTCAGTGTCAGCACGCACTCGTCATTCTTAAACACCTTCTGGCTCTGCGATGCCACCTCGTCGCGCTCGTTGTAGGTGTATTCGTGGATGTAGCGGATGCTGTCGGCCTCGTTGGTCAGCGTGCGGCGTACCAGTCGGTAGTGGCTGTCGTACTCGTAGCTGACGTTGCTGTGCCCCTCCACCTCCGTCATCTCCGCCTGGCGCAGATAGCCATAGCGGTCGTACTGGCGCTTTGTCAGGTCGGGGTGCTCCCACTGTCCGTCTTCCGAGAAGCGCATAAACTGGTCCTCGCTGACTGCATTCTCCGTTACCACCTCCTGCACGGGGCCGTGCAGTCCCATGCAGATAGCGTCCTTGTAGTAGGCCCCCATGGGCAGATAGAACACACGGATGTCGCGCGAACCGCTTCCGTTGTCAACCAGAGAGACCTTCACGCTGGCGAAGTCGTCCATATACACCCAGCTGCCGTCGCGCTCCACCAGTTCACCATGTTCCTGCTTAAGTTTGCGGAGGAAATACTGCAGGTTGCGTTCCAGCATGGCCTTCGTGCTGTAAGGCCCCACAGAGACGTAGGCGGACGTCAGCAACTTATTGGAAGCATTGATGCTGACCAGCAGTTTGGCGCGGATGCCATAGAACTTGCCGCGGTAGTAGTAGTCCTCGCCATCGTCCGACTGTCCCCACTCGGTCCAGTCAGCAGCCTGCAGCTGGGTGCGCACGCTGTCCAGCGGTCCCTCCAGGGGGACGCCCTGCAACAGAGGACAGCGCGACTCCGTCTGCTGTCCATAGGCCACCGCCAGCACTAGCAACGCTGTCAGCAGCCCAAGCATTCTCTTGATGGCTATGGTTATCTTCATCCCTTGCAAAGCAAATGCAAAGTTACAAAATTTTCTTGAAATAACGAAGCATTTTCCCATAAATTTCACGCCTCCGACGCACGAAAAATGCAATTCTCAAAACCGTCGCTCCGTATCAGCCTGTCCCGCACTCCGTATCAGCCTGTCCCGCATCTGTATCAGCCTAACCCGCATCTGTATCAGCCTGTCTCGTAGTCCTTATCAGCCATAAAACACAACCCCGATTTCAGTTCTTTTAAATTTTTCTTTTATATATATATATTTTTCTGCTCTTTTTACTTACCCTTTATTTTCTTATATAGGGGGTATGGGGGGAAATTTTCTTTTTTTCCCTTCTTTTTCTCTCTTTTTAAGTCAATTTTTGCTCTATTTTTTTCACTCATTAAAACCCGAGGAAAAGAGGAGCGTTTTCTCAACACTACAGTTCTGAGAACTTGACGAAGAAACTTCCCGTTCGTCGCCCTTCACGTCGTCCTTCCTTCTTCGTCCCGTTCGTCGCCCCGTTCTTCGTCCCGTTCGTCACACTTCAGTGCGACGTTAGCCAAATCCGCAGCAAAGTCATTCATATTCAGGCACTGCGCCCTCGTAATACGAGCGGCGCTCGTTTCTGTACTATAGTCTGCAAAAGGAGCCAGCACCAACAAGAAGCCTTCGGAGCAGCCAGTCAGATCCCTCCCAGACGGATACACAAACCTTCCGTCCAACCCACGATTAACGATATGAATCATGGGCAGTTTCTCCTCATAGCAAGCATTATAAATAGCCTTCTCGGCTGGCGAGATAAAAGGCGACACCAGCACCGTACCTCGCCGTGCCTCGGCCATATACCTATCCACCTCCGCTTGAATCTCCTGCTCCGTCAAGTTGCGGTGGCAGCGAACCTGGAGGCGCTCCGGGAAAGTTACAAGAAACGTATTGCCAACAGCAGTATAATCATGCCCTTTCTCGCCTACCCTGAAGTTATACACCTTACGCAGTCGATTAGGAAAGTGCATCTTTAGCCACAGCCGACGAGGATTGTCATTCAGATACTTGATCCACGTCTGCAGCTGTCCTTTACGAAACAAGATGCGGTCATTAAAACCCGAGGAAAAGAGGGGCGTTTTCTCAATACTAAAGTCCTGAGAACTTGACGAAGAAGCGTCCCAATAAGCGTGAGAGCACCTACTCTTCCACGCTGCTATGATCTTCCCTAACGCATAATCAGAAGGCAAAGTGTCGCGAACAAAGAGAATGCCATGGAAATGGTCGGGCATCAGTTGGTAATGTAGCACCTGAACACGGCATTCCGTCTTCTTCGTCGTCTCCGCAGCAGTCTTTCGAAAAGCCTCAACAACATATACACCCAAATCCGTTGGCTCTATCGCAGCCGTACTGGCACTATCGCCCACAAGCGAACCCAGGAGGTGCTTTCGTCCTTCTGTCGTCACAGTAATCAGATAAATGCACGGCAAAGTATAGTCATGCTTCTCCATGCGACGTAGTCTATTATGTTTAGTTGGTGCCTTCATACTGGTCTGTCATAACAATCTGCAAAAGTAGCGAAAAAGATTTGAACAGCCAAATTATTCTCATGATTCTTAGCCGACCATCAAAAATAATTACAGGCGAGCCACCATCGCGGTGCCTCGCCTGCTTAAAAATTTTACTAATATTTATTGTCTAATAACATATCCAGCTTACCACCTTCACAGGCCTCCACTGGCAACTAAAAACATAATTCTGTTATTCGTTATTCTTCGTCGTCCCAGTAGTAGCCACGGGACTCAATGCTTCCACCACCATAGGCACCACCAGTAGGCACTGTGGTAGAAGAAGCCAACATGCCTTGCATTGTTACTTTGATTACCTCCATAGAGGGTTTCATATATATCTTTTTCATATTTCAGTCCTCCTTTTTCTTTACTTAATTACCACTTTCTTACCATTCACAATGTACAGACCCTTAGCAGGCTGAGCGACCTTGCGACCCTGCAGATCGAACCACTCACTTCTTACATCTTCCTTCTGACTTCTTACCTCGTTCACACCAGTCACGTCCTCGTCGTCGAAGACAATGGTCAAAGAACGAGCGCCAGCGCCAGTAGCATCCAGATAAGCCTTACCTGCAGGGATAGTAGCACCCTGTTCGCTGAGGTTCTGGAACTCTGCCGTTCCACCCTTATTCACAAGCACATACTTATTTGCGTTACTTGCAACAACTGTTTCAGCTGTGCATCCCTTCAATAGGTTGCCCGAGAGTTCGGAACCCGTTGCAGCAACAGGAATAGTAATCGTCGCACCAGCAGTACCCTTAAGCATAAGACCTGTATTAGCAGCAACAGTAGCATCCGTTGAAGTCATTGTAACACTGCTTGCATTCGAACTTGAAGCATAGTAAGCAGCGACAGTTCCTGTTGATGCAGTCATGCTTGACAAATCAAGAGGATATGCGCTTGCAAATGTTGTCCAACCAGTAGAACCGATAGTAGCAGGAACAGAATGGAGTATTGCGATGATGATATCAACAGGGTCAGTTGTACCTCCTGCTCCCTTAACTAAAGCTAACTTGCCAGCAGCAGGAACATCAACATCTGTAAATGTTTTATCCTGCCAACTGCCACCAACAGCTGCAATAGTAAACACTTGCTGATTACCTACTTTTACTGATGAGCCACGATTTCTACTATATGCTCTAGTCATGAATGTGTATCTACCTGCTGGCAAGTCTTCTTCAGAAGTAAACTGAGTGTTATCATAAGCACTTCCGTAAGATGCACGTATGGATGCATTATTTCCAGTAGCTCCATCAAAGTCTTTAAAGAACACAATAGTGCCACCATTCAAATTTACAAGAGATAAAGACTTATTTACGACAGTATTTTTTACAAGTGAAATATTCTTTTGATGATAATAATCGTCTGCTCCAGTATTTGCAGTTGTTTCATAAAGTACTCCATCTTTTACAATATACTTTCTATAAGGAAGGGACTCATATGTATCTCCACAGTACAGTCCTGCTGTTCCAATATTCTCCGAAACTATTATCGTTTCACCATATTTGTAATTTACGACAAAAGATTCAACGGACTCTTTTGCCTCCTCATAAGTGATATTTACATTGTCTATAGAAGAGGTATTACCCCAGTTCTGACGCTCGGAATTTTCAAATGCGAAGCGGTCAACAGATGTGATAGCAGATGCGAAGTCAATTGCATCAGATGCTGTATAGCTGTAGGTTGCATTTGAGCAAGTCAGTGTAAGAGCTGTTATTTTCTGAGTATTCATATTAAGGGTAGCATTGACTGTATAAGTAGTGTTTCTTATGGCGGCATTACCACCCGCAACAGTCGTTCCATTTACTTTCAGGGAACCATTACTCTCACTACCATAAAAAGATAATTCTAAAGCATTGCCGCTTGCGTTTCCAATACGAGTCTTTGTATATGAACCAGAAGCATTTCCCGTAGCAGAACCTAATGCCCATACAAAAGAAACAGTAACCTCATTTCCTGCACCAACAGAAGAGAAGGCAGCAGTTGCAGTACCTGTTCTAGCACCATCACTAGGATTTGCATATGGTCCAGCTACACATTGAAGAACGCCACCCGTAACAGAGAAATTAACAAGTGAAGAACCTGAGCCAGAACCATAAGTTACATTAAATCCATACTCAGAAGGATCTGTAGAACCCTTGTCAGTAAAATCTGCAGAGAAAGCAGTCGTTGCATCCGCCCACACACTCTGCCCTACGCACAGACCAGCTGCCACGAAGAGCGTTTTCATTAGTAAATGTTTTAGTTTCATACGTTTTAAAGTTTTTAATTACAATAGTTTGTTAACACAAAATCAACCAGCGGACAGAAAGGTACGGACATAAAAAAAGTGCAGACCCCTCCGTACTCCCGTTCAGGTCTGCGACAACCTCATACATCATACTGAAGTCTGCACATTATATTGTGCCTACTTCAACGATGTATGTTTGCTCTAAAATCTCCTTGTCGAGGTCGCAGTTCGAACGGGAATTGAGCATCGTCCATGAATCCTTTTCACAGACTTCGGGTGCAAAAATACGAAGAATTTCTATAACCACAAAAGAAATTGCCGTATTTTTTTGTTCACGCCACCATAATCCACGAAATTTGTGGTTGTACAAACAAAGAAGACCACAGATTAGTAGGTTAATCTGCGGCCTTCGTATCGTAGGGAGAAGTCGACTAAATGTCTAAGACGGTGTCGTCGTCAAGCAGTTCAGTATCGTCTTCTATGTCAAACTCGCGAGAGAGGTTTCCACCCGTCTCATCTGTTATGCCGCCAAAGCCTGGCGAGCTGGCAATCAGCTGTGCTGTTTGCAGTGCGACAACCTGCACAGCGGGAATCTCATATAACTTTTTCATTGTTTTTATCTATTTTAAACGACAACTTAGACAACTAAAACAACATGTAACAACATGAAGAGTTGTGCGGGTTGCCCAAGTTGTATTTATATTTACTTCATCACGACCTTTTTGCCATTCACGATATAGAGGCCCTTCTGAGGTTGAGCGACCTTACGACCCTGCAAGTCGAAGAACAGGCCATTAGCCATTGGCTGTTGGCTCTTAGCTTCACTGATAGCAGTAGCATCGTCGTCCAGGCTGAAGAACTCACGGGCAGTTGCTCCGCCAGCAAAGTTGGCAGGCAGATAAGCGGTGTTGGCACCTACCTCGAAAATGTTGGCATTCTGGTAGAAGCCAAGACCGTTGCCTCCATTCAGCAACACATAACCAGCTTTTGCAGCGAGGTTGAAGATCTCAGTCGTGCCATTCAGCTTGTTGGCAGAAACATTGGTAGCGCTGGTGCCAACAATAGGCATCGTCACCGTACCTTCGTCAGCCTTCAACAGCAGACCAGTGTTAGCAGGCACTGTGCCACCCTTCACTGACGTCTTAGTCAGCACGCCACCTGCACCGCCAGTAACGATAAATGCATCCGTCAAGCCAGTAGCATGCTCTAAGTCAAGAGCGTACGGGCTGCAGTAGGTTGCCCAACCAGCGGAAGTAACAGCCTTGCTGACAGGCAGCAGGTCGAGGTGTCCACCCTCACAACACAAGTTTACAGTGATTGCACCTGAAGCAAACGCATCATTCGTTACATTATAGGTTTCAGTGAACACCTTGCTTGCTGTCGATGTCATCGTGGCAGTAATTGCAATTGAAGAACCGCTGCGAACAATATTAATAACAACATCTGCGCCATTCATATCATCCTTAAAGGTGTTCCAATCATAGCCGGTAATTGAACAGTTTGAGTTACTCCAATATGTTCCCCATCCCCAATTATCTACACGCAAATCAAGATAATTTACATTGTCAGGAGTCAACTCAAGAACCCAGTTAAACCAAGTTTCTACCCTATTGGTATAGTTCTTAAAATGTAAAGACAAAGTGCCATTTTCTTGAAGTGAGAACGATTGATAAGGATTATCTTTAATACCTCCTAATCCATTATTCAAAGTACCTATAAGGGTACCTGTTACGGGAGTATCTTCTACAGAAGTTGTAAGAGTTTTGTCCGCTGAAACTTCTATATGTGCACGTTCTACCGTCATTTGGCACCATATATCTGCAGTCGCAGAAGTGCCAAACTTTCCGACAAAATAATGGCGATTGGTATTTCCATCGCGTGTTATTTCTTCAGAAATTCTTAATTCTTGACCATAGCGAGCAATTGTAAGCACAACATCGGCACCTGTACCTATGATATTCCTATATTTGTCACCAAAGTTTTTTGCATTAAAAGTATAAGTAGTACCGCTTGGATTCTGATCTGTGTTGAAATCAGCAGGATTGCCAGAATCTTCATGTTCGCCATCATGTTGTTTCCATCCATAACCATCGCCACGTACAAATAGATTCTGATAATTTCCATCCCAGAAATTCATTACATGTGTCATGTATGACCCCCAAGGCAAATTAGTACCTCCTGCGCCCTTGCCTGCTAATTGCTCATCAGTGGCAGTATATGTCTTAAATCTAAGCGTAAGCGTCTGGTGGTGGCCTATCGTGAATATTTCTGAACTTGCACCATACCAGCCATCTGAATTATTTTCAGCACCAATTATGTTGCCAGTTTTAAATTCAATGGGATCTGCCCACACACTCTGCCCTACGCACAGACCAAAGGCCACGAAGAGCGCTTTCATAAGTAAATTTTTAAGTTTCATAAGAGTTTGTTTTAGTTTTTAATTACCATTAGTGTGTGCAAAAGTACGACGAATTTCTATAACCACAAAAGAAATTCCTTGTTTTTTTTGCTCCAACCACAAAGATGCAGTACCTTTGCCGCGTATTAAAAAAAATGATTGACGTATGAAGATATTTGCAGTAGGCATGAATTATATCCAGCACAATAAAGAGCTGGATGGTGCGTTATATAAACCGGAGAAGCCCGTCATCTTCACCAAAGCAGACTCGGCACTGCTGAAGGACCACAAGCCCTTCTTCATTCCCGACTGGTCTGAACAGGTGGACTACGAGACGGAATTGGTGATACGCATCTGCCGGTTGGGCAAAAGCATTCCCGAACGCTTTGCCCACCGCTACTATGATGCTGTCACAGTAGGCATCGACTTCACCGCACGCGACCTGCAGCGCGAAGCCAGAGCGAAGGGACAGCCCTGGGAAATCTGCAAGGGTTTCGACGGCTCGGCAGCGATTGGCGAGTGGGTGGAGAAGGAGAAGTTCCTCGACGTGCAGGCGCTGCACTTCCATCTGGACATCAACGGACAGACGGTGCAGGAGGGCTGCACGAGCGACATGCTCTACAAGATTGACGAACTGGTGAGCTACATCTCGCAGTTCTTTACACTGAAGACGGGCGACCTGCTCTATACGGGTACTCCAGTAGGTGTAGGACCTGTAAAGATTGGCGACCACCTGGAAGGGTGGCTGGAAGACAGAAAAGTATTGGAATTTAACTGTAAGTAACCCACCCCCAACCCCTCCCGGCTGGGAGGGGAGCTTATAACCGCAGATAGCACGGATTACAATAAAAACAACGAAATAAGAAAAGAATATGAAGATAGGACAACACCTGCTGAAAACGATGAGACGAGCTATGCTGATGCTCGCCCTCATTGTGTCTGCACTACCCTCCCGCGGGGAGGGGTCAGGGGGTGGGTCTTTCTTCAACCTGACCGCTCAGGAGGTTAGGATAGACACATTGTTACCCTTCTTTCACCACGCCATTCCGTTGGATGCAAACTATGCCGACTCCACCTACGTGGTAAGCATTGAGTATCCGGAATTTATCGACATGTCGGCAGCAGACATCGAGCGCTATAAGCAGGTGTCGGGCGACAGACCGCTGGCTGCCTTGCCCCAGGTGGAGCAGACCATCAGCGTATCGCGCAAGAAGGGTACGCTGCACATTGGCTTTGTGCCGCTGGCTTATCGTGAAGGACGCTACCAGAAGTTGGTGAGCTTCATGCTGAAGGTAAAGGGAGTTAAGGAAGTTAGAGAAGTTAAGGAAGTTAAGGGAGTTAAGAGAAGCCGGAGGGCTGAAGGCGAGCGCTATGCTGCAAAGAGTGTGCTGGCCTCAGGACAATGGGCGAAGATACGCATTCCGCAGAGCGGCATCTACCAGTTGACGAACGACTTGGTTCGCCAGGCGGGCTTCACAGACATTAATAAAGTGAAGATATACGGCTATGGCGGTGCTCTGCAACCAGAAAAGCTGACGGGCGAATACTTGCAGGAGACGGATGATCTGGAAGAGGTGCCGACATGTACGGTGAACGGCAAGCGCCTGTTCTACGCCGTAGGTCCCGTAACATGGAACGACACGTACAAACGCATACGCAACCCTTACTCCAACTACGGCTACTACTTCCTGACAGAAAATGACAAGGAGGCAGAGACGGTGGAATGGGACGACTTCGTGGCGGGGTGCTACCCGATGGCCGACGACTACTGCAGACTCTACGAGGTAGATGACTTCGCATGGTACAGCGGCGGGCGCAACCTATACGACAGTCAACTGCTGTATTCTGACAAGAGTTACAAGTACAGCATCGCAGCAACGGGAGCATCAGCCAATGGCCGACTGACCGTTGCTGTATCCGGACTGGGCACGGGCGGAACTGTGAAGGTAGCGCTGAACGGCACAGAACTGGGCAAGATTAACATACCGCCGGTAGGCAGCTACGAGAATATGCGTACGGCAGAAGCTACCTATAGCGTCAGCAATCTGCAGGCAGAGAACGAGGTAACACTGACCCCCGATGCCAATGTACCCAACGTACGACTGGACTATATATCAACCTATACCGCCGAGCCCAATGGTGCTCCGAGCGGCGAACAGACATTCCCCGTTCCGGAATATGTCTATAACATTACCAACCAGAACCACCATGCCGACAAAGCTGCCGACATGATTATTATCATTCCAACGTCACAGAAGTTGCGGGCACAGGCAGAACGGCTGAAGACGTTCCACGAGCAGCAGGACGCACTGCGCGTCAACATCGTACCCGCTGACGAGCTGTTTAACGAGTTCTCCAGCGGTACGCCCGACGCCAACGCTTACCGCCGCTATATGAAGATGCTCTACGACCGTGCAGAGAACGACGACGACATGCCCCGCTTCCTGCTGTTGCTGGGCGACTGCGCATGGGACAACCGCATGCTGTCGGTATCGTGGAAGAACTTCTCACCCGACGACTTCCTGCTCTGCTACGAGAGTGAGAACTCATATAGCCATACCCAATGCTATGTGAGCGACGACTACTTCTGCATGCTGGACGACGGTGAGGGTGGCAACATGATAAGCAAAGACCAGGCGGACGCTGCCGTAGGACGCATACCTGCCCGCGACGCCAACGATGCGGCCATTGTCGTTGACAAGATAGTCAGCTACGCCAGCGACGAACAGGCTGGCGCCTGGCAGAACACGTTCTGCGTGATGGGCGACGACGGCAACAACAACATCCACATGGCTGACGCCGACTCGGTGGGCAGACTGATAGAAAACCGCTACCCCAATATGGTAGTGAAGCGCATTATGTGGGATGCTTACAACCGTGTCAGCTCGTCGACGGGCAACAGCTATCCTGACGTTACTCGTCTCATCAAACAGCAGATGCAGCAAGGAGCATTGGTCATGAACTACTCCGGACACGGCGCACCGGAAGCCTTCTCGCATGAATATGTGTTGCGACTGAACGACTTTGCGGAACCCACATCGCTACGGCTGCCGCTATGGGTAACGGCATCGTGTGATATCATGCCCTTTGACGGACAGGAAGAGAACATCGGCGAGACGGCACTCTTCAACAAGAAAGGCGGCGCCATAGCTTTCTACGGCACCACGCGTACCGTCTATCAGTCGCAAAACAGACTGATGAACCTGGCTTTCACCAACTATGTGCTGAGCAAGGACGAGAGCGGCGAGGCGATGCCTATAGGCGAGGCGGCACGACGGGCAAAGAACGACTTAATCAGTCCGGGAGTCATACTGGGCTACGACAGCAAAGGCAACCCCATACGTGCTACCGACCAAAGCACCAACCGACTGCAATACTCACTGCTGGGCGACCCTGCCATACGACTGGCAATGCCCACCAAACAGCTGAAGATAGAATCTATCAACGACACACCGCTGACCGACGGTGCAGTGGTAAAGTTGAAGGCTGGCTCTGCAGCGAAGGTGGCAGGACGCATTCTGAACGATGAGGGCGACACGGACCAGTCGTTCAACGGTACAATGAGTGCTGTAGTGCGTGACGTATTGGAGGAGATTGTCTGTAGACTGAACAACACGTCGGACGAGGGTGCAGACAAGCCCTTCGTCTACTACGACCGCATCAACACGCTCTTCAGCGGCAGCAACCAGGTGAAGGAGGGTCTCTTCTCGTTTACCTTTGCCGTGCCCAAAGACATCAGCTACTCTGACGATAACGCACTCATCAACGTCTATGCTTTCGACAGCAACAACGGCAGCAAGGCAAGTGGGCGCTCGGGCAGTCTGGTGCTTAACGGGAAAGCCAGCGAGACGGGCAGCACGACGGGACCCAGCATCTACTGCTACCTGAACAGCGAGTCGTTCTCGAACGGCGATGCGGTCAACCAGACGCCATACTTCTTTGCTACGCTGAACGATGAGGACGGCATCAACGCCTCTGGGAGCGGCATTGGCCACGACTTGCAGCTCATCATTGACGGACAGATGGCCTCGACATACAACCTGAACAGCTACTTCCAGTACGACTTCGGCAGTTATACCAAAGGACAGGTGGGATTTAGCATTCCCTCACTGACGTACGGACAGCACAAACTGCTGTTCCGCGCATGGGACGTGCTGAGCAACTCGTCGACAGCAGAGCTGACCTTCAACGTGGTGAAAGGACTGGAGCCGAAACTGATTAGTGTGGAGTGCTCGCCGAACCCGGCAAAGACAACAACCAGTTTCCGCATTGTCCACGACCGTACAGCGAGCGAGATGGATGTTAAACTGGAAATCTTTGACACATCAGGAAGACATCTGTGGTCTCATAGTGAAAACGGGGTGCCGACAGACCAGGTATACACCCTTGACTGGAATCTTTCGACGAACGAAGGTCGACGCCTGAATACTGGTCTGTATCTCTACCGCGTGAGCATAAGCTCGGACGGCAGCGAATATAGTTCAAAGGCACAGAAGCTGATTATACTGAATAAATAACAACCCACCCCCTACCCCTCCCGAGGGGAGGGGAGGTCGGAATGAAAAAGTAATAACATATATATAATAAGGTATGAATAAGAAACGTATCAAACAGAAGATAGGCATCCTTCTATGCCTCTTAACTCCACTCCCTTGGGGAGGGGTTGGGGGTGGGTTTGCACAGGACACGAAGAGCCAGTTTAACCCCGTAGAGCATGCGGTAATATCGCAGACGATTGCTCCCGATGCACGTGCTGCCGGTATGGGTGACGTAGGTGCTGCTACAGACCCTGACGTCAACTCACAATACTGGAACTTGGCGAAATATCCGTTCTGCATCAGTCGTGCAGGTATCGCGCTCAACTACACCCCATGGCTGCGCCAGTTAGTCAACGACATTGACCTGGCATACGTGGCTGGCTACTACCGCATTGGCGACTACGCTGCTGTCAGCGGTTCGCTACGCTACTTCTCGCTGGGTGAGGTATTGACATCCATGGAAGAGAACGCGATGACCGTCAAACCGTACGAGATGTCGGTAGACGTAGGTGCCTCGCTGATGCTGAGTGAGAAATTTTCGCTGGGTGTCGGTCTGCGCTGGTTGTATAGCGACCTGCGCTTTGACTACACCGAGGATGCCAGTCCTGCTTCAGCCTTTGCGGCAGATCTGGCCGGATACTACAACAACTACATCAACATCGGACAGCGCGAGTGCCAGTTAGGACTGGGCTTCAACATCCAGAACGTGGGTTCAAAGATTAAGTTTTATGGCGACGACCGTTCACAGTTTCTGCCTGCCAACCTGCGACTGGGTGCCTCGCTGATGATTCCCGTAGATGAGTATAACCGCTTTACCATTGCTGCCGATGCCAACAACCTGCTGGTTCCCACCGTTCCCAAGCAGAACGATGGTGAGACGACTGAGGAATATGAGCGTCGAGTGCTGGATGAGTATAGCGACGTGAGTGCTATCAGCGGCATCTTCAAGAGCTTTAGCGATGCTCCTGGCGGTTTCAAGGAGGAGTTGCAGGAGATTCAGTGGAGCATCGGTGCAGAATATGTCTACCACGACCAGTTCTCGCTGCGTGCTGGTTACCACCATGAGTCGGAGAACAAAGGAAACAGAAAGTACTTCACCGTGGGTGGCGGCTTCCGCATGAATGTCTTCTCATTGGATGTGGGTTACGTTATCTCTACTGCCAAGAGCAACCCGCTTGACCAGACGCTGCGTTTCACTCTGGCCTTCGACATGGATGGCATCAAGGATTTGTTTAGATAAGCAACCCACCCCCTACCCCTCCCTAAGGGAGGGGAGTTAAAAACCCACCCCTACCCCCTCCCGGCTGGGAGGGGAATTAAAATAGTTAATAAATATACTTTTTAATGAGAAAGAATAGATTTGAGACTACGGATGCAGCGACATACCAACTGCTATTAGACAAAGCAAGAGAGATGCGCAAAAACCCTACTGAAGCAGAGTCGGTATTATGGAATTATCTTTCAGACAATAAAATGGGAGTACATTTCCGTCGTCAGCATCCTGTCTACGGTTATATTCCAGACTTTGTCTGCCTCAGCGAAAAAATAATTATTGAAGTAGACGGAGCTTATCATTTTGAAAGTGACCAAACGGAAAAAGACGAAGAACGTACCTCCTATTTAAACAAGGAAGGCTTTGTCGTCCTACGGTTTACCAATGAAGAAGTATTATGCGATATCGACAATACGCTTGAAGCAATTGCAGAAGCTTTAGAAAGAGACGGCTCTTGTTGCCAAACTCCCCTCCCTGCGGGAGGGGCTGGAGTTGGGTTCCGAGTTGGAATGGGATATGATGTCCACCGTTTGGTAGAAGGTCGTGAGTTATGGATCGGAGGTATTAAGATTCCATTCAGACGCCCCTCCCAGCCGGGAGGGGAAGGGGGTGGGTTCTGGGGCCTGCTGGGTCACAGCGATGCCGATGTACTGATACATGCTATCTGCGACGCCATACTGGGTGCTGCGAATATGCGAGACATTGGTTACCACTGGCCTGACACATCAGCAGAGACAGAGGGAATGGATAGCAAGATTATCCTGAAGAAGACCATCGAACTGATAGCCACCAAGGGCTACCAACTGGTCAACATCG
>JAEEGL013159522.1_pt1 | contig 15289 bp, 18 predicted proteins | sample 9134231 | NCBI WGS metagenome assembly JAEEGL01 (sample SAMN16246548, study PRJNA631951) | gut metagenome | biome: gut microbiome; feature: rumen; material: fiber-attached | host: Bos | place: Iran: Karaj | collected 2018-10 | reverse complement strand
TCTGAAATACATGCGGGAGAATGGCGTAGGTACGGAAATGCCGCTTCCTGATCCCGGCAGCGCCATCGCGAATTATATCGGGGTGGACAGTAAGATTGTCAGTGTCCTGTTTGCCATGGACAGTCCCAGGGATAATGTCCGAAGAACAGTCAACAGTCTTCGTTATGACGGTGTCGGAGATATTGAACTGCTAACCGGAGATATGGATTCCCAGGCCAGGCTGGTTGCCGAACTGATCGGTGCGGACGGTTATCAGGCGCAGCTTCTGCCGGAACAGAAGGCGGAAGCGGTGCTGAAACTGCAAACCCGCGGAAACGGCGTAGTCATGGTGGGTGACGGCATCAACGATGCACCTGCGTTAGCTTGTGCGGATGTCGGAATCTCCTTGGGAAGCAAATCGACGGACATCGCGATTGAAACAAGCGATGTGGTGATCAGTCGGGATGAACCAATGACGATTTTTGAGATGCGAAGGCTGTCCAGGGAAACCATGCGTATTGTCAAACAGAACTTTGCGATGGTCGTAGGGATCAATACAGTTGGATTGATTCTTGGCGCATCAAGTAATATTTCGGTCATGATGAGCGCTTTGCTGCACAATATGTCCACGATACTTGTGGTAGGAAATTCACTGAGACTGCTGTTCTTCCCGCCAATTGATTCCTGACAGACTGGAAGGTGATTGCTTTGAGAGATGAAAGAGGAGCCCTTCACTTTGAAATCCTGCACGCGCTGCCGGGCCGACTGCGGGTACAGATCGAAAAGCCGATTGATTCAGAAAAAATCTTCCGGAATGTGGCCGGGGTGCTTCGGTGCAGCTATAATCCGAAGATTCAAACCCTTCTGATTGAGTACGATCCCGATGCTGTCAGTGAGGAGAATATCATTGTTCGTCTTGCCGCTGTTTATGCCTGTGAGAAGCAGACAAAGCTTCTTCATATCAAGCATTCGGAGGAGAAACGTTTTTCCATGGCTCCTACAGGCGGATTAGCACTGGCGCTCATTGGCCTGGACGGACTTATGAAACTGACAGGCGCCCAGCTTGCAGGAGTCAGCGGCTGGCTTTCAGCCGGTGCAACGCTGGCTGCTGTGGTAGAGCATGGATATCAGGAACTGCAGACAAGGGGGAGCTTTGATCCGGAAGTGATGTCAATCATCTATCTGATCAACTCCATCGGAAAGACGAATACCTTCCAGGCCAGCCTGCTGGCGTGGATTGTAACCTTTGGACGGCATCTGGTTCCCAAAGCGCCCAGAGAGCAAGTCTATCTGGTACATCCGGACGGTCGTTCTGCCACTCTGATTCCTCTGAAGGAAAAAAGGAACGGCGTGGAATTTGCTGGAAAGATGCTCCGGCGCGGGAGTGAGATTCTGGCAAAATAAGGCCCTTTCAGCGGGGATGAACGCTTGAAAATAACTATTATAAGAGCAAGGAGGAGCAAAACATGACAAGCGGAAACAATCTGGTAAAAGGAATCCTGATTGGTGTGGGCGTCAGTGCGGTAGGTTTTTATCTGTACAAGAAAAACGAAGAAAAGGTTGACAACTTCCTGCGCGGCCGCGGAATGGACATCAAACCGCGAGCCTCGAATTATGAAACCATGTCCGTGGAAGAACTGATGCGAACGAAAGAAACGATTGAAGATCTGATTGCAGAAAAAGAAATGCAGGAGCAGAGCATCACCGTGGAAGCCGGTGAGCCGGGAACTGCTGAAGCATAATTCTTTTCTGATTCGAACATGAAAGATTGCTGCCGGTGTTGCGGCAGTCTTTTTTTGTCAATTATTGACTACAACGGGAAAGCACTTGCAATCTGCCCTTATTGGAATATAATATAACAAGTAAGTTATGACTAACTTACGGAATTGAAGGAGGACAATTAAAGGCTATATGTCAGCAAAGAAATTCGATCCCAAATGAAATCGCATATATATTAGCATATACTAACAAATTGGGAGAGCATCTTCGTCCGGTATCCAACGGACGCAGGTGACGGCTGGGAACGGACAAAAAGTGTGTAAGAGGAGGACTGCTCAATGAAACCGGATTACAAGAACTGGATGCCCAAGGGAATGATTTATGCGTTCCTGGCTGCTTTTCTGGGGTGTGCTGCAGCACTGGTTGTTTGCAGTCTGGCGCTCACAGAAGGGACACTGAAAACAATCCTGACAGTCGTGTTTGCTGTGCTGACGCTGCTCTTCTGCGTGCTGACCAAATGGTCAATCCTGATGTACCGCGCTTTTGACTATAATGGAAAGCGTCAGATGGCAAAACAGATTATCGAAGGTACGGCCGCATATGTGAAACTGCCTGATGGCGGCAAGTGTCTGGATGTCGGCTGCGGAAGCGGCGCTCTGGCGATCGCGGTAGCAAAACGGAATCCAAAGGCGGAAGTCATCGGGATTGACCGCTGGGGCAAGGAATATGCTTCCTTCAGCAAAACGCTGTGTGAGAATAATGCCAAAGCGGAAGGAGTGAAAAAGATTTCTTTCCGGCAGGGAGACGCTACGCATCTGGATTTTGCTGATGAGACTTTTGATGCTGTATGCAGCAATTATGTTTATCACAATATCCCAGGAGACCGGCAGGCATATCTGCTGGAAACGCTCCGAACGCTGAAGAAGGGCGGATGCTTTGCGATCCATGATATCATGTCCAAATCAAAATACGGTGATATGCAGGCATTCGTTCGGAAACTCAGAGATATGGGCTATGAGAAAGTCGAACTGATCGACACCACAGACGGGAAGTTCATGAAGAAATCGGAAGCCATCTGGATGGCACTTTCCGGATCGGCGATACTTACCGGAATCAAATAACGGAAGGATCAATATTATCATCTGGGAACGCAAAGAGTGGTTGAAGACGCTGGCCATCCCGGAGCATGAACTGATGTGGACATTGATTGTCTGCCCGATCGCAGGGCTGGCTGTCGCCGGGATCGCCAGTATCTTCGGATGAAAGGAATATGACTAAAATGCTTCTGACAGTCATTCTCTCAATGATGATGATGGCCGGGCTTTTTCTGATGCTTTGGGGCGGAGTCGGCTTTCTTCAGGATAAGCGTTTCTTTTCTTCCGCGCCAAAGGAAGAATTGGCCGTTATTCCGGATAAGCTTCCGGAACGTTTCAAGGGGCAGCATGCGGTTGGATGGATAATGATCGTCTGCTCGCTTCTGCTGATGGGAGGGGCCATTGTAATTGGCGCATGGGATGGTGTCAAAAACGGGTTTGGTTTCTGGCAGTTCTTTGTAAGATTCATTCTAATGCTGCTTGCCCTCAAAGCGTTCGACGTTATCTTTTTTGACTGGATTCTGCTGTGCAATGCCGGGTTTAACTTCTTTCCGCATTACTATCCGCAAACCAAAGCCGTTCTTGGCCGTCATTTGTTCGGATACAACCGGAAAACTCATCTTATGCATATCATAGCGTTTCCGTTTGCGGCAGCACTGCTGGCATGGATTTGTACATTGCTTTGATCAAGGAGAATGAAAATGTTTTGGGACAGAGTAGCCGGGGTATACGACCTGTTTGTAAATGCTATTAACGGGAAGACGCACAAAGCATTGCGGCAGATCGTGTCTGACCTGATCGGACCGGAAGACGTCGTTCTGGAATGTGCTTGCGGAACGGGCCTGTTAAGCACGGTTATCGCTGAAAAATGCAAACAGCTGACGGCAACGGATTTTGCCCCGAAGATGCTGAAGCGCGCGGAGAAGAACTGCGGGAATTATCAAAACGTGCAGTTCCGGCAGGCTGATATCCTGTCGCTGGATTTCCCGGACGGCAGTTTCGACAAGGTCGTTGCAGGGAATGTAATCCATCTGCTGGACGAACCGATGAAGGCGCTGAATGAACTGGATCGCGTATGCAAATCCGGCGGCATGCTGATCATTCCGACCTACATGAACAAGGACCAGAAGGGTGAAACCAGCGGATTCGCTTCTGTTGTCGGGAAAGCCGGCGCTGATTTCAAACGGCAGTTTACCGTCCAAAGCTATAAACAGTTTTTTCTCGATGCAGGTTATAAAAACGTGAGGATTATGCTGGCTGAAGGCAGAATTCCATGCGCGGTAGCCGCAATGGCAAAAAAGGATAAACGATGAGCATAAGTTACTGCTAATAAGAAAGAGGCGAAAATTATGTCCAGAAAAGACACGGAACACCAGCGGATCACGATGAGCAAACTGTACCGCGGTACACAGATCTTCAAACCCCTGAATACCGGCCGCATTGATGAGCATGTCAGCTGTGTGCGGGAATGGATCGCCAATATCTTCTTTTATACCAAAGACGGCGTGACCATTATGATTGACGCAGGCTACAACTATGAACGTTTAAAGGAGAAAATGGGCTGGCTGGATATTGATCCGTCTTCTATCCATCATATCTTGATTACTCATCAGGATACCGATCATGTCGGGGCCCTGGAAACGGACAGCGATCAGCTGTTCAGGGATGCCACTGTCTATCTCAGCGAGATTGAAAACCGGTATATCACCGGCGAAAAGCGCCGGAAGGTGATCCATGGGCTCTATAAACTTCCCATGGTCAAAATGGACAATGAACGCAGATTGCTGCAGAATCATCAGGTCCTGGATATTGAAGGCATCCGGGTGGAATGCATCCTGGTTCCCGGTCACACCTGGGGGCATATGGTCTATCTGATTGATAACCGATACCTGTTTACCGGCGATACGATCTGGTTCGGAGCGGACGGCGGATACAGCTTCATTGCCATGCTGGCGGAAAGCAATAAAGTTGCGAAAGACAGCCTGAAAAAGCTGGAGATCGATCTCCGCATGCGGAACCGGAAAATTTCCGTCATCACCGGGCATACCGGCTGGTCGGACGATCTGGACTTCGTGTTCGCCCACCGGGACAAACTCTGCTCCAGGCTACACAAGCGGGTACCCGACCCGGAGGCACCGTACGACGGATATGATGAATCGGATGATACAGAGGAGAAAGCCAGAACAATACCGCTGGCAAAGAAAAAGGCGGTTTCCCCATGAAACCGATGATAAGAACCGGATATCAAAGAGAATGATCAAATAATAGAGGACAGAGGCAGATATGAATATACAGCTTGCGGAAGGAATCCTGATTCCGTTCCTGGGTACCAGCCTCGGGGCGGCAATGGTATTCTTCCTGAAAAAACAGATTTCCGGCGTAGTGCAAAAAGCCCTGACCGGGTTTGCCGCGGGCGTTATGGTCGCGGCTTCCTTCTGGAGCCTGCTGCAGCCGGCGCTGGAGAGCAGTTCGGCCATGGGTACGCTTTCTTTCCTGCCGGCGTCGATCGGCTTTCTGATCGGCATCGGTTTCCTGCTGCTGCTGGATGTCGTTACCCCTCACATGCATATGGACAGGCAGAATGAGGGACCGCAGAGCGGGTTTAAGCGGACAACGAAACTGATCCTTGCGGTAACGCTGCACAACATCCCGGAAGGCATGGCCGTCGGTGTCGTATATGCCGGGTTGCGGGCAGGCTCTTCGGGAATCACCGCGGCAGGCGCTCTCACGCTGGCGCTGGGAATCGCTATCCAGAATTTCCCGGAAGGCGCGATCGTATCCATGCCCCTTCTGGCGGAAGGAATGCCAAAGAACAGGACGTTCCTGATGGGCGTACTTTCCGGTGCCGTTGAACCCATTGCCGCTGTGATCACAATCATCGCGGCCGGACTTGTTACGCCGGTCATGCCTTATTTCCTGGCTTTTGCGGCAGGCGCCATGATGTATGTTGTCGTTGAGGAGCTGATCCCCGAAATGTCGGAAGGAAAGCACTCCAATGTCGGCACGATTGCGTTTGCGTCAGGCTTTGTGCTGATGATGATTCTGGACGTCACGCTTGGATGACCATTTTAATCTCATCGTCATCCTCAACCCCGGTTGCGGCAAACCCTTTGCTTTCATACAGTTTTTTTGCTACGGGATTGTTTTTGTTGCAGGTCAGGGCGATTCTTCCCGAATCACCGAACGGCTTTGTCCTGATGTATTCAATCACCCGATCCAGCGCCTCACCGCCGTAACCCTTCCCCTGCATGGATTCATCGATCATCATGTGCCAGATATCATACTCGGGAATATCATAGTCATAGATGACCATGACATATCCGATCATTTTTCCATCCGCATAGATGCCGAACGGCTGGCACTGATTCCGGTAAACATATGCCTGCGCAAGGCTGCGAATCGGGTGAGAAACATATTCCTCCTGCCCCGGGGCAAGCCTGAGGTTGAAAGCGTCGATGAAATTGCTCTCTGTGATTGCCTTCAGTTCTGTCATGCGATTTCTCCTTTTATTCTTTCCCTCGTGTCCCCGGTCATTCAATCATTCTTTTCGGAAATGTGAACTTCGGGTCACACATGCATATTATAGTGACCAGGTGATCATTCTGTCAACAGGGTGCAGATGTGAAAATGAGAATGAAATTCCGGGCATTGAAGCGATTTCGTTTTTATGCTATGCTTGTAGAAAAGCATGAGCAAGGGAAAAAGAAAGAGGAGAATGAAAGATGTCAATTCTGGCTGCTTATATGGTACCCCATCCGCCCATGATTGTTCCGAAGATCGGGAAGGGCAGCGAAAAGCAGATCACAAAGACCATTCATGCCTATGAAGAGGTGGCGGATGAGATTGCGGCACTCAAACCTGAAACGATTATAATCTCAAGCCCTCACAGCATCCTTTACGCGGATTATTTTCACATTTCGCCGGGAACGGACGCGACGGGAAATTTCGGCCGGTTCGGCGCACCGCAGGTTCGTTTCAGCGAAACATACGATACGGAGCTGACGGAGAAAATCTGCAGCATTGCGAAGGAAAATGACTTCCCGGCGGGCATGCTGGGGGAGAGGGATAAGCATCTGGATCACGGAACCATGGTTCCGCTGTTCTTTACGGAACAGAAGTACCGGGATTTCAAGCTGGTTCGGATCGGCTTGTCCGGCCTGTCGCTGGCGGAGCATTACACATTCGGGCAGATGATCCGGCGGGCAGTTGAAGAAACCGGCCGGAAAACAGTTTACATTGCCAGCGGGGATTTATCCCACAAGCTGCAGGAATACGGCCCCTACGGTTTTGCTGCAGAAGGGCCGGAATACGACCAAAGGATCATGGATGTCTGCTCCCGCGGCGCGTTCGGGGAGATGCTTGATTTTTCGGAAAGCTTCTGTGACAAAGCGGCCGAATGCGGGCACCGGTCCTTTGTGATCATGGCCGGCGCGCTGGATGGGCTGGAAGTGCGGGCGAGGGTGTTGTCCCATGAGGATGTAACGGGGGTGGGATACGGTATCTGTGCCTTTTATCCCGGCCTGATTTCAGAGGAGAGAAGATTTCTTACCGATTGGCGAAAAAAGCAGGAAGAAGCCCTGAAGGTGCGCAGAGAAAACGAAGATCAGTTTGTGAAACTGGCCCGGGAGACGATTGAGAAATATATCAGCGCGAGGGAACGGAACACGGTTCCCGTTTGGGCGCCGCCGGAAATGACCGAACGGAAGGCAGGCGTGTTTGTCTCAATTCATAAGGAAGGACGGCTGAGGGGCTGCATCGGGACGATCCTGCCGGTGCGCAGATCCATTGCGGAAGAGATTATCAGCAACGCGATCAGCGCAGCGACCGGTGACCCGCGTTTTGATCCGGTTCGCCCGAATGAACTGGATCAGCTGGAGATCAGTGTGGATGTGCTGAGCACGCCGGAAAAGATCGAAAGCAGGGCGGATCTGGACGTGAAGCGGTACGGGGTGATTGTTTCCAGCGGCTCGAAGCGGGGACTTCTGCTCCCGAACCTGGAAGGAATTGATACGGTGGATGAGCAGGTGGAGATTGCCATGAAAAAAGGCGGCATAACACCGCGAGACAGAATCACGCTGGAACGGTTTGAAGTAATCCGGCATACATGACAGAAGGGTGACGAATACAAATGGCAACATGCGAGGTTTGCTTCAGACGATGCGTCCTTCCGGAAGGAAAAACAGGAGCCTGCGGGGCCAGGATCAACCGCGGGGGATGGATTGAACCCGTTTACTACGGGCAACTGTCTTCGCTGGCGCTGGATCCTGTGGAGAAGAAACCGCTGATGCATTACCATCCGGGGAGTATGATTCTTTCCGCGGGGAGCCTGGGCTGCAATCTGCGCTGTCCCTTTTGCCAGAACCATGAGATTGCCCAGGCGGAGGCCGGGAAGTTCAGTGTGCAGACCGATGAGGTCACGCCTGAAAAGCTGGTGGAACTGGCCGAATACTATCGAAAAAGGGGAAATATCGGGATTGCTTTTACCTATAACGAGCCGCTGGTTTGCTATGAGTATGTGCGTGACACGGCGAAACTGGCGCATCAGAAAGGGTTGGTGTGTGTCCTGGTGACAAACGGCACAGCCGCGCTGCCTGTGCTGGAAGAGCTTATACCGTGTATCGATGCAATGAATATTGACCTGAAGGGATTTACAGACAGGTATTACTGTGATGTGCTGAAGGGCGACCGGGCTATGACGATGGATTTTATCAGGGAAGCGGTTCGCCGGTGTCATGTGGAGCTGACGACCCTGATTGTTCCGGGGGAGAACGATACACGGGATGAGATGCGGGAAATCAGCGGATGGATCGCGGGACTGCAGCCTGTGTACGGCGGGAAGACGGGCAGGGATATACCCCTGCATATTTCACGTTTTTTCCCGCGATACCGCATGACGGACCGAAAGGCAACGGATGTCAGACTTGTATATGAGCTTGCAGAAACGGCAAGAGAGAATCTCAGATATGTGCATATGGGAAACTGTTAGAGCAGCCTTCCGTTCCGGATCAGTTCCTGCACTTCTTCCAGCCTGGGCGGATTCAGCGGCAGCGGGAAACGGGAGATGGCGATTGCGGAGCAGGCGCTTGCAAAACGTACAAGCTCCTCATCCTTCATCCCGTGGAGCAGACCGTACACGCAGCCGGCCTTGAAGGTATCGCCGGCGCCAAGCGTGCTCCTGACTGTGACAGAGAACGGCTTCATCCGATGAATGGGTTCACCCTTCCGGGCATAAAGCATGTCTCCGCCGCCCTGCGTCAGAATGGTCAGCCCGTCTGTTTCCCGCTGCATGAGTTCCATAATGGCCTCCGGAGCCATCCCGGCATAATGCTCCGGCGTGCACTCCTTGGACACAACATTCACCGCGGCCTGCCGGTGCAGGATCGAATCATGCGGGCTGTCAATCGTTACGAAAGGCACATGATGCCGCCGGCAGAGATCCGCTGCCTGCAGGGATTCCTCCCCGAAATAGGGATCGACGGCCGCGGCCCTGCAGCCGGCAATGTCCTCTTCCTTCGGGATACTCCACCATCTTTCCCCGGTGGCAAACAGCGTCTGGAATCTGCCCATGGGAGAACGCGCCAGCCCTGCGATCACCACGTAATCCATGACGCCTTTATCATCTGTAAAGCACATGGAAGACAGATCCACTGTCTTATCAGCATAGAAGGCTTTCAGCATCGGCGCAACTTCCGTGCCGATCCAGGTGCCGTCCATCCGCACGGATACGCCAAGTGACGACAGGACCGTCGCCGCTGTGCCTGTTTCACCGCCGGGCAGGAAGTACTGCTCCGCGATTTCTGAATACTCATCCGGCTGCAGGAAGCCGCCTTTCAGCAGAAATGAGTGAGTGCCCAGTATCTGGCCGAAAAGATAAACGTCACAAGCCTGTTTCATATCATTTCCCTCCGTATGTTTTGATAAAGTGCGAGGCGAAGGTTTCAATCCGCGCCAGCGCGTCTTCGGTTTTCTCCGGTTCCCGGTCGCAGAGATGGATGAGCGCGGAAATCGGCGCAGTATAGGCAAAGGCAACCATCGCGGGATCCTCCCGGCGAAGCAGGCCCTTTTCCATCATTCCGGAAAAAACATGCGTAAACATCTCCGTAAGACTGGTCAGAAAATACTTTGTCGCCAGCGCCCTGGCACGGTCATCCCGGAACTGTTCGATCGTGAGAAGCTTTCTGGTCATCACAACCGTCTCGTCGTGAACAGTAAAATTCACCATCCGCATCGTCATTGCAAGCAGTTCTTCCAGTGATTCCGGTATCGGAGGCAGATGCTCAGGAGAACCAAACCGCTCTTCGTAATAGTCAATCAATCTGTCCAGTAAAGTATTCCAGATTTCTTCCTTGCTTTCGAAATGGCGATACATCGCTGATTTGACGAGCCCTAACGATACCATGATTTTCTGGATGTTTGTTCCTTCATAGCCCTTTTGCGAGAACAGCTCCAATGCCTTTGCCAGGATTCTTTCCTTCGTGTCTTTAGCCACACAATCACCCTTTCCCGGAACGTGAACTTCAGGTCATGTACAGGAGTATTGTAGTGACCGGATGGTCACTTTGTCAATAGGGAGAGTATATAATATAATGTTAATGTAGAGCGTGCGGAATAAAGTTCAGGGAGAAACAGGCTCATGAATAAGCTGAGTATGTATGATGGAAAAATGGTGCGGATCACCGATTCGGACGGGCGGAATTTCACCGGCATTGCTGAGACACAGTCCGCTGAATACTGCCTTCACGAATACGCCCGGGAAGAAGAGGCAGTGAAGGTCTGCAATTTTCTCATCTACCTTTCAGATATCAGGGAGATTCAACTTCTCCCGGAGATGAAGATGATCCGTGCCACGGAAACCTGGCAGCAGGCAGGCGCTTACTATGTCCGCATACAGGCTATGGCGAAAAAACATCACATCTCGCTCCACCGGGAGTTCGATGAGCATGACAGGCCTGACACGAAGTATGTTGTTGTGACGGATAACGATTTTCCGATTGCCACAGCAAGGATGTACCCGATCGACGGAAAATCCATGATGATCGGGCGCGTCGTAGTGCTTCCCGAATACCGGCATCAGGGAATCGGGACGATGGTGGTTGATGCCTGTGAGGAATGGGCGGATGAGCTGTGTTTCTCAAAGACCGTTGTCGAAAGCAGGGATAACAAGGTGGAATTCTACAAATGGCTGGGATACGAAGTCTGCGGTGAGGCTGTGGACGGTGATACCTTCCGCTGCATCAGAATGGAGAAGATGCTCTGAGCTGTCTGAATTCTCTTCAGCTCTATGAGATTTCTCCTTCTTTTTCTTGCAGAGTATGAGGTTCAGCGGGTATAATAAACAGGCGCTGAAAAGCACAGTCAGAACTGCAGAATTTGTTTTTTTCGGGGCAGCAATCTGGATTTGTGGAGGAAAGCCATGCCGGAATTCTATGAACCGCTTCTGGATTTTTCCGTGCCTGAACACCAGAACATCATGGGTGTGATCCTCTCCCTCAGAGATCCTGTGGACGGGGAAACCCTTCGCTGCGCCGTGGAAGAGATAAGGGTGCGTTTTCCATACTTTTATGTCCGGGCAGTGTACAGGGGGAATAACCTGGTCACCGTGCCGAATGATCTCCCCATGACAGTCCGGAACACATGGGAGCCCATCCGTCTTCATTCCGAAACGTCCAACTTCCACCTCGCAGCCTGGAAATATGAAGGCCGCCGGCTGGCCTTTGAGATTCATCACGCCCTGACCGACGGAGCGGGCGTGTTGCCTTATATCAGGAGTATCTTGTTCCTGTATCTGTCAAAGGTGACCGGACAAACCTTTGATCCGGCCGGATTCCGCCTGCCGGGCGATGTGATCCCGGAAACTGAAACAGGGAATCCGTTCAGCGAACTGGATATCGACAATGTGGGAGGTCCCCTGTATCAAAAGAAACCGATCCCCGATTTCTTTCGGCTGACTGACACGGCAGATCATGACAAAACGGTTTTTTACGTGAAGCTCTCTGAAGCGCAGATCATGCAGTACTGCCGGGACTTTGACAGCAGTCCGAATGTAATCATATCCGTATTGCTGGCAAAAGCCGCGAGGCGCAGGGATCCGGAATGCGAAAAAACAGTTACCGTATCCGTATGCATCGATCAGAAGGCGATGCTGGGAAATGATAACAACTATCGGGTGTTTGTAGGCGCAGCCCTCCTGGATTTCCCGATGGAACGGGATATGAATGATCTCACCAAAACATGCACAATCGCCCGCGGACAGCTGATGCTGCAGGCCCAGCCTGAAAATGCGCTCTGGGAGATTAAGCAAATGAAGCGAATGCTGCCGCCTCCGTCCCCGGATATCGCGCAGGCAAGCATCTGCGTATCCTATGTAAGGAGCAAAGGCTTCGGACCGCTGGATCCCTATATCGAAGAGCTGTATGTCGTGACCTCGCTGTCGAAAATCACAGATATCCTTTGTGAGATCACATGCGTCAATCACAGCTTTTTCCTTGCGTTCATGCAGCCTTACTCCTCAGAAAAGTATTTCAGGTTTTTTTTGGATGAACTGGATGCGGCAGGAATCAGCTATGAGATCCTCCGCAGTGAACCGTTGCGTATGAGCGGGATTTGAACCTGTTAACGCGATGGCAGACAGCCTGATGGAGGAAATCTTCCTGTTCGCAGAGGGAAATGTGAAGCGGAGATCCTGGAAGAAATCCGCGAAATCAGATAAGGAGGAGAATCCCAATGGATGCGTTGGAAGCGCTCGTCACCAGAAGAAGCACCCGAAACTATAAGCCTGATCCGGTAGAACAGGAAAAACTTGATAAAATTCTGGAAGCCGGCAGACAGGCTCCGAGCGGCGGAAACAATCAAACCAGTCATTTTTTTGTGATCCGGAACCGGGAAGTACTGGACAAGCTGATTGAGATGACAGAAAAGGCTTTTTCAGGTATGGAAATCACAGAAAACACTTATGCGAGCATGAAGCACTCTATTGCCGCCTCGAAGAAAGGCGGATATGTATTCTGCTACAACGCGCCGGTTCTGATCGTTGTCGCAAACCGAAAGAACTATGGGAACAACATAGCGGACTGTGCCTGTGCCATCGAAAACATGATGGTTGCCGCCAACGCGCTGGATCTGGGCAGCTGCTGGATCAATCAGCTGAAATGGCTGAATGAAGAAACGGAGATCGTTGAATATCTGCGTGGCTTCGGCATGAAGGAAGACGAACGGGTCTATGGAGCTGTGATCATCGGATACCCGGCTACGGATTCCGGATTGCCGAATCGGAACCTGATGTCCCTCAAAGGCAACAAAGTCACCTGGATTGACTGAAATGGAGAATCAAATTAATTGCGGGATACGGTTGGGGGTACGGACGGATCCCTGGACCACCGGATCGTCAGGTTATATGTGACACACCCCGGTGTAACGGCGGATGGCATCATGACAAAGATGGGCCTGCTGGGAAAACTCTGAAAATCGGAGGGACAGTATGCGGTTGTTTGTTGGACTTCGGCCGTCTGAAGAGTTTCGGGCTGCATTATCTGTATTGCAGTCCCGGCTTCAGTCTGCCGGCGTTACCGCCAAATATCTTGATCCTTCCAATCTGCATCTGACCCTGGCTTTTATCGGAGAATGGCCGGAAAACGTCTCCGCGATTCTTCCTCCGGTGGAGCTTCCTTTCACACTGACTCTTTCCGGCATTGGCCTTTTCCCGGAAGCAAAAGTGATCTGGGCTGGCGTTCAGAAATCTTCCGCACTGGATCAGCTGGCACAGCAGGTTCGTGAAAAACTGATGGCAGCTGATATCCCGTTTGATCCGAAGCCCTTTGTTCCGCACATAACGCTGGGCCGAAAACCGGTCGTTCCGGAAGCTGTTGATCTTTCGGGAATTATGATTCCTCCCGCCGTTATGACCGTAGAGGACGTGTTCCTCTACAGATCCGATCGCGGAGAGAACGGAATGGTTTACTCTGTAATCGGCAGCAGTTCTGAGAAAGAAGGAGCGGTCTTATTCCAAAGTAAATAATCAGGATAATAGAAAGTATTCAGACGGTAAATTCCAAAATGCCATTAATGGTGCCGACCGTCTGTCGGTCAATCGTCACAGGGAATAATAAATAAAAAAAGCGGACGGGGCCGGATTGATCAAGTACTGATTATGAAAGATTCAGTTAATAAACAATCCAGCTCGTAAAATGACAGCATTCGCATCCTTCTTCCATACAGCACCCGCAAAAGATCAAAAAACGGCAAAAACACGGTCAAAAATCAGGAGGCATCCTTGCGAGTCACGGTGTATAATAAATAATCATAATCTGGGAGGAATTCGAAGATGAGCCAAACCGTTTTGATTACCGGCACCGGAAGACCGTATGCCCTGGGCTTTAGTCTGGTTAAGCGTTACCTGGAAAACGGCGACTGTGTTTTTGCTACCATCCGCCGCCCGTCTGAAGCGCTTGAGACGCTGCAAAATGAATATCCCGGCCGTCTGCATATCCTGACCATGGATATTTCCTCCACGGAATCGGTCAATGCAGCAGCCAGGGAAGCGGAGACTCTGACATCTCATATTGACCTGATCATCAATAACGCCACAACCGCTTCCGCGGACACGATGAAGGAACTTCCGGATTTCGATCTTGACCAGATTGCCCCGGCGATTAATGTCGGAGCTGTCGGGCCGATCCGGGTACTGAAGGCATTCCAGCCGCTCCTGAAGAAAAGTGAAATCGGAGCGCTGGTCGTCAATATTTCCTCCGAAGCCGGAAGCATCGGGAAATGCTATCGTACCTTCTACCTGGATTACGGTACGGAAAAAGCTGCCCTGAACATGCTCACGATGACCATGCACAATTATTTCAAAGATGATCCGAATCTGAACATTATCTGCATTCATCCCGGCTGGATCAGGACGAACCCGGACAATCATGAAGCTCCGCTGGATCCGTATGAACACGCGGAAACACTGCGCAACCTGTTTGAAACGAAGCGGCATGATAAGGAAGGCCCTGTGTTTATCACCTATGAAGGAGAAGCCTATCCCTGGTAAAATCCATATGCATTCTCCGGATGAGCATCGGTTTACCCTGCGGCTTATCCTTCCACCGAGTCAGCTGCTGCATGGCTTTTCGTTCCATCATGACTTCCACGGATGACTATTAAGCCGTTAATGGCGATTATTCATATGAATAATCGCCATTAACGGCTTAATATAAAAGAATTCAGGAATCTGCTTCGGCGCTCAGTACCCGATCGCACCCAGAATCCTGTCCATTACCCGGGCTGTCTTCAGCGAGAATTCCCTGGTCACATGAGGACTTGTCTCCCCGAGGACGCAGCAGCTCAGCTGCTCGACTTCCAGCATGTAATTATTCGGTGCGGTGACCGTCTTCGTCTCATTCATTCCGTTCCGGATGACCGTGTACGGGATTTCTCCGGATTGATTGAACTCCACCGGCGAGACGATTTCACCAAGTGTGCCATAGAGGTGGAACCGGTCCAGCCGTCCC
>JAEEGL011603824.1_pt1 | contig 15289 bp, 12 predicted proteins | sample 9134231 | NCBI WGS metagenome assembly JAEEGL01 (sample SAMN16246548, study PRJNA631951) | gut metagenome | biome: gut microbiome; feature: rumen; material: fiber-attached | host: Bos | place: Iran: Karaj | collected 2018-10 | reverse complement strand
GGCGGCGGGGGAGACGTTGAGGTCGCGGGCGATGCCCTTGACGTGGACGGGGCGGGTTTGGGCGCGGCAATGGAAGAGGTAGGGGAAGATGCGGGCCTGGTGGAGGGTGATGCGGCGGAGGGTGTTTTGGCGTTGTGGGTCTCAAAGTTTTTTGGGGGCTGTGAAAGGGGGGGGCTGCGGCGTTTCGGGGGCGTCGGGGGCGGTGGTGCCGGTCTTGGAGTCGATGAAGGCCTGCCAGCGGGACTGGAGGGCGCGGGAAAGGGAGTCGAGGATGCGGGTGAAGGCGTCGAAGTCGGCGGGGGAGACATCGGCGAGTAGGTCGGAAAGGAGGGCGGAGGCGCGCAGTTCGTGGCGCCGGATGAGGGTTTCGCCCTTCTGGGAGAGGTCGAGGCGGACGGCGCGGCGGTCGTGGGGGTCGGGGGTGCGGTCGAGGAGTCCGTAGGAGACGAGGCGGTCGACGGCCTGGGAGGCGGCGGCGGGGGAGACGTTGAGGTCACGGGCGATGGACTTGACGTGGACGGGGAGGTTCTGGGCGCGGCAGTGGAAGAGGTAGCAGAAGATGCGGGCCTGGTTGACGGTGATGTGGTTGAAGGTGCTCTGGTTCTTGGGCGCATCGAGGGCGACGACGGCGCGGAAGAGTTCGGAGAGTCGGATGAGGTCGCGCCAGAGGTGGCTGTTTTCCGGGTCGGAGGAGGGCGAAAATGGGGTGGTTGGCGTCATTTTCTGAAGACACTGCGAACGATAGGGGGGCGGACCGGGATTGTCAAGGGGGATTTATTATTTGGGGGGCTTCATCATCGGGGGGAAAAAAAGCGGGGTCGGGAGGAGGGCGGGCGTGGGGCGCGAGGGGGCGGATGTTGCAAGGAGTGTCGAATTTGTCAACTAGAAAACTCCTGGAGTTTATTTTGGGACATTGAAAGATGTGAAAACCGCGGGGCGGGCATTGAAAAGGGGGACGGGGGGCGAAATGATGTGATTTTACGGTAAAATCATTGTCGTCCGAGGTCTGTCGTCCGAAGTCTGTCTCTGTTTGGCCCAGAGACGACAGGGGCAGAAGGGATGGCTGGGACGGGGGAGGGACATTGAAAGATGTGAAAACCGCGGGGCGGGCATTGAAAGGCGGGAGGGGGGGGGGGTGAGAAATTTGAGGAAGGCACGGAGTGGATTATGCTTGCATGGAACGATTGTTTGTGGGATAGTTTCCTTCAGAAAAGGAAAATTTGAATTGATTATTTCCTTTTTCGGCGGAAGGATTACGGATGAATAGGGACGTTTTCAAAGGGCTGATTGCCCTCAAACAGTCGGAAATGCCGTTTTCGGCGTTGCCGCGCGACATCTGTCTGCCCATCGACGGGAGGGAAATCGTCACCGTCCCGGGCGTCCGCCGTTGTGGAAAGTCGACGATGATGGAGCTGGCGGTCAACGCCCTGCTGGCCTCCGGCATTCCGAAGGAGCGGATTCTCTGGATCGGTTTCGACGACGAGCGTCTTGCCCGGCTGTCGTCCGACGATCTCGATGGCATCCTGGTGGCTTACATGGAGATGCATCCGGACATTCCGCTGAAGGACGTCTATTTGTTTTTCGATGAGCTCCCCCTCGTGGACGGATGGGAGCTTTTCGTCCTGCGTGTGTTCAAAAATTACTGCAAGCACGTCTTCGTGTGCGGCAGCAATGCGCACGTTCTCTCGAAAGAGATGAAGTCGGCGCTGCGGGGCTGGCCCCACGAAGTGGAGGCGTGGCCCCTGTCGTTCCGCGAATTCTGCCGTTTCAAGGGCGTCGACCCTGACGGCTTTCTCGAGGCGGACCTTGCCCGCGTCCGTGTCGCATTCGACGAATTCAACCGCTACGGTGGCTTTCCTGCCCCGGTGCTCGAAAAGGAGATTTCCGCGAAGTTCCGCATCCTTCAGGGCTATTTTGACACGATGATCCTGCGTGATTTCGTCGAACACTGGTCGATTTCCGATCCGGCATTGTTGCGCCATTTCCTCAAACGGGTCATGGGGGGCATTGCCAATCCTCTGTCCGTCAACGCCATCTTCAACGAAGTCAAGTCCATGGGCTTCAAGACGGCCAAGGGTGCGCTTTACGAGTGGTTGGATAAGGCGTGCGGGATCTATCTTTTTCTCGAAGCGCCGAAGTTTTCCAGATCGGTGGCCAAGGAGCGCCAGGCCCTGTCGAAATACTACGTGGTGGATAACGGTCTCCGGACGGCCACGCTCCTGGCGCAGGCGGACGACGACGGCAAACAGCTCGAAAACACCGTGTTTCTGCACCTGTTCCGCAACAAAGGCGCATACGGAAAGATATGCCACTACCGCGAACGGCAGGACTGCGACTTCGTCGTGTGCCGGGAAACCGAGGTCGAGCGGCTGGTCCAGGTGTCGTGGTCCCTTGAGAATCCGAACACACGCAAGCGCGAAATCTCCGGTCTGCTCGAAGCGGCGAGGACCCTGTCGTGTTCCGATCTGACGGTCGTGACGCACGACGAGGAAGGAGAACTCGTCGAGGACGGCCGGAGAATCCGTATCGTCCCCGGGTGGAAATACTGCAAGGAATAACGGAAGGTTTTGGCCCCAAAGGGCAGGGAGGAAAGAAGAGGGAAGAAAGCGGGAGGAAGGACGCACGCGGAGGCGCGGAGACGCGGAGGGATGGGGACATTGAAAGCCGTGAAAACCGCTACGCGGGCATTGAAAAGGGGAGGGGAGGGGGAGGCGAAATGATGTGATTTTACGGTAAAATCATGGATTTTTCGCGCATTTCATTGTTCATCCACGGAAAACAGCTTTCCATACAATGGAAAACGGTTCCGGGGAGGATGAAAACACGTTTCCATTGAATGGAAGTGTGTTTTGGGTGGGGGGGATGGGCTGATATTGCAAGAAGTGGAAATTTGTCAACAAGAAAACTCCTGGAGTTTATTTTGGCAGGGACAGCAGGGACGACTGGGATGGCTGGGATGGGGAGGGGGGACATTGAAAGATGTGAAAACCGCGGGGCGGACATTGAAATGAGGGAAGGGGATGGGGGAAGGGGGGGAGGAGGGGCTGGGCGACGGCCAGCCATCAGGAGAGGAGGGAGGAGAAAAAAATTAGATGGAGCTAATTTTTGGGTTGACATAGTTAGACGAGTCTAATAATTTTCCGCCCGCCGAAAACATGAGGAGAAAGCATGAGGAACGTGGGCATGTGGCTGTTGTCGAAGCTGTTTGGGAATTGCGCGCACCCGAAGGGGGCGTGGGGGCGGGTGATGCTGCGAATGATGAACCGGGGGCATGGGAGGGTGTATCGGTGGGTGATCGAGGGGTGTCCGTTCGGGGACGGGATGCGGGTGCTGGACGTGGGGTGCGGGGGCGGGGGGATGGAGCGGGCGCTGCTGCGGCGGTTCCCGGGGATGCGGGTGGACGGGGTGGATGTGTCGGAGGCGAGCGTGGAGATGTGCCGGAAGGTGGCGGGGGGGGCGGGGGAGTTCAAGGTGGGGTCGGCGGAGGCGCTGCCGGCGGAGGATGGGGGATACGATGCGGCGGTGGCCATCGAGTCGGTGTACTTCTGGCCGGATCTGGGGCGGGGGCTGCGGGAGATGCGTCGGGTGGTGCGCGAGGGCGGGTTCGCGGCGGTGGCGGTGGAGTGCTCGGACCCGGCGAAGGCGCGGGTCTGGACGGAGCTGGTGGGGGAGCGGATGAAGGTGCGGACGCCGGAGGAGCTGGCCGCGGCGTTCCGCGAGGCGGGGTTTGCGGGGGTGCGGACGAAGCTGGACGCGAAAAGCGGGCTGGCGTGCGTGGTAGGGGTGAAAGATGGCGGTGGCAGGTTGTGACCGGCCACCATAGGATACAATAAGATAAGGAAGGAAGAATGAGATGAAGAGGAATCAACGGAGCATGATGGCCGTGGCGCTCTGCGCGGCGTTGGCGGCGGGAGCGGCCCTGGCGGACGAGAGCAGCTGGTGGCGGCCGGAGGTGACGGTGGGGGCGGACTTCGCGTCGCAGCAGATGACGTATGGGCTGGTGGACAACGACGATCCGATCGTCACGTTGTCGGGCTCGGCGGCGTGGAAGGTGTTTTCGTTCGGCGTGGAAGGGATTTTCGACACCACGGACTGGGGCGAGACCGACGGGGGGTATGGCGACCGGAAATGGAAATGGCAGGAGCTGGATCTGACGCCCGCGGTTTCGTGGACGTTCGAGGAGCTGCTCCCGACGCCGCTCGAAACGGAGCTGAGCTACTGCTGGGCGCACCATCCCGACGCGAAGGACGAGGAGGGCGAGGATGCGAACCCCGACACGCAGACCATCGGGCTGTCGCTGGGACTGCCCGAGATTCCGCTCTCGCCCGCGCTGAGCCTGGAGTGGGACATCGATGACGAGGAAGGCGCGGTCTACGCGATGTTGGAGGTCTCGCATTCGTTCGAGCTCCTGTCCGCCGCGGACGAGGACGCCGACCCGGTCCTCGCGCTCGAGCTGGGCGCGGGCCTCGGCATGGGCAACGCCAAGCGCAACGACTTCGACGCGGAATGGGATCACGCCAGCCTGAAGGATGTTCAGCTGACGGCGGCATTGCCGTGGAATGTCGGTCCGCTGACGGTCAAGCCGTATGCGCAGTGCACGGAGCAGGTGGAGCATTCGTTGCGCCGGGCTTCGCGGGATGCCGACCCGGATGGGCACTCCTTCCAGTGGGTCGCGGGACTTGCCGTGGAGGCGACGTTCTGATGGAGAAAAGGGGGCGCGAGAGGGGCGCGCCCCCATTTCGCCGGGTGCGCGAGTGACAAGAGACGAGTGAGAAGTGACAAGAGAGCGCGCTGACGCGCGGAGGGGGGAGAAGGGGGGTGGAAAGTGAAAAAATGGCCGAAAAAACCGTAAAACAGCAGGAATGAAGGGGGGCAAAAAGGGGCGGACGGGGACCGACCGGCAAGACGCTGATGAAGGAGGAACGGGCGGCAGGGTTAGCGGAGGGTGGAGAGGAGGGAGGCGAGGAGGCGGACCTGGGGGAGGACGGGGAGGAGGCGGGGGGCGGCGGAGGGGGAGGGTTGGCCGGTTGACAACCGGCCATCAAGGGCGCGGGGGAGGGCGGAGGCGGCGCGGCGGAGGAGGGCCTGGACGAGCCAGGCGGGGATGAGCCATAGGAAGAGGAGGAGGAAGGCGGTCTGGACGTAGTAGTCGTGGGGGAGGTAGGTGCCGCGGAGGTAGGTGGAGGCGATCTGCCAGAGGGAGAAGGCGGCGAGGGCGAGGAAGGGGAGGTTGGCGAGGAGGACAAGGAGGGGGTGGGCGTAGCGGCGGGCGATGCGGGCGATGGCGCGGGAGAGGAGGGCGGGGAGGGCCTGGCGGAGGTGGTCGGCGAAGGGGGCGAAGGTGATGGCGGCTTCGGGGTCTAGGAGGTCGGGGGTGAAGCCGTGTGCGAGGAGGTCGGCGGCGAGGGGGGGCCATTGTTCGACGGCGAAGGGGCGGGCGTCTGGCCAGGAGACGGAGGGGGCGGAGAGGGTGGGTTGGCCGGTTGACAACCGGCCATCAGGAGAGGGGTGGACGAAGCGGAAGGGGTTTAGGCGGGCGAGGGCGCCGCGGAGGCGGGTTCCGAAGGAGAGGTAGGTGCCGACGGGGCCCCACCAGCGGGAGGTGATGGCGTCGGCGAGGGCGTCGTCGAGGGAGGCGTCGGCGGTCTTGGCGAGGGCTTTTTGGAGGAGGTCGCGGGCGAGGGCGTCGTCGAAGGCTTCGAGGGAGCGGCGGAGGGCGGGCCAGTCGCCGCAGGCGGCGATGTCGTCGCGCACGAGGGTTTCGGCTTGGGTGCGGAGGAAACGGGCGCGTGCGAGGCGGGCGTCGGCGAAGTGGGTGCCGGAGATGTCGCGGAGGGCGGAGAGGAGGGCGGGGAAGTCGTCGGGGGCGCCGAGGGGGTGTTCGCCGTCGGGCCAGGCGGGGTCCTGGAGGTGGGCGCGTGCGGAGATGCAGAAGGTGCGGGCGGTGGAGGCGTTCCAGGCGGCGCGGGTGTTGGCCTGGAAGTCGGCGAGGAGGGCGGGGAGCTCGTCGGGGGGGATGCGGTCGCAGCGGTTGAGGACGAGGAAGATGTGCTTGTCCTGGAAGGTGGAGACCTTGCGTACGAGGCGGTCGAGGTTGTCCTTGCGCTTGGGGTTGGCGGCGTCGAAGAGGCATAGGAGGATGTCGGCCTGGCGGAGGATGCGGTCGAGGAGGGGGGCGTAGGCGGCGGCTTCGGCGGAGTCGGTGTCCGGGGTGTCGACGAGGATGAGGTTTTCGAAGGGGAAGGAGGGGGGGGCGTGGACGGCGAGGTCGTCGGGGGAGAAACCGGCCTGGAAGAGGACGGCGGCGTCTTCGGGGGAGCGTGCGATGGCGGAAAGGGAGCGCGTGGTGGGGCGGTCGGTTCCGGCGGCGACGGCGTGGTCGGATGCGGCGAGGGCGTTTACGAGGGTGGACTTGCCGGAGCCGGTGCCGCCGACGACGGCGACGATGGCCTTGGCGTCGAGGCGGTCGGAGAGGGCTTCGATGTCGGCGAGGGTCTCGGAGACGCAGGCGGCGAGGGGGGCGGCGTGGGTCCAGAGGGTGAGGGAGGTGAGGCGGTCGCGGAGGTCGCGGAGGGCGGCGAGGTCTTTCTGGAGGGCGAGGCGGGCGGCGAGGGGGCCGGAGGATTGGCTGGTTGGCAACCGGCCATCAGGAGAGGCGAGAGTGGTCATGGTGGGCAGGGGTTGGCTGGGTTGGTGGGGGCGGCGGGGTGGCCGCTTGACAAGCGGCCATCAAGGGTGGCGAGGGCGTCGCGGAGGCGGCGGAGGGGGGCTTCGGAAGCGTCGAGGGGGGTCTGGAGGCGGGCTTGAAGGGCGGCGAGGGCGGGTTCGGAGCGTAGGAGGTCGAAGAGGGGCTGGTATTTTTCGCGCTGCCAGTGGGTGACGAGGCCGGAGAGGAACTGTTCGAGGCGTCGGCGGTGGGCGTTGTCGAGTCCGAAGGAGGCGGGGATGGTGACGAGGGCGTAGAGGTCGTTGAGTCCGAAGATGGAGGAGAGCTTGGCGAAGATGGTGCCGCCGGAGACGGGTTCGCTGGTGACGGCGACCCATGCGGTGGCGATGAGGACGGGGACGAGCTCGAGGAGGGAGGAGGAGCCTTCCTTGAGGCGTTCGAGGAGGGTCATTTCGCGGCGGGCGCGCTGGATCCAGGTGGCGATTTCGTGGCGGAGGGCGGGGTCGGAGGCGTCGATGGCGGCGAGGTCCGCGGCGGCGGCGGCGAGGGCGGAGAAGGCGGGTTGGCTGGTTGACAACCAGCCATCAGGAGAGGCGGGGCGGGGGATCTGGAGGATGGGGCCGGCGGGGGCGTCGTAGGCGGCGGGGCGGGCGGCATGGAGGCGGCGTAGGGGGGCGGCGAGCTCGTCGAGGTTGAGGAGGCCTTCGGAGTTGTCGAGGTCGAGGGGGTCGCGGGCGAGGTCGCGCCAGAGCTTCTGGGCGATGTCGGAGAAGCGGGCGCGGAATCGGTCGCGGAAGGGGTCGGCGGGGGGGGCGGGGGATTTCTTGCGGAAGGCGCCGGCGACGAGGCGCACGGGGGTGCCGATGAAGCGGGTGACGGCGCGGGAGGCGCGGACGTAGGCGGGCTGGGCGGCCTTCCATTCGTCGGTGAAGAGGGCGAGGAGGGCGTTGGGCGGGGTGATGCCGAGGGCGGAGACGGCGGCGAGGCGGAGGCGGGAGCGGAAGGCGGCGAGGTAGGCGGCGATGGCGTCGCGCTGGAGGGCGGCGTGGTCGGCGGCGGCGTGGAGGGCGTCGATGGCGGAGCGGAGGGACGCGGCGAGGAGGGAGAGGCGGAGGGCGGAGGCGTCGATGGAGCGGAGGAGGTCGGGGAGGGGGGGCGCGGAGGGGGTGACGGGGGTGACGGAGGGAGGGGCGTCCTGGCGGATGACGGCGTCGGATTCGTCGATGCGGTAGATGGCGAGGCAGTGGGCGGCGGGGTCTGGGGCGGCGGGGAAGAGGTTGCGGAGGAGGGTGCGGGTGTGGGCGAGGACGTCGGCGTCGGGGTAGGCGGAGCTGCAGCGGTAGAGGAGGACGAGCTTGCGGGAGCCGTCGCCGGCGAGGGCGTCGGCGATGAAGTCGGAGTTGGCCTTGCTGTTGTAGGTCTGGTTGGTGAAGACGTAGAGGATGAGGTCGGAGGCGGCGAGGATGTCGCGGGCGGCGTCGCGGTTGGCGAAGGCGGAGGTGTCGCCGGTGTCGAAGTCGGGGGTGTCGAGGAGGGCGAGCTGGGGGGCGATGGCGGGGGCGGGGAGGTAGCGGGGGGGACCCGGGGTGAGCATTTCGGCGGGGTCGGCGAGCGGGGAGGGGCGGGAGGCGGTCTGGAAGCGGGAGAAGAGGAGGGCGAGGGCGGCGGGGTCGGCGATGACGTCGGGATGCAGGGCGGCGAGGGTGCGGCGGGTGTAGCCGGCGGTCGAGCTGACAAGGCTGAGGGGGCGGCCCGGGGCGGCCCCGGCCAGGGCGTTGAAGAGGGTGGACTTGCCGGAGCTGCCGCCGCCGGCGATGGCTACGAGGAGGGGGCAGTCGTGCCGGAGCGCGGGGAGGATGCGGCGGCGGATGTCGTCGAGGGCGCGGAGGACGCGGTCGCGGAGGGGGTCGGCGTCGGGGAGAAGGGGGAGGAGGGCGTCGGCGGCCTCCAGCAGGCGGGGGAGGGTCTGGAGGAGGAGCGGGCGGTCGGCGAGGATGGAGGCGGGGGCGGTCATGGCGAATCGGCGGGGGCGGGGATGGGGAGCGGGAAGTCCTCGGGGAGGAGAAGCATGAGGTCGTCCTTGGAAAGCGCGGACGGGTCGGGGGCGGCGGCGAGGCGCAGGGATTGGCGTTCGACGGTCTTTTCGAAGAGGTTGCGGACGTAGCGGGCGTTGCCGAAGGTGCGGTCGCGGTGGGCGGTGGCGTCGGTCATGACGGGAAGGAGGGCGTCGTCGAGGGCGGGGGCCAGGCGGTAGTCGTTGCGAGCCGCGAAGGAGCGGAAGATTTCGGCGAGCTCGTCGGGGGCGAAGTCCGGGAAGTCGATGTAGCGGTTGAAGCGGGAGGCGAGGCCGGGGTTGGTGTCGATGAATTTGCGGATTTCCTCGGGATAGCCGGCGAGGATGACAATCAGGCGGTCGCGGTCGTCCTCCATGCGCTTGAGGAGGGCGGCGACGGCTTCGGGGCCGTAGTCGTTGTCGGTGCCGGCGAGGGCGTAGGCCTCGTCGATGAAGAGGACGCCGTCGAGGGCCTCGTCGATCTTGGCATGGGTCTTCGGGGCGGTGGCGCCGACGTATTCGCCGACGAGCCCGGCGCGGTCGGTCTCGACCAGATGCCCCTTCCTGAGGATGCCGAGCGCGTGGAAGATGCGGCCCATGAGGCGGGCGACGGTGGTCTTGCCGGTGCCGGGGTTGCCCGTGAAGACGCAGTGGTAGGAGAGGTCGGCGGTCTTGAGGCCGGCGGCGGCGCGCTGGCGGGAGATTTGGATGTGGGCGATGAACTTGCGGACTTCGTCCTTGACGGGCTGCATGCCGGTGAGGGCGTCGAGGTCGGCAAGGGCGGCGGCGAGTTCGCCCTCGGGGGAGACGGCGGCGGGGTCGGCGGGGGCGGGGGTGGAATCGGCGACGGCCTCGGGAGAGGCGGGGGAGGAGGCATCGGTTTCGGAGTCGGTTTCGGGGTCAGGCTCCGGGGCGGCCGGGGCGGCGACGGGGTCGGGCGGCTCCGGGTCGTCCGAGCCTTCCTGCGTGTCGCCGATCTCGTGGAAGACCAGCCCCAGCACGAGACACCCAACCCAGAAGACGCTCCAGAAACTCGGCTGCGCCCAGTCCGGCCAGAGGTCCAGCCGGTCCAGAAGCCAGCGGACGAACATCGCCGGCAGCGCGAAAAGAAAGGCGAACGCCAGCATGGCGACGGCGGCCCCGGGCATCCATATCGAGACAAGGGCGGCCAGAAGAACGGCCACGACAGACGGCAGACAGCCCGTCAGCAAGGTGTTTTCGGAGTGGCTGGACATAGGCTTTCGACGCAGGAAGGATATATCGCTTTCGGTCCCCTGGCAAGCATTGGGCGTCCCCCTCCCCCGATTGTGCGCATATTTCAATTTGCCTCAATCTTGTCAAGAAGAAAACTCCTGGAGTTTATTTGCGACGGTGTCAGCAATAAATTGTCTGGTAAGTGGTGCGTGTGGTGTGGTCGATTCTGTCGTTTGAGTCGTGTCCGTCGACAGAAACGACAGAAACGACAGAAACGACGAAGACGACGAAAACGGGGCACGTGTCGGCAATCGGGGGCCAGGCGGCTCGCTCTGAGAGCTCGCCCTCGTTGCGCTGGAAACAGCAGTCGGGGGCACGAAGATTCGGAGCGGGCGGTTTGCGGTTGCATGGGGGGGCGGGGGAGGGTAGGATGGGGGGCGTCATGAGCACAGCAGCAACAGCGGAATCGGTGATTAGCATCGGGGCGGAAGGCGTGGATGTCGGCCAGATCGTGGCGGAGCTCCAGGCGGCGGTGGATCGGAAGATGAAGGATGGGACGTATTCGGACGCGCGCGTGGCGCGTGCGGAGCGGACGAATCTGATCAATCTGCGGGGCGGGGAGGACTTCGTGGCGTTCTATCTGACGTGCCTGAGGGACTCGGTGTTCGTGGACATCGCGGACTTCGAGATCCGGGAGCAGCGGAAGTTCCTGGCGAAGCCGCTGGTGGCGCTGAAGAAGGTGATCTGGAGCCTGCTGAAGTTCTACACGTATCGGCTGTGGTCGCAGCAGAACCAGGTGAACGGTCTGCTGGTGACGGCGATCGAGGCGGTGGAGGAGAAGGCGTCGCGGACCACGCGGCAGCTGGAGGCGCGGGTGGCGGAGCTGGAGAAGCGGCTGGCCGCGGCGGAGGGGAAGGACGGGGCGGGCGCGTCCCATGACTGACCGGATCGCGTTCATCGCGCCGCGTCTGGCGGGCGAAGGGGCCGTGGGGGGGGCGGAGACGCTGCTGCGGAATCTGGGGGCGCACGCGGCGGCGCGCGGGGTGCAAGTGGATTTTCTGACGACGTGCGCGCAATCGCACTACACCTGGGAGAACACGCTGCCGCCCGGCGAGCGGGAGGTGGACGGGATGACAGTCCATTTCTTTCCGGTGGACGAGCGGGACGTGGGGGCCTTTCTGGAGGTGCAGCAGAAGATCGACCGCGGGGTGAAGGTGACGCCGGAGGAGGAGCAGCGGTGGCTGCGGAACGGGGTGACGTCGTCGGCGCTGATGTCGTTCCTGGCGGCGCACATCGGGGAGTACCGGGCGCTTGTGGCGGGGCCATATCTATTTGGAATTACGTACTTTGCGGCGATGGCGCATCCGGAGAAGATGCTGCTGGTGCCGTGTCTGCATGATGAGCCCTTCGCGCGGGTGGGGGCAATCCGTGAGATGTTCGGGGCGGTCGCGGGGTGCCTGTTCAACGCGTCGGAGGAGCGGGAGCTGGCGCGGGATCTGTTCGGGCACCCGGATGCGCGCTCGGCCATCGTTGGGATGGGGCTGGACCCGTTCGAGGCGGACCCGGGGGAGTTCGCGGCGCGGCATCGGATTCCCGGGCCCTACGTGCTGTACTGCGGCCGCCGCGAGCCGCTGAAGGGGACGCCGCTGCTGTGCGACTACATGGAGGCGTTCCGCTCCCGGACGGGGCGGGACATCCGGCTGGTGTTCACCGGCTCGGGGCAGATCGAGGCGTCTCCGGCGCTCTGGCCGGCCATCACGGACGTGGGGTTCGTGAGCGAGCAGGAGAAGCACGAGGCGATGGCGGGGGCGCTGGCGTTCATCCACCCGTCGGTCAACGAATCGTTCGGAATCGTGCTGCTGGAGGCGTTTCTGGCGGGGACGCCGGCGCTGGTCCATGCCAAGTCGCGGGTGCTGGTGGCGCAGTGCGCGGCGGCGCAGGCGGGGCTGTGGTTCCGGCACTATCCCGACTTCGAGGAGGAGCTGCTGCGGCTGGTGCGGGAGCCGGAGCTGCGGGCGCGCCTGGGGCGCAACGGGCGGGATTTCGTGCGGCGGGAGTACTCCTGGCCCGCCATCGAGCAGAAGTTCCTGGACGCGATGGCGCGTCTTTGCCCCTGATGCCATGAATACGCCCCCTTCGATCCAGGTCCACGGCCCCGATTTTTTCCAGGCCCTGGCGGAAAAGGCCGCGCAGACCCCGCGGCGGCGGCTGAACCATAACCTGCACGCGACGCAGGAGGCCGCCGTCCATCGGATTTTCAACGCCATCCAGCCGGATTCCTACGTCCAGCCACACCGCCATCTGGAGGCGAGCAAGGACGAGTCGGTGGTGGTCTTGCAAGGGCGGATGGGACTGCTGGAGTTCGACGAGTCGGGGGTTGTGCTGGCGCGGCATGTCGTCGGTCCGGGCATGGTGGCGACCATTCCGGCGGGGGCCTGGCACGGGTGGTGCTGTCTGGCACCGGATACGGTGTTCTTCGAGGCGAAGGCCGGCCCCTACACGGCGCTGACGGACGCCGAGCGGGCGACGTTCGCCCCCGCCGAAGGCTCGTCGGACGCTCCGAAGGCCCTCGCGCGGCTCGTGGAGCTGGCGACGGTCGAGGAGTCGCCGGTCGGCAAGGCGTTCGCGCGGCCGACGGAGTGAGCGGCCGGGATTTTTGGGGATGGCTGGAATGGACGCGATGGTGAGCCCGAAGCCGGACTGGGCGGCGGACGCGATCTGGTATCAGATTTTCCCGGAGCGGTTCTGCAACGGATGCGCCGCGTCCGATCCGACGGCCGATGATGCGGGAGTTCCCCTGGCGCGCTTCCCGGAATGGCGGATTCGGCCGTGGGGGCTGGACTGGGAGGCCTCCGACGACTGGGGACAGGCCCGCGCGGAGGACTGGAGCTTCCGGGCGACTGTCTTCCATCGGCGCTACGGCGGGGACCTGCCCGGGCTTCGGAAGCGCCTGCCGTATCTGCGCGAGCTGGGGGTCAGTGCGCTTTATCTGAATCCGATCTTCCAGGCGCCGAGCCTGCACAAGTACGATGCCGCCTGCCTGCATCATGTGGACCCGACGCTGGGACCGGACCGGTCCGGCGACCTCGCACGGCTGGCCGCCGCGCACGAGACCGAGGACCCCGCCACCTGGATCTGGACGGCCGCCGACCTCTATCTGCTCGACCTCCTCGACGAGGCGCACTCGATGGGGTTCCGCGTCATCCTCGACGGCGTGTTCAACCATTGCGGACGGCGGTTTTTTGCGTTCCGCGACCTGCTGGAAAAGGGGCGGGCGTCGCGGTATGCCGACTGGTTCCAGGTGACGCGCTGGCGCGAGGATGGCGGCTTTGACTACGCGGCCTGGGACGGCCCCAACGCCTCGTTGCCGAATTTCGCACGCACCGCCGAGACGCTGGCGGAGGGGCCCCGCCGGTACGTTTTCGACATCACGGAGCGGTGGGTGCGCCCCGCGCCCGACGGCAAGCGGCGCCGGGGCATCGACGGCTGGCGGCTGGATGTCGCCTACTGCCTGCCGCATGGCTTCTGGCGGGAATGGCACGCCCATCTGCGGCGGCTCCTGCCGGACGCCTACACCACCGCCGAGCTCGTCGGCCCCTCACAGGAGTATCTCGGCGCGGACGAGTTTTCCGCCGCCATGAACTACGAATGGCTGTATCCGACGCTCGGGTTCTTCACCGGGGCCGACGATGCGCTGACGGCCGACGAATTTGCCCGCCGGATCGGGCGGCTGCTGGACCGGCATCCGTTCCCGACGACGCTTGTCATGCAGAACCTCCTCGAATCGCACGACACCGGCCGGGTCCTGACCATGTTCGAGAATGCCGCCCCGCCATTTGCGGAATGGGATCCGTACTTCAATTTTGCACGGCAGGACGCCAATCCGGGCCTGACGACGCGCCCGCCGTCGCCTGAGGCCATCGCCCGGCTGCGGCTGGCGGCGTTCTGGCAGTTCACCGCGCCGGGCGCGCCGATGATCTATTACGGGACGGAACTCGGCCTGCACGGGGCCAACGATCCGTCCTGTCGCAAGCCCATGCCCTGGCCGCCGACCGCCGATGGCATCCCGCCGCCCGCTCCGCCCGACACTGCCGTGGGCCTCTTTCCTTACTATAAGGCCCTTTGTGTACTGAGGAAGGCCCACGTCGTGCTCCGCCGGGGCGTCCTCCACTTCCTGCCCTCCCCCCATCCCCGCCTCCTCCATTACGAACGCTCCGCCGCCGGTGAAACCGTCGAGGCCTGGATCAACGCCTCCCGCGAAACCATCTCCCTCCCTCCCTCCTACGCCTCGGCCCGGGTCCTCTTCCGCACCGACGGCCCCGTCGCAACGGCAGCCCAGCTCCCCCCGCTGACCGCCGTTTTGCTGAAAGTGTGATGTGCCTTTCGAGGTCTGTCCCCGTTTGGCTCCGCCTGAGGTCTGTCCCCGTTTGGGAACCAGAGGGACAGGCCCTTCTGTTGTTGACAAAGCGTACGGCTGGTGAAAAAAGACTCGCTGGCGGGGCATTATGTGACAGGCTGGCAGGTCAGTTCTGGTGCGGGCGCGTCCAGGGTGCTACGGGCGGCGGATTCGTCTCGGAGCCAGGGTAGGACCTCTCGCAGGGGGAGCAGGAGCGGCATTCGGGGGTGGATGTCGGCGACCGGGGCGACAGCGGGGCGGGTGAGGATGGCGAACCGTCCGGATTCGTCGTGGAGGGCGAGCAGGCAGAACTCGAGCGAGCCTTGGAGGCGGAAAAGGTATTTCTGGCGGTCGGGGGGGGGCCCCCATTCGTAGAAGCCCGTCGCGAGGAGGGCGCAGCGGCGGAGGCGGAAGGCGTCGCGGAAGAGGGGCCGTTCCAGCACCGTTTCGGAGCGGGCGTTGATGACGAGCTTGCCGTCCTTGCCGGGGATGCCCCAGCGGAGACGCCCAAGCGCGGCCTTCGGCCCGCGGCCGGGGATGAGCGCGGCGACTTCCTGCCCCGGCCGGATTTCGAGGTTCTCCGCGATCGGAATGAGATCCGGCCATTCGCCTTGTAGCCGCTCCATCAGCTTTTTGACGGCCGGGGAGTCGGAATTGGGGTCAAGTTCGTAGCGTCCGCACATGAGACCCGGAAGTCTGAAAGCCTCCGCGCCCCGGGGCAAGCATTTTCGACTGCAATCGAAATAAAGCAAAAACAACAGCAAATAACCGTAAAATCGAAGTGAAATAAACTCCAGGAGTTTTTTTATTGACAAAAATTTGGCCAATTGATACATGTAGGCAGAAGGAGCTTGCGGGGGGGGGCGGGGCGGGATAGGATGGGGCGCGGAGAGGGCGAACGGAAAGCAGGTCAGAGGCCTGCGCGGACGCGCCGCTGTAGCCGGGACAGTACGCCCGGGAGTCAGAAGACGGGGCCCTC
>JAEEGL017413393.1_pt1 | contig 15290 bp, 9 predicted proteins | sample 9134231 | NCBI WGS metagenome assembly JAEEGL01 (sample SAMN16246548, study PRJNA631951) | gut metagenome | biome: gut microbiome; feature: rumen; material: fiber-attached | host: Bos | place: Iran: Karaj | collected 2018-10 | reverse complement strand
CACCGACGGCGTGCATCTCGCCCTCTATGAACCGGATGATGCCGACGATGCTTTTCGCCGGATACAGGAGCTTCTGCGCTCATCTGAAAAACGCGAGCGAATGGCCCGCGCGGGCTTGGCCGCCGTTGACGCTGGACACAGGGCTCATCACAGGGCCGGCGCATTCTCTAACGCCCTCGATTCCCTTTGGAAGGATCGCACGTCCATAATCGCCGCCAGAAGGTCAAAAACCGCCGCGATACGAGAGGCATGCCTCAAGCTGCCCTATCTGCTCTGGGCGCATGAGACGGCCGCACCCGAGCTTCAGGAAGCGTGGCTCAATGCCGCCAAAGGCGTTACAGGGACGAGGCAGAACGGCAGAGCATGAACGAGGAAAAACAGTTCCGATTCAGATTCGTTCCTATCGGAAGAAAAAGACGTTTTCGACTGAATCAGCTTCTTGACTGCATGGTTTCCAGCGGCGTGTCGAAATGCAGCTCTAGGGCGGGATCTCTTTCCGGGGGCTTTTTCTGTTTCAGGGGGTCCTCAAAGCTCAAATTCAGCAGGGGATCTTCCGTCGGCGACGAAAAGGCCTGCCTGTCCGACATGGGGGCCGACAGGTCGGTGCGGGAGCCGACGGCACGCAACAGAACGCGCAGTTCGGCATTTTCATCACGCAGTATGCGGAAAAGCCTTTCCTGCTTGTGGAGCAGATAGAACATGGCGGCCAGAATCGCCGCGATTCCGAAAAAGATGAACAGCATAAAAGGAAAATACATAGTGGCCTCTCACTGCCGGGCACGCGATAGAAATCAATGCGACTCGCCGGCGGCGGTTATTATATACAGTTGATGCCCTGCGGGCAAGCGGAGTTTTCCATGCGCGGAAAGCAACTGACCATACACTTGCTCATGGCCGACCGGGATGGCAATATATATGACGACCCCGACCTGCTCATGCTCTGCCGCAGGGGGGGACAATGGGGTCTGCCGCGCCCGGACGAGGTCATCCCCCTGCCGAAGGAAAGCGAACTATTCCTCCTCCCCGGCCGCCATGCCGCCGGTCTCAACCCTGATTCAGGAGAGACGGAAACCGTCGACGGCCTTGCCGTGGCGGCATTCGCCGCGCCGGCGCACACGCTTTCGGCACATCCGGCCTACGTCACTGACAAGGACGCGCCCCTGCTCCCCCTCTTCGCCTATGCCGCCGTGGGCTTTGCGGAAGGCCGCTTCTACGCCTGCCTGCGCAAGGTGGACGCGGACGCGCGCCAGCAGTTCTCGGACATTCCCCGCGAACGCATAGCACGGGAGGCGCGGCGCCTGCTTCGCGACTACCCGAAAAATCGGCTCGTGCGCCACATCCTCGATGACTGCGTCGCCAAGTACGACTGCCCTGCGGCCCGTAACTTCGCACTCGGCAGGCACGAGGCGCCGTTGCCGAGTTCCCGCACCTGCAACGCGCGCTGCGCGGGCTGCATCTCTTCCCAGGAGGCCGATTCCCCCGTGGCGGTGACGCCGCAGTGCCGATTGGCATTCGTCCCCACCCCGGAGGAAATCTGCGAGGTCATGCGCATACATGCGGCGCGGGAAACCGACCACCCCGTCTTCTCCTTCGGACAAGGCTGCGAAGGCGACCCGCTCATGAACGCCCATCTCCTTGAGGAAAGCGTGCGCCGTTACCGCGAAGACGGTGGACGCGGCACCGTCAACTGCAATACGAACGCCTCACGCCCCGATGCCGTGGCGGCCTTGGCGAAAGCCGGGCTCACGAGCATTCGCGTCAGCATGAACAGCGCCAGGCCCGAACTGTACGCCCGGTACTACCGTCCGCAGGGTTATTCATTCGACGACGTCAAAAGCTCCATCAGGACTGCACGAAGCGAAGGTCTCTTCGTCTCACTGAACCTCCTCTATTTTCCGGGCATAACCGATACCGAGGAGGAACTTGAGGCGCTCGCCAGGCTCATCGGCGAATGCGGCGTCAGCATGATCCAGTGGCGCAACCTCAACATCGACCCCGAGTGGTACTACCGCCTCATGACTGAAACGACGGCTGGCGAAGTCCCGGCCTCCGTCCCTCCGAGCATGGGCCTGCAAACCTTCATGAAACGCCTGAAAAAGCTCTGCCCCTGGCTCAAATACGGCTATTTCAACCCGTATCTGGGAGTGAAGGCTGACATTTCAGCGCCCCTGCCGGGGACATGGCAGATGCCTGAACCTTCGGTTACCGGCGGGCCATCAGAGGAACATGCCGATGGACATTCCCAGGAAGAAATCCCTCCTGATGATAAGGGCCTTCCGCCGAGCAAATGAAACAGCCTGGCAGTGATTTCAGGCGGTTTTCCAGCCTTCCGGGCGCGGTCCCACGGCGGGCGGATTATCCTCTATTCCCTTTTTCTGCCAGGGATGATAAGCTACATAACTGTAACTTTTTCACTCCATCTCTTCGACTTACAGGAAAAAGGTTTTCCCATGAAGAAAAAAGCTTGCCTCCTGCTCCTGTCCGCCGCCCTTCTGCTCGGCGTCTCCCAAAACGCCCGGGCCATCGACTTCAAGGTCAAGGGCGAATGGATCATGAATTTCGACATCGGTGCCAACGGAGCCTTCACCGGCGGCAGCGGTCTGACAGGCTACAACGGTTCACAGGGCGGCAACGGCTCGAACAGGGGCGACGACCAGTTCAACGCGAGCCAGCGACTGCGGCTCTTCCTTGATGCCGTCGCCTCGGAATCCCTTTCAGGCACGGTCGCCATAGAAATAGGCGACACGAAATGGGGCCGCTCGGCCCAAGGCGGCGCACTCGGCGCGGACGGCACCATAGTCGAGATCAAGCATGCCTATCTCGACTGGATAATGCCCCAGACGGACCTCAAGATACGCATGGGCATACAGGGCTTCTATCTGCCGAGCTTCACGACCGGGTCGCAGATACTGGCCGATGATCTGCCGGGCATCATACTGAACCTGCCGGTGAACGAAAACGTCTCACTGACGGCCTTCTGGGGCCGCCCCCTGAATGACAACTCCACGGGGCCGAAGGCGAATCAGGCGAACTACATGGACAATATGGACATGTTCGGCCTGCTCGTCCCGCTTTCCTTCGACGGCGTGAAGGTGACCCCGTGGGCAATGGCTGCGGCGATAGGGCCGAACGCATGGCGCAACGGCAACGATGCCTTCGGCAACCATAGTCCCAACACCATAGGCACGACGGCGTGGGGGCCGCTGCACACCATGCTGCCCGCCTGGGGCGTCATCGGTTCCGACGGGCGCAGGATAGCTGCGGCGAAGACGCACGCATACGCCACGGCCTGGTGGGCCGGCCTCACCGGCGACATACAGGCCTTCGCCCCGTTCCGTATCGCCTTCGACTTCAACTACGGCAGCGTGAACTACGGAGCAAGCCGTCTTAACAGAAACGGTTGGCTGGCATCCCTGCTTTTCGAATACAAGCTCGACTGGGGCATACCGGGCCTGTACGGCTGGTATGCCTCAGGTGATGACAGCGACCTCGGCAACGGTTCGGAACGCCTGCCCGGAGTCAGCACGTTCAACAACCACAACAATTTCTCGAACTACGGCTTCAACGGACACAACTACATAGGCCGGGAGGGTGTCATCGCCGGTTCCATGGCCGGCACATGGGGTGTCGGCGCACGCCTCAAGGATGTCGTGCTGCCGTGGGTGGAAGACCTGAAGCACACGTTGAGACTCAATCTCATGGGCGGCACGAATGACCATCGCCTCTTGAAGAAGATGCACAATGCGGATCTCTACCCCACGACCAACGGTCAGCTGTATGACGCGAGGGGGGATAACGTCTACGCCGGTGCGGGCTGGATCTACGGTGCGCCGGGCGTTGAGGCCATGTACCTCACCGACCGCGACACGGCCCTCGAGGTCGGCCTGACAAGCACGTGGACGGTCTACGAGAACCTCTCCCTCATACTCGACACGGCCTATATGGCTCTGTGGCTCGACAAGGGAAGGAATGTCTGGGGCGGCAGCAGGATGAACGGCAAGGACGACACCACGCGCGATTCGTGGAACGTCAACCTCACCTTCTACTACACCTTCTAGCCAGGGACATCATGCGCCGCCTGCGTCAGCCGACGGCGCCTTCGTCTCCGATGCCGGCCGTCACGAGGTCATGCAGGAAGGCATGACCGTCATCCGTCTCCAGAAAATCATTCAGGGCGCTCACGACTTCCGGGTCATAGCGCAGGGGCTTCGCGCGCAGGATGTTTAAGGCATCCGCAATATCGTGAGCCGTACGGTACGAACGCGGACGCATGAGGGCGCAGAAGGTGTTGGCGACGGCGAGGATGCGGGCATTCTGGCAGATGGCATCTCCCGAGAGCCCCGCTGGATAGCCTGAACCGTCAAGCCTCTCGTACATCTGCGTGATCGCCGGCAAAACGGGCAGGCCGAAGTCTATTTCGGCCAGGATGTTGCGGGCGTATTCAACGTGGCGATGCATCTGCGCGCGTTCCTCATCGGTGAGCACGCTGGTCTTGCGGACTATCTCGCGCGGCAGACGGATCATGCCTATCTGCGAAAGGCTTGCCGCGGTGCGCAAGGTGGATTGAGTCGAAGCATCGCTTATGCGCATCTGCCCCGCCAGGCTTACGGACAGATTGGCCGTGAAGAATGACTGCCCGCACAGATACGGGTCTACCGCCTCGATGGCGCGCACGAGGGCCCGCACGGTCTGGGTGACCATGCGCTGGCTGCGCTCTTGAGAGGCGACCATCTCGGTGACGTCGCTGTAAACCGAAACCATTCCGACGAACTGTCCTTCGTGGTCTATAAAGGGGCAGCAGGACGTCATGAAATGCCGCAATCCACCTGCGAGAGGCAGGGTTTCTGTGAAATCGGCCTTCTCCACGGTGTCATTGACGGCGATGGTGTGCTCGACAAGGCTGCGCGCAAGCGCATCGGGCAGTTTGTCGTAGGTGATGCCCGATATGGCGTCAATCGTCATGCCCGCCATATCGGCGTAGCTCTGGTTAGCATAGTAGATGACGCCCGAAAGGTCGTTCAGCACGATGCCCGCAGAGAGCGCCGTGTTCACGCCGTCGATGATCTGCTTCTGCTCGTTGACCATCAGATAGAGCCCGCGCATCTCGTTAGCGATGGCGCGCTCCCGGCGGCCTGCGAGCCACCACCAAAGGGCGATCATGATAATGGCCGCAAGCGCCATCACGAGGCACGCGCCGATGACGACGTTGCGGCGGAACTGCGCGTAGGCGGCATCGACATCGGCGGCATCCATGGCGCGCAGAACATGCCACGGCGTGTCCGGCACGGAGACGGCCAAGGTGTACGCGGGGACTGTTCCCCCCGCCCGTACGGGCATATCACGCAACGCAAGCGGCAGGCTCCCGTCCTTCAGAGAATATCCCTCCGTGAGCGCATCCATTCTTGAGCCGACCTCATCGAGCAGATGGAGATTTCCGCCCTGCTCTTCAAGCAGGGCCGAGGTATAGCTGCCCCTCGCGTTAAGCATGGTGGCGGCTTTCACAACAGGCCGCACGCTGCAGGTGCTGAGCAGGATCGCGACGACATGCTTTCCCGACCTGTCGAGATAGCGCGGGGCGAAGACAGGAAAAGCCAGATCGACCACGAGGGTCGATCGTTCCTTTCTGATCGGGAGCACGACGGGCACGCCTTCGTCGATGACCCTCTTCAGGCTTTCCTTCACGGCGCCGTCGCCCACTTCCGGCACGGATGAGGGCGCCAGCCAGGGCTCGCCGTGGACATCGAGCAGGCAGGCCGAGGAAAGGTTGTTCTTCTCGATCAGCTCGAGCATCTGCCGGAGCATGAGCGGCAGTTTCGGGGCGAGCTGCTTGAGTTTCGTAGATTCCTCCGCCGCCTGACGGGAATTTTCAACGGCTCCTTGTTCGCCTCCCTCGCCTTCGGCCCCGTCGCCGGTTGCGGCATTGCCGCCCAGTTCGAGCAGCTTTTTCGCGGGGATGGCGGCCGATTCCACCTCGGCGGCGAGCAGCTGGAGCATGTCCATCCGCGTGAAGGATTCCAGCCCGCTTGCGACGGCGCCCTTCCATACGGTGATGAGGGCAACCTGACGCGAGGCGTCCGCCGTCATGTCCTGACCGATCGACCGCAGCTGCTCCTTTCGGTTCGTCTCCAGCATCCAATTGGCGATGCAGAAGACGAGCACGCCGACGGCCGCCAGCAAGAGGAACATGACGCAGGTGGCCCGCATTTTACCGTTCATCATGTCGCGATCTCCTGTATCAACGTTCGCGCAAGGCGTTTTGGCGGGCCCGCAGTATGGGTTTGAGCAGATAGTCGAGCACGGTCTTCTTGCCGATGAGGATGTCCGCCGTGACGAGCATGCCGGGGATGATGGGCAGAACCTCGTTATGGTAGACGATGTTCGTCTTGAGGGTGCGCACCTTCACGAGATAATGATACTCCCCCTTCCTGTCCTCTATCGTGTCCGCGCTGATGGATTCGAGCTTGCCTTCAAGACCGCCGTAGATGTTGAAGTCATAGGCCGAGATCTTGACAATGGCCTCCTGTCCCGGACGAAGGAATGCCACGTCCTTAGGGCTGACGCGCGCCTCGACCAGCAGGGTGTCGTCTAGGGGCACTATGTCCATGATGGATTCGCCCGGCTTGACCACGCCGCCCACGGAATTGATGTATATCTGCTTGACCGTGCCGCGCACGGGGCTTCGAAGTTCCGTTCGCGTCACGCGGTCGCCGCCCGCCGCAAGCGTCTCGCCCAGGGTGGAGAGCTCCAGACGACGCTTGTTGATCTCCTCCGTGATGGCTGCGCGCTGCTCCGCCTCACGCGAGGTGATGCGCTGGGTCGCCTCATCGGCCGCGGCCTGCGCCTTGGGGATGGACGCTGCGAGCATGTCGATCTGTCCCTGCAGTTCAACGACCTTCTGCTCAAGGCCCAGATACTCCATGCGGGAGAAATTCTTGCGCTGCAGGAGCGCATGGGCGGCATCGCGCTGCTGTATGGCGAGCTCAAGGCTCTTGTCCAGCTGCACCTTGCGCGAGGTCTGCTCCTCCATATCACGGATGCGCTGCTCGTGCTGGGCCCGCAGCACCTTCACCTCACTCTCGAATTGATGCAGGCGCGTCTGGCGAACGTTTTCCTGATCCCGTATGATCTGACGGGCGCGCTCAAGTATCTTCTCCCCCGGCTTATGGCCGACGATGTTGGCCGCCCAGAGGTTCAAATCCTGGGGAAATTTCGGCTGCACGCCCTTGAGTTCGCCCTCAAGCCGGATGATGGCCAAGGTGTTCTCCATCGCCTTGTTCACGGCATCCCGATACGCCGACTCGGCCATCTCATTGTCCAGCTGCGCAAGGACATTGCCTTTTTCCACGATCTGCCCCTCGTGCACAAGCACAGCGCGCAGTATGCCGCCCTCGAGGGTCTGTATGGTCTGGGTGCGCTGCGAGCCGACGACGGTGCCGTCGGCGTGGGTCACCTCATCGATGCTCGCGAAGGCCGCCCAGACTATCATCACGAAGAACATGAACGCGACGGCAAGGGAAAGCGCCCTCGCCCCGAAACGCGGCCTGCGGGCAAGCGCGGCGTCCACCTCGTTCGCATACTGTATGTCGTCGGGGGTCAGTCCGTTCAAGGGGGCGTCCATGACGGCGAAGAGGCTGATCGCCGGGGAGCCCTGCCCGTTTCCTTGCTGTCCGCCCTGCTCGGGGCCGCCGGAATGCTGTGACTTCATGCGGCCCATCTGCCCCTTCACGGCGTCAGCAACGCTGCAATCAGGCTTCTGTTCGTTTGGGCTGCCATGAAAAATCGCCGAGAGGAAGGAACCGAAACCGCCTGCCTCGGACTTCTCTTCTTCATTCAGGTGCGAGGCGCCCAGCAGTTTGTCGGCCGACATTTTGACGGGGGTTATCTTCGCGACGGGCTTTCCGGGCATGCGGCCGGAGGCGCCGGGCATGGCGGGCAGGGGGGCCTTCTGCGGAATTTTTGTCTCATTCAGCTCCGGCATCATTCACCTCCTTGCGCATCATGCGCAAGGCCGCCCGATTTGGGCGCGCCTGCGGCCGCCGCTTCGGCGGCGGGACGATTTTTCGCCGCCTGGGCAGTGGGCTTTCCATGACGCTGCAGGGTCTTCAATACCTTGTCGCGCGGACCGTCGTACTTGATGCGGCCGTTCTCCATCACGATGAGGCGCCTCACGACGCGCAGCATCGAGAGCCTGTGCGTCACGAGGATGAGCGTGCGGTCGCCCAGGGTTTCAGCAAGCCTCTTCTGCAGCATCAGTTCCGAATCCGTATCCATGTTGCTCGTGGGTTCGTCCAATATGAGCACATCGGGGTCGCGCACGAGAGCGCGGGCCAAGGCCACCGCCTGCCGCTGCCCGCCCGAAAAGGCCTTGCCCTGCTCGCCGACCTGCGCCCCGAAACCGGCGGGGTTGCCGCGAAGGAATTCGGTGACTCCGGCCTGCGTCGCGGCACGCAGGATCATGTGGTCGTTGATCGTTGGGTCGCCGAGGGATATGTTGTCGCGCACCGTTCCGTAAAAGAGGATGTTGTCCTGCGGCATGACGCCCACCCGTCCTCTCAAATCGCTGCCGGGCATCTGGCGTATGTCCACCCCGCCGAACTTCACGGAGCCCTCCTTGGGCTGATACAGGCCGATCAGGAGACGCGAGAGCGTGCTTTTTCCGGAACCCATGGGGCCGATGATGCCGACTTTTTCACCCGGCTCGATATGCAGCGAAACATGGTCGAGAGCGAGCCTGTCCGAATTCGGGTAGCTGAAGGAGACATTCTCCATCGTGAACGAAGGAGTGAGCATGCCGAAATCCATCATGGCGCGGTCGGTTGTGTTCTCCGACGGCAGCTGCATGAGTATGTCGAGCGCCTTGAGGGCTATCTGCGAGTTCTGCAGGCGCGTGAGCAGGGTCGCCATTTGCAGGAGCGGCGCCATGGTACGTCCGACAAGTATGTTGCAGCCGATGAGCGCCCCCATCGTCATGGAACCTTCGGCGATGAGGTAGACGCCCCAGATCACCATGGCCACCGTGACGAGCTGCGTCACCAGCATGGACGTCGAAATGGCGAAGCTGCTGTACTTACGGGATTCGCACGTCGAACGCGCGGACAAGCCGACGACCGACTCCCACAGGCGCTGCATTCGGCTCTCGGCCATGCAGGCCTTGAGCGTCTCGATTCCGTTGACGATCTCGACCAGAAGGGCGTTTTTCTGCATGTTCTGCTTGTAGCCCGTCTCGGCAACGCGACGCGAACGGTGCTGCAGGAAAAGTCCGACCCCTATGAGAATGGGCACGACGGCGAGCGGCAGGACGACGACAGGGCCTCCGATGAAGGCGATGAGCAGAAGGAATACGACGAGGAAGGGCAAATCGATGAGGGCGAGCAGGCTGGACGAGCTGAAGAATTCGCGAAGCTGCTCGAACTCACGCAGATTATTGACCAAAGCTCCGGTGGATTCCGGTTTTGCGTCAAGCCTCATGGAGAGCACCTTCTCCATGAGGGCGCTTGAGAGCACGATGTCGGCGTTCCGCCCGGCGACATCGACGAAATGCGTCCTCAACGCGCTCAAGAGGTAATTGAAGAAATAGATGAGCGTGATGCCGATGGCGAGCACCCAAAGCGTCTCCACGGCATTGTTCGGCACGACGCGGTCGTAGACGTTCATCACGAAAAGCGGGCTCGCCACGGCGATGAGATTTATGACCACGCTGGCGATGGCCACATGGCGGTATATCGGCGCATAATACTTGAGGACGTCCCAGAACCAGCGCTTGCCCCTGCCGAGAGTCAGCTTCTCGACCCGTTCCTCGGGCGCGCGGCTGACCGCCGCGAATATGGCGTAGCCGGAGTATTCCTTCTGCAGATCTTCAAGCGGCACAGTCTGGGCGGATCTGCTCGTCTCGGGAAAGATCACCTCGGCCGTGCCGTCGTGCAGGGCCGTCAGCACGCACGAGCGGCTGCGGGTAAGCAAAAGTATGCAGGGAAGCACAAGGGGGGTGATGTCCTCCAGGGAGGGTCTGTACAATACACTGCCCGTCAGGCCGGCCTTGCGGGCCGCCCTGAGGCAGGCCTGCGGCGTGACCGCGCTGCCGGCCAGGCCCGCCATGAGGAACTGCGGCGAGACGGCTTTGCCCCGCAGATGCAGCAAAACCGACAGGCTTCGCAACAGGGGCGGCATGAAATCGACGTCGGAAGGGCGGAGGATCCCCATACCCGCCGGTTGCCCATCCTTCTTCAGGTTTTCAGCCCCTGCGGAAGGGGCCTCATCCACAGCTTCAGCGGCGGTCGTACTCTCCGCCGCCTTCATCACTACGGCCGGTTCTTGTCTAGTGGTCATCGCATTCCCTGCCCCGCCGAATCCCGCAGGCTACTGTCGACGCAAGGCCAGCCCTGCGCCACAGAGCCGCGCGCCGGTTCTATCGGTTGCGGCAAACTCTCATTTGAACCAGCCGGGCTCAAAGGCCTCACGCTTGTCTTCGGCATCGACCGGAGGCTTGTTCGCCATCGGGCTAGTATCTATCGACATGGAGGGCAACATGTTGCCCGTGAGCGCGGAAAGGCGGTAAGCGCCGACGAGGATGTTGCCCCTGGCGTTCTCCGCCTGCGTGGAGGAATTGTAGAGCTCGCTTATGGTGTCGAGCACGTCGAGCAGGCTCCGCTTGCCGATGCTGAACTGCTCGAGATACGCGGCCTTTGTGAACTTGTTGTACTCCACGGCCTTGGAATAGTGCCTGTACTGCTCCTGCGCGGCGACATAGTTGCTCCACGTCGTCTCTATGTCGAGCTTGAGGTCGTCCATGTAATTGTACATGACCTGGCGGGCCTCGCGTATGCGGGCGGAAGCGGCCTTGTACTCGGCGAGATCCGCGCCGCTGTTGAAGACGTTCCAGCGAACCGTCCCCAGCACGTCGAAACTGTATATCCACCGGTCGGTGCCGCCGCCGCGATTGGAATAGTCAGGCCCCGCCTCGAGATTGAAGGTGGGATAGAAGGCGGATTCCGCCTCCTCGCGTTTTGCCCTGGCCGCGCGAATGTCGCTCATGTAGGCGGCCAGCTTGTGGTTCGACTTTTCCGCCAGGGCGTACACGCTGGCGGCGCTTTCGAACACATCTGGCGGCATGGTTATCTGCTCGAACTTGCCGGGAAGGATGCCCGTAAGGCGCTGATAGGTCGATTCCGCCACGAGCAGGGCGGCCTTGGCCTCGGAGAGGCTCGATTCGGCGCGGGCGAGGCGCGACTGCGTCTGCGTAACCTCGGCGGCAGTGTCCGCGCCGAACTGGGCGCGTTCCTCCGCCTGGGAGAGGATGGCCCTGTGCTCGGCGACGTTCTGCTCCGCGAGCTCATACGTCACGCGGCGGCGCAGGAGGTCGATATGCGCTATGATGCCGTCCAGGGTCAGCGACGTCGCCGTATCGAAAACGCGCGAACGGACGGAATCAAGAGTCGACTGCGCATTGCGCACGCGGGAACGTGTTGCGAAACCGTCCCAGATTGGCTGGACGAGCTTGGCGCTGCCGCCGACAAGACCCCACATCTGCCTGTCCAGATCCTGCGCGCGCGTCGAGGAATCGCTTAAGACGCTGCCCCCGGCACGGCCGGTCAAATCTATGCGGGGACCGAAGCCGGCACGGGCCCGATCCAGCTCATGCTTGACGACTTCCCGGTCCTCCAGCATGCCGCGCAGGGTGCGGTGGGTGCGGAGAACGCCGTACACGGTGTCTTCAATGGTGATGAGCTGACCTGGGCGTGGCGGTTCGGGATACTTCTTCTTGCTTCTCGCATCGGCAACTGACGGTGAAAGAAGCATGCAGATGATAAGGCAAATGCAACCAACGACACGATTCTTCATGATACACGAGCCCAGTGTTGCAAAAATTACAGACTTTATCATGAATAACTCATAAAAAAACTTATTTTTTACATAGGTTACCGTTCACGGAATATGTCTCTATCACCTGAACAGGCTGATTGCAAGCGAGAACCCGCCGGTGCGGCGGTCTTCCATCGGGAATAGGCATCAAGCAGAAGCTCCTTGTGCCGCAAAAGCACCTTGCGGCAATCGTAGCGCTTCAGAATGACGGATCGGGCCGCCCCCCCCATGGCGTCTGAAGTCCGGGGATCGTCGAGAATGCCGAGGAAGATGTTCAGCCATTCTTCAGCAGAGCTCACGGCATGAACCAAGCCGTCGACGCCGGGTCTGATGACGGCGTTGTCTTCTTCCCCCGTCGGCACCAGGTCTTTCGGAACGAGCGTCAGCGCCGCACAGCTCATGGATTCGAGAACCTCCTGGGCAAGCCCCGCTCCCGCCCCGACGAAGGCATGCGCGCGCACGGCGCGCAGTATGTCCCTGCACAACTTTCTGTCCGAACGGCGCACCACGGCCACTCGTGCCGGCAGGCCGGACGAAAGCCCCGACGCCCATTCCCGCAAGCTATCCTGGGTGGCGGCGTCACCGCAGGTCAGAATCAGACGGCAATGCGGCCTGCGCCGCAAAAGAACGGGCAGCGCGATGTCTAGGCGGCTCTTCGCGAAGGCATCGGCATCCGTGATTCTGAAAGAGATGTCCTCCCCCTTGCGCGATACGGGGCCCGGTGAAAAGAAAGCCGTGTCCGCGCAGAAGGGACTGGCCAGCATTCTGCCTTCGCTTGCGGAACGGGTTGAAGGCAGCGAGGCTTTGCCGAACGGCCCGGCGCACCATACATGGCTGTGCAGCATGAGCCGGCTTTGCACGAGATCGGCAGAAAAGCCCCCGGGGGTCAGGGCATCCGGCGCAGCATAGTCTGCGCCCGCGTAACCCACCAGAAAGCTCTCGGGAAAGGCCTCCGGCACGAAGAGGGCGTAGCCCCTCCGCGCCGTGGCGAGCACGATATCCGGCACGAAACCCATGCTCCGCAGATCGGCGAAAGCGCCGCAGGCCTGTTTCGCCATGGCGTAATCGCGATCTATATCCGGTCCGGGTCTTTCTTCGGCATAGGCTCCGTGCCGCCTGTTCACCTTGAGGACGACACGCCGAACCCCGGGTATTGAGTATTCGCGCCGCCCGTAGCCGGACAAGAAAAGTACCTCGCTTTCCGCATCCTCCGCAAAAAGAGCGGCGAGAGGGCCGAAGACATCGGGAAAGGCATTGTTGATGAAGAGAACACGCATGGAAGGGATTGCATCACAAAACATCTGCCTTGTCCAGAAAATGCTGCCGCTTGCATGCTTTTCCGCGTCGATATGTTTTCATTATCACGAATGCGCCCATGCTTGCGCCACCCGACTTCAGGGGGTACTCTGCCCGCATGGACAAATCACGCGCGACAAAAGTATTCCGTCAGATCTACCGCCAGCTCGACGCCCCCCTGCAGCGCAGGTGCTGGCGCGTTCTCGCACTTTCAGGCAGCGTCGGTCTCTTCGAGCTCGCCATCACGGCGGCCCTCTCCCTGCTCGGCGTGGCGCTTGCGGCACCCCGGACGCTCGTTGACGCGGAGCCCGTGCGCCGCCTGGTCGATTGGTGGCCTGCGCTTTCGCCGATCGTCGAGGATCAGCGCACGCTTCTCCTCTGGCTCATGGTCACGCTGTGCCTCGCCATCGCCCTAAAATCACTTTCCCTTGCCTTCCTCACATGGCGACAGGCTGATTTCTCGCAAAGCGTCGGGGTGTTCTTCAGCGTTCGCTACTACGGCCTGCTCCTGCGGGCCCCCTATCTGTGGCACGTGCGCCAGGACATGACCCTGTTGCAGACGCGCCTCACCTGGGCCCGTTTCAGCGCGGATTTTCTGCTGGCCGCCCTTCAGGCGATGGGGCAGACGCTCGTGGCCTGCGTGCTGATCGGCGTCGTCGCCGCGGCCACGCCCTGGGCCGCGCTCTTCGTCTGCGCATGCACCGGCGTCAGCGCCTCCGTGACCTATATGCTCGCCCAGCGCAAAGTCCATGAGCTGAACGAAGTCTCCATGGAGACCGAGGCCGGCGCGAACCGCGTCGCCTACCCGTCGCTTGCCGGCATACGCGAAGTCAAAATCTACGGACAGGAAAAGGCCTTCCTCAGGCAATTCTCGACGCAGCGGCTCGGCTTCGCCAAGGTGCAGACCATGCTGCCCGTCGTCTACCCCGCCCCGGCGTGGATACTTGACCTGACGGGCATGCTCATGCTGCTTGCGGCCCTGCTCGTGATGAGCGGCCGCGGGCTTTCCATCGCCTCCCTCACGGGGCAGCTCGCCCTGCTCGCAGCGGTCACATGGCGCCTTTTGCCGACGGTGAACGCCCTTGTGACAAGCCTTTTGCAGGTGCAGCAGCACATGGTCTACACCGAGGACGCCGTCCGCTCCATCAAGGCTCTGGAGGATGAGCTCGCCGCCTCGCCCCTCGACACCGCCCCGGATTCCGCCGCCGCGGCTCCCAGGCCCTGCGCCCTTAACAAAACCCTTGAGCTCAGGCAGGTTGCCTTCCGCTATCCCGACACGCCAGCCTCTCGGCCGGACGCCCTGCGCGGCATCAACGTACGCATACCCCGCGGCTCGATGGTGGGCTTCATAGGCTCCTCCGGCGCCGGGAAAAGCACGGTCGTCGGGCTTCTGACGGGCCTTCTCGCGCCGACGGAGGGGCAGCTGCTCGTGGATGGGACGCCACTCACCGCTGAACGCCGCGCAGGATGGCTCAAAGCGATCGGCTACGTGCCGCAGACCCCCTTTCTGCTCAACGCATCGATCGCTGCGAACGTTGCATTCTCCCACTGGGGGGAGGACGCCGACCGCGGACGCATAGCGGATTGCTGCCGCATGGCCGCCATGGACTTTCTGGCGGATCTGCCGGACGGGCTCGACACGGTCATAGGCGAACGGGGCGTACGCCTTTCGGGCGGGCAGGTGCAGCGCATCGCCATTGCGAGAGCTCTCTACGAACGCCCACAGCTCATGCTTTTCGATGAGGCGACGAGCGCCCTTGACGGGGCCTCGGAACAGGCCATACAGGACACCATCGAATCCCTGGGCGGCAGCACCACCCTCGTGCTCGTCGCCCACAGGCTCAGCACGGTGAGGCATTGCGACAGGCTTTTCTGGCTCGGCAACGGCACGCTGCTCATGCAGGGCACACCGGACGAAGTGCTGCCGCGTTACGAGGCTTTCCTCGCGGAGAAGAACAGGCACTGAAGTTTCAAGAAGGCTCTGTTATCCAAAAGTAGTGCTGGAGTTCTGACTTTCTGCGCCCCGTCCCTATAGCAGAGGGATGGCGGCCCGTCTCGGAATGTCCTCGTATCGTCTTGAACACAGCGTCGTCAGCGCGAAGCCGAACAGCGTCTCTTCCTTTTCCGCGTCCTTG